>OLVX01001635.1_pt1 | contig 18343 bp, 10 predicted proteins | sample 1673271 | NCBI WGS metagenome assembly OLVX01 (sample SAMEA3178939, study PRJEB25190) | human gut metagenome | biome: human gut; feature: human-associated habitat; material: faeces | place: Austria | collected 2013
GCCATGTTGGAGGCCCAGTTGCCCGGATCGATAAAGCCGACGGTCACGAGCAGCCCGGGGCCGATGTGCCGCGCAATGTCTAGGCCTCCGTGACCACCGGTGCGTCGGGAGCCAAAGTGTTGTTTGAGATGGTTGAGCATGGTGCGCTCCTGCGTATGGGCGGCGTGACGTCGCATCTGGGTCGTGCGGCGCCACGCGTCGGATTTGGGTTGGGGCTACTTGTGCGCTTTGCCCTGATTGGCCACGGCGTCGATCTTGGCGGCGATGGTCGCCGGGTCGCCGATGTAGCGCTTGTCGAGGACATTGAAATCGGTGTCGAAGGTGTAAACGAGCGGCACACCGGTGGGGATGTTGACCTTGAGGATCTCCTCGGGCGTGAGGTGCTCGAGCTTCATGACGAGTGAGCGCAGGGAGTTGCCGTGCGCGGCGATCAACACTCGTTTGCCGGCGAGCATTTGGGGTCGAATCTCGTCCTCAAAATAGGGCCAGGCACGGGCGATCGTATCCTTGAGGCACTCGGTATAGGGCAGCTGATCGGGCGCTACGTCGCGGTATTGCTCCTGGGTGTGGGGGTCGCGCTCGTCGCCCGGCTCGAGTACCGGCGGGCAGACATCGAAGGAGCGGCGCCAGATGAGCACCTGCTCGTCGCCGTGCTCCGCTGCGGCATCGGCCTTGTTGAGACCCTGCAGCGCGCCGTAGTGGCGCTCGTTGAGCTTCCAGGATTTGATGACGGGCAGCCACTCGCGATCCATCTGGCCGAGCACGATGTTGAGGGTGTGGATCGCGCGCTTGAGGCGCGAGGTGTAGCAGACGTCAAAGTCGAAACCGGCTTCTTTGAGGGCACGGCCGCCTGCGGCGGCTTCTTCGCGGCCCGTGTCAGTGAGCTCAACATCGGTCCAGCCGGTGAACAGGTTGAGTTTGTTCCACTCGGATTCTCCGTGCCGGATAAGGACGAGTTGCATCGTCTGTGGGTCTGTCTGGTGTGCCATAGGGGCCTCCTTAATGTGGCACGGCGCGCGTGCCGTTTGCTTGACGCCGCAAAGGATACCCGTTTTAGACTCAAAAGTTAACCAAGACTAACAAAATTGTTGTATTTGAATAGGACGGTGAAAGGGGGCTGCCGAAATGTCTCGATCTGTAACAACTAAGGATGGAAATTGGGCCTAGGTGTTACAGATCGAGACAGGAAGAAATGGTCCTATGGAAAATCTCGATCTGTAACAGCTGACCGCCAAAACCGGCCCTTCGTGTTACAGATCGAGACAAACCAAAACCGTCCTGCAGAAAATCTCAATCTGTAACATCTAGGCGTTAAAATCGGCTCCTCCTGTTCCAGATTGAGATGTTTGAAGCGGTGGGATTACAGGTCGAACTTGGGCGACTTGTTGTCGCCCTTGAGGTCGGTGGTGTCGCCTCATCATGCAAAAGTCCGCATGGCCCTCGTCGGATTCCTCGTCCTCGGCATTCATGCCGGTGAGGGCGGTCTGGTAGGGGTCGATGCCATTGACCACGGTCACGTTGAGCTTCTCGCTCGAAGCGCCCGGCACGCGGAAGATGGCGTTGTCGATGGGCTCGATTGACACCTCGGGTGCGTGCTCTACCTGCGGCACCCACTCGTAGGGCGCGCGATAGGCGCGGTAGACCATGTTGGAGCTAAAGCCGGGCGCCGGTGCCTTAAAGTAGGGGCTCAGGTATTCCCAGACAATCTCGTGATCGGGCGTGACCTCGATCAGATGGCCGTCGGAGCCCTCGGTGATGAGCGTGTTGCCGTTGGGCAGGCGCTGGGCTGAGCTGATGAACGGCGAGTAGAAACGGCTACCGTCGGCAAAGGGGAGCCAGCCGGCCTCGAGCGGGGTGTACTGCCACGTGATTTCGAGCGTGATGGGGTTGAACTGCAGGATACGCGAGTAGTCACGGTGGACGGCGTTGGTGCCGTCGGGCGCGATGGCGTTGGGCGCGTCGTATCCCGCGGCACCGCCGTTGTCAAAGACCAACAGGTCGCCCTCGCCGGGAAGCCCCTTGGGAATCATGTGGAAGTGATGCTGGCCGATAATCCAGCCGATCTTTTTCTCGGCATCGCTGCCGTCAAAGCGCGGGCCGAGTTTCCAGACGATCTTGCTCGTCTTTTTGGAGATGATGGCCAAGATATTGGCGTTGCGGCAGTCGAAGATGAGGTTCTCGGGGGCGAAGCGCTCGTCACCGCGGTCGTACCACTTATTGGGGCCGAGCTCCGAGACGCAGTTGATGTGCAGCCAGTCGCCACCGGCCTCGCCGCGCATAGAGGGGTTGTTGTAGAGCGACTTTTTGGCCGCCTCGTCAAAGCCGAACTCCTCAAAGTGGTCGGCCGCGCGCCACTCCCAGACGACCTCGCCGTCCCAGGTGACCTCGATGACCTTGTCGTCGATCAGGAGCTTGTCGCTGATTTCGGGGTGATAGCTGTTCTCGTGCGTGAGGATGATGGTATTGCCGCCGTCCGTGCGCGGTTCCAGACCGGGGGCGTAGTAGCCCACGGGCGACCCCTCGCGCTGGTAGTCGTGGTGCTGGCGCGCCTGCCAGGCAGGGTCCTTGCCCTCGTCGGCCACGAGCTCGGTGTGGTCCCATTTCCAGACGATGTTGCCATCCCAGTCGATCTGCAGCAGGTCGAGCTGGTCCTGATAGGCCGCCGCGCCGCCGCGTGCGCCCGAGGTGCCAAAGACCTGGCCGCCCGGTAGCAGTTTGTTGGGAAAACCGCCCAAGCCCGCCCAGCGGTTGACTTCGCGACCGTTCATGTCGATGAGCAGCGCGCCGCCCGGGGTGGGGAAGATGGTGTAGCCGTTGTAGGCACGCTCTTTGTCGTAGATGAGGGTGCCGGTGGGATGGATGCTCGGGTAGCCCATGAGTGACTCCTGTCTGTAAGGATTCGGTTCCCGATAGTCTACAACCTACTAAACACGTATGAATATATGGAATTGAGGTACTTGGGTATCGCTTTTTCAGAATGACCCGAAGGGGCCGGGTACGTATGCGCTGACTGTCCCTGCGCAAAAACGTGTACATCAGCCTCCAAAGATGCCAAATTTCGACATGTTTGGAGGCTGATGTACACGTTTGATAGAAGGAGTGTCCCAAGCTGCCGGCAGAAAAGGAATGTCCCCAAGTGCCGGAAAACGGATCATTTGTTACGTGCGTTACGCGATTGTTTCGAAACGGGCGGGAAACACAACGGGCCGGCGATGCTCCTAGTATGCCTATTCAACTGACTGTCTAATATCTAGGGGAGGATCGCGATGCAGGCAGATTCCGCTCAGCAGCAGGGCCTTTATCGCCCCGAATTCGACCACGATGCATGTGGCATCGGCGCGCTTGCCGATATCAACGGTGAGCGCCATCACCAGATTCTGGACGATGCGCTGTCCATTCTGGTCAACTTGGAGCACCGCGGCGGCACGGGACTCGAGAAGAACACCGGCGACGGCGCCGGCATCCTGTTCCAGGTTCCGCATCACTTTTTCCGTAAAGAGGCTCAAAAGTGCGGCCAGATTCTGCCGGCAGAGGGCGACTATGGCGTGGCCATGCTGTTCTTCCCGCAGGACGACAAGGGCGTAGAGGACGCCCGCCGCGTGTTTGAGGAAGGCTGCGCCGAGGCCGGCGTGCCGCTGCTCTTTTGGCGCGAGGTGCCGGTCGACCCGCACGACCTGGGCGAGACGGCCCGCGCCTGCATGCCTACTATCCTGCAGGCCTTCCTGGGCCGTCCGGACGACACGCCGGCAGGTGACGCCTTCGAGCGTCGCCTGTACGTGTGCCGCCGCACCATCGAAAAGAAGGCCGACGCCGAGTTTGCCCTGCGCGACAAGATCTTCTACGTGTGCTCCATGAGCTCGCGCACCATCGTGTACAAGGGCATGCTGGTCGCCACGCAGATGCGCCGCTTCTTCATCGATCTCAACGACGCGGCCGTTAAGACGGCCGTAGCGCTCGTCCACTCGCGTTACTCCACCAACACCACGCCCAGCTGGGAGCGCGCGCACCCCAACCGCTTTATCATCCACAACGGTGAGATCAACACCCTCAAGGGCAATGTCAACTGGATCCGCGCCCGCGAGCCCAACCTGTACAGCCCCGTGCTGCAGCACGATCTTGAGCGCGTGATGCCCATCATCAACCGCGAGGGTTCCGACTCCGCGATTCTGGACAATGTGCTTGAGTTCCTGGTCATGAACGGTCGCCCGCTTACGCGTGCCGCGTCCATGTTGCTGCCCGAGCCGTGGGACCACAACGATAGCCTGAGTGAGGAGCGCCGCGCCTACGACGCCTACCAGTCCATGCTCATGGAGCCGTGGGATGGCCCGGCCGCCATCGCCTTTACCGACGGCCGCACGCTGGGTGCCGCCCTCGACCGCAACGGACTGCGCCCTGCTCGTTACTACGTGACGCGCGACGGTCGCTTTATGCTGGCAAGCGAGGTGGGCACCATCGAGGTAAGCCCCGAGAACATCCTGACGAGCGGTTGCCTGGGACCGGGTCAGATGCTCGAGGTCGACTTTGCCCGCGGGCGCGTCATCTACAACGACGAGCTGCGCGCCCGCTATGCCAAGGAAAAACCCTACCGCGACTGGATTGCCGAGGAGACGCTGACCGTCGACGTGCTCGACAAGCCCGCCGCGGCAACGCCCGCCGAGGACGCCGAGGTACCCGCCGCCGTGCGCATGGCTAAGCTCGGCTATCACTGGGATGACGTTGACGAGGTCGTGCGTCCCATGGCCCAGCAGGGCAAGGCCCCGCTTGCCTCGATGGGCATCGATGCGCCGCTGGCCTGCCTGTCCAAGAAGACGCGCTCCTTCTACGACTACTTCTATCAGCTGTTCGCCCAGGTCACGAACCCGCCCATCGACGCCCTTCGCGAACATATGGTTACCTCGACCACGTTCTACCTGGGCAACCACGGCAACCTGCTCGAGGACTCCCGTACGGCCTGCCAGCTGGTTCGCTTGGAGCGCCCGTTGCTCAACGAGGAGGAGTTCGAGCGTATCTGCGCTATCGACCGCGTGGGCTTTAAGACCTGCCGTTTCCGTGCCGTGTACCGCCGCGACGCGGGTGAGGGCGCGCTGCAGGCTGCGCTCAAGCAGCTTGCCGAAGACGTTGAGGCTGCGGTCCGCGACGGCGTGAACATCGTGGTGTTGAGCGATCGTGCCGCTGCGGGCGAGGTGCCCGTGCCGTCGCTGCTCGCCGTGGGCTGCGTGCACAACCACCTGATCCGCGCCGGCGTGCGTACCTTTGCCGACATCGTGGTGGAGTGCGGTGACGCCGTGTCCCCGCACGACTTTGCGGCACTGGTGGGCTACTCCGCGAGCGGCATCTATCCGTACAACGCACATGCGTGCATCCGCGATCTGGCGGCGCGCGGCGACCTGGACGTGACGGCCGAGCAGGGCATCGCCAACTACAACAAGGCTGCGACCGCCGGCATCGTCTCCATCATGTCCAAGATGGGCATCTCCACGGTGCAGAGTTACCATTCGGCGCAGATCTTCGAGGCCGTGGGCTTCACGCCGGAGTTCGTCAACGCGTACTTCGCCGGCACGGTGAGCCGTGTGGGCGGTATGGGTGTCGAGGACGTTGAGCGTGAGCAAAACGAGCGCTACGACGCCGCGCTCGCTATCCTTAAGAGCCCGGCTCCCGGTCAGCTGCCCACGCTGGGTCTGACCAAGTGGCGTCCGCTCGGCGGCGAGGATCACCTCATCGATCCGCAGACTGTCTACTTGCTGCAGACCGCCTGCCGTGAGGACAGCTACGACACCTTCAAGGAGTACAGCGCCCGCCTGCATCGCACCGGCCGTGCCGTGCGCCTGCGCGACTTGCTCGACTTTGATGCCAGCGGCCGCACTCCGGTGGCACTCGACGAGGTGGAGCCCGCGCTCAACATCGTCCGCCGCTTTAACACCGGCGCCATGTCGTATGGCTCCATCAGCAAAGAGGCACACGAGTGCATGGCCATCGCCATGAACCGCCTGCACGGCCGTTCCAACTCGGGCGAGGGCGGTGAGGACCCGCGTCGCGAGACCCCGCTGGCTAACGGTGACTCCAAGAACTCCGCCATCAAGCAGGTGGCAAGCGCGCGTTTTGGCGTGACGAGCCGCTACCTGTGCAGCGCCTTCGAGATTCAGATCAAGATGGCCCAGGGCGCCAAGCCCGGCGAGGGCGGCCACCTGCCCGGCAAGAAGGTCTACCCCTGGATCGCCGAGGTCCGTCAGTCCACGCCCGGCATCGGTCTGATCTCGCCTCCGCCGCACCACGACATTTACTCTATCGAGGACCTGGCGGAGCTTATCTTCGATCTTAAGAACGCCAACCCCGGTGCGCGCGTGTCGGTCAAGCTGGTCAGCGAGGCAGGCGTCGGCACCATCGCCACCGGTGTGGCCAAGGGTGCCGCCGACAAGATCTTGATCAGCGGCCATAACGGCGGCTCGGGTGCCGCGGCGCGCGATTCCATTTGGCACGCCGGCCTGCCGCTGGAGCTCGGTCTTGCCGAGGCTCAGCAGACGTTGCTGCAAAACGGCCTGCGCTCCCGCGTGGTGCTCGAGGCCGACGGCAAGCTCATGGACGGCACCGACGTCGCCGTCGCCTGCTTGCTGGGCGCCGAGGAGTTTGGCTTTGCGACCATGCCGCTCATCTCCATGGGCTGCCTCATGCAGCGCGACTGCCAGCAGGACACCTGCCCGGCCGGCATCGCCACGCAAAACTGCCGCCTGCGTCGCGGCTTCCGCGGCAAGCCCGAGCACGTTGAGCACTTTATGCTCTTTGTTGCCGAGCAGCTGCGCGAGGTCATGGCGAGCCTGGGCTTCCGCACCGTCGACGAGATGGTCGGCCATCCCGAGTGCTTACGCCAGATCGAGGTCCCGGGCAACCGCAAGGCCAACCTGCTCGACCTGTCGCCCGTGCTGGCGAGCGTGACCTGCGAGTTCGGTGCCCATATCCCGGGTGCCGACGGTCGCCACTTCCTGCCGCAGATGGCCGCGGACAGCGAGCTCGACAAGACGCTCGACTCCACGTTGTTTGTGCCCTATACGGCCGATGCCCGTGCGCACCTGCGTCCGATTCGCTTCCGCGCCGATATCGCCAACGTCAACCGCTGCGTGGGCACCATCCTGGGCAACGCGGTGACCAAGGCGCATCCCGAGGGCCTGCCCGCCGGCTCCATCACCATCGATTGCGATGGTTCGGCCGGTCAGAGCTTTGGCGCCTTCCTGCCGCGCGGCATTACGCTCAACGTGTGCGGCGACGCCAACGACTACTTTGGCAAGGGCCTTTCGGGCGGCGAGGTGTCGGTGCGCCCCAACCCGCATGCGACCTACAAGTTCGACGAGAACATCATCGTGGGCAACGTTGCGTTCTTTGGTGCCACGAGCGGCCGCGGCTTCATTAACGGCCTGGCCGGCCAGCGTTTTGCCGTGCGCAACTCCGGTGCCACCGTGGTGGTCGAGGGTTGCGGCAACCATGGCTGCGAGTACATGACGGGCGGTCTGGCGCTCATCCTGGGCGAGGTCGGGCAGAATTTTGCCGCCGGCATGACAGGCGGCGTGGCCTACGTCTTTGACCAGTACGGCACGCTCGACGCCCGCGTGAACCACGAGAGTGTGGAGCTCAAGGCCCCGACGGCTGGCGAGCTGGCGCAGATTCGCGAGCTCATCCAGGAGCACGTGGACGCGACGCAGAGCCCGCGCGGCATTAAGTTGCTGTACAGCTTTGAGACGATGAGCAAGCACTTTGTGAAGGTCATTCCGACCGAGTACGAGCGCGTGCTGGCAATTGTCGCTGCGGCCGAGGCCGTGGGCAAGACGCATGCGCAGGCTGAGGAGCTGGCGTTTGACATTGTGACCGGTCGCGCGAGTGCCGCGGATGTCGCTCGCTTTGATGTGGCGGGCGGTACTGCGGGCACTGCGTCCGTGGCTGCCAGCTCTGTTGCTTCGACCAAGAAGGAGGCGTAAGTGCCATGGGTAAGCCCGGTGCTTTTCTTGATATCGATCGCGTGACCCACGAGCTTCGCCCCGTGGAGGAGCGCAGCCGCGATTTCGATCTGCTGTACGTGGAGCTCGATGAAGACGCACGTCGCGCCCAGGCGAGCCGCTGCATGATGTGCGGCGTGGCGTTTTGTCAGATGGGCGCGAGCTTTGGCAAGGCGCGCCCGAGCGGCTGCCCGCTGCATAACTTGATTCCCGAGTGGAATGAGCTGGTGTATCGTGGCCGCTGGGACGAGGCTGCCGAGCGTCTGTCGCTCACCTCGCCCATGCCCGAGTTCACGAGTCGCGTGTGCCCGGCGCTGTGCGAGGCCGCGTGCAACCTGGGTTCGGTTGACGGCCAGCCCACGACGATTCACGATAACGAGCGCGCGATTAGCGATCATGAATGGGCAAATGGCGGTCCGTATCGCTTTGAGCCGGCAGGGGAGGGCGCACCCACGGTTGCCGTGGTGGGCTCCGGTCCTGCTGGCCTGGTGGCAGCATGGGAGCTTGCGCGTCGTGGCGCCCGCGTGACGGTGTTTGAGCGTGACGACCGCCCGGGCGGCCTGCTCATGTACGGCATTCCCAACATGAAGCTCGAGAAGTCCGTGGTCGAGCGTCGCGTGGCGCTCATGCGCGAGCTGGGCATTGTGTTTGAGCTGAGCGCCGATGTGACGGATCCTGTGGTGGCGGCCAAGCTCGATGGCTTTGACGCCGTTGTGGTGGCTGCTGGTGCTCGTGCCCCGCGCGGTCTTTCGGCTGCGAACGTGGACGCTCCGGGCGTGGTGTACGCGGTGGACTACCTGACGGCTTCGACCGTCTCGGTGCTCGATGGCGGTGAGCCCGCGGTGAACGCGCGCGGCCTGGACGTCGTGGTCATTGGTGGTGGCGATACCGGCAACGACTGCGTAGGTACCGCGGTGCGCCAGGGTGCGCGCAGCGTGCGTCAGTTTGAGTTCTTGCCGGCTGCGCCCGATAAGCGCGCGGCGAGCAACCCCTGGCCGCAGTGGCCCAACGTTAAGAAGACCGACTACGGCCAGCAGGAGGCTATCGCTGCGATGGGTGGCGAGATGCGTGCCTGGGGCGTGGATACGCTCGAGGTGCTGCTGGACAAGAAGGGTGCGGCTGCGGGTCTGCGCGTGGTCGATCTGGACTGGTCGGCGGGAAAGCCGGAGCGCATCGCGGGCTCCGAGCATGAGGTACCGGCGCAGCTGGTGCTCATCGCCTGTGGCTTTACGGGCCCCGAGCACGGTGTGTTCGAAGCTGTCGGCGTGCCTGTTGCCACCGTTGGTCGTCCGCTGCCGGTGATGGCTGTCGAGGGCTCGCACCTCGCGGCTCGCACGGAGGGTGTCGCCGCGGATGCCGCGCCGGCGTATGTGGCGGGTGATGCCCGCAACGGCAGCTCGCTCGTTGTGAACGCCATGGCCGATGCCCTGGCCTGCGCAGCCGAAGTCGCCGAGGCGCTTGCGCTGTAAAGTAGTCGCGGAGTTATTCAACAATCGAATCGGCAAGGGCTGTCCCCAACGGCCGGCACATAAGGAACGTCCCCAAGTGCCGGCAGCTGGGGACGTTCCTTTTTTGCCGGCAGTTTGGGACACTCCTTGCGAGTTCGCAGGCGACTTTGTCATTTGTCGACGTGCAAGTGTTCATTCGTCGACGTTTGCGACTGTGCTACTCTGCTCTTTCTGTGGTGGTAGCGGGCGCTTGCCTCAAATGTGTGAACTGGCCGTCTATGTCTACCTGCGATTTCTTTGCGGTTCGCTTATTCGGTCAAGTGTCCCGTCAAGTGTTTGGTTAGCATCTGGTTTGCAGTCGAAGGCCTATTTTGCCCGCGCTTGCCTCGGTTGCTCGCCCTCCTCGTAAGCTCAAATTGAGGTCCATCAATTTGAGGAGGATGCCATGACTGACCAAGTTTTTGACCGAGCGCAGCTGACCGAAGCCGTCGGCAACGATATTGCCGACATGGCTCACTTTTGGATGCTGCGGAAGTTTCAATTCCTGGAGCCGGCGCGCGAGCAGTTCGAGATTATCGTCGATCCGTGGCTCAGCTATTGCGAGGAACCTTCTCAAAACGAAATCATGGCCTACAACATGGCGTTTACCGATTGGCTGCTGTTTGAGCGCCCCTATTACCACGGCAAGACGCTGTTGGAGCTGTATGTGGACGAGCCGCCAGCGTCAATTTCTTCTGCTTCGCTCGGGCGACTTAAACAGGTGCGTGACACGCAGTATTTCTCACGCTTTGGCATTTTGGACAAGGATTCCGCGACTGGCATGGTCGTGCTGAAGGACACGCGCACCGACCATCGCTTTGACGTCTACGACCCACATATCGTGCAAAAGGAGCACTGGAACGATGGCGCGATTGCGGTGCGACTCGCGCGCGTCGACGATGTCTGGCTGACGGCGGGGCAGCTCTACCTGTATGACATCGCGCGCCTGAGCGACACGGCGGTCGACGGGCCGGGCGCGGTGCATCCCGAGGACCTAGAGGACGGTTTCGACACCTCGTGCATCAGCTTCTTTTTGCGCCTGGTTCGCGACATCATGGGCGCTCAGGGACGCTACGTGAAGTCGCTCAATATTTACGAGCAGGAATGGGAGTAGGGGATGGGCAGTTGTCGTCCGCCTTGCCTTCTGCCTTTATGTCTCGATTTGTAACATCTACAGGCCAAAAATCGGTCTAACTGTTACAGATTGAGACAAATGTCGGCCGCACGACTGAAAATCTCGATCTGTAACAACTAGAGGTTCAAAGACTGTCTTCCTGTTACAGATCAAGACGTTTGTCGGCGGCGGCAACGGTGACAATGGTCCATTTGTCCGATGTGGTGGTGATAGAAGTGTCTAATACCGTTCTTAAACACAAGCATGCAACACGTAACACCTTGGCGCGGAATAGGATGCTTGCCAGGCTCACGGAGGCGGCTGAACAAGGCGTGCTGCTTGTGACACACGACAATGCCGATCTCATGTGGCTGCGGCGTCATGTGGGAACCGATGATATTGCGGAGCCCGAGTCGTATCTGTTCTGTTTTCAACATGATTGGGATGTGCTGACGCCGGCGGAGCGAGCGCTGCGCACCATCAAAGGGCTTGCGGAGTTTCATCCCGATTGGGCGTTTTTGGGGTTATGACGCGGCACTTTTGTGGGGTCTGGAGGTGCCGAATGATCTGCTTGGGCCGCGATTTCTTGTTAAGACAGGTTGCTCGGTGCCGCTGAGTGCGGGATGCCGGCTGTTGCGTCCGAGGACGGCGGGCGCGCTTGAACAAGTCGACGGCGTGCGGGTGACGCCGTTTTGGCGCACGGTAGAGGATTGCCTGCTGCGCGCGCCGTTTTCGTATGGCTTGGCGATTGCCGATTCTGCGTTGCGAGCAAAGGGCGTATCGCGCGATGACTTTTGTGAGCGGCTTCGTATGGATTGTGAAGGCAAGCGCGGGTATCGCAGGGCACGGGTGATCGCGTCGTATGCGGACGGGCTGTCTGAAAACGGCGGCGAGTCTCGTTTTCGGGCGTTCTTTATTGCATACGGTTTTCCGGTGCCAGAGTTACAGGTGGAGTTTCGTGATCCGCTCGATCCGAATCAGGTATTTCGAGTCGACTATTTCTGGAGGCTCGAGGATGGGACGTGCGTGATTGGCGAGCTCGATGGAAAGGGAAAGTATGCCCTGCAGGATGGTGGGGATCGGGAGTCGGTCGACCCATTCGTGGCGGAATGTCAGCGGGAGTCCCATCTGACGATGCTCGGACATAAGGTACTGAGGTTCACGTTTGATGAACTCAAGAATCCGGGGAAGCTGGCTGAAAAGATGAGGCTGGCGGGAATTCCACAGCGGGCCGATTTGGCTGAGGAATGGAGACGGCAGTGGTATGGGCGCTGAGGGGTGCAACTGACGCGGATGTGGTTGTTCCTGCCGAGTTTGTCTCGATCTGTAACAACAAGGGGCCGTTTGGCCTCGTAACTGTTATAGACCGAGACAGAAGGTTGGCTGCCGCTAAAAGATCTCAGTCTGTAACATCTAGAGGCCGAAATCCTGTCTACTTGTTACAGATTTAGACGTTTGACGACGGGGCTGGAGAATATCTCGATCTGTAACATCTAACGGCCAAAAACCGGTCTAACTGTTACAGATTGAGACATTTCCCGGATGTCGCTGGGATGGGACTGCAACGCATTCCGTTCCCCGCATCTTCTCCTTTCTCCGTTAACCGATATGTCCGCAGCAATCCTGCCGCACTGGGTAATAATGGACAAATGTTCAAGTTAATCGTGAGGGAGGAACTCGATATGGCGACTGCCGATCGTCCCACGTTGTTTATCAATGCGACCGTCTTGGATGGCTCGGAGCATATGGAGCCGCAGCCCGATATGGCCGTGGCCGTCGAGCGTGGCATCATCACCTGGATTGGTCCGAGCGCCGTGGCGCAAGCGCCTGCAGGTGCAGAGGTCATCGACCTGGCAGGTGCGTATCTCATGCCGGGCCTCATCAATATGCACGTGCATCTGTGCGGTTCGGGCAAACCGGTCTCGGCGGGCGATGCGGGCGCGCTGATGAAGAAGCTCGATAATCCGGTGGGCCGCGCCATCGTCCGCCACATCCTCAAAGGCAGCGCCCAACAGCAGCTGGCAAGCGGCGTGACCACGGTGCGCGGTGCAGGCGACCCGCTGTTTGCCGATCTGGCCGTGCGCAACGCCATCGACGCCGGCAAGTATCAGGGTCCGCGCCTGGTGACACCGGGAACGGGTGTCACGGTGCCGGGTGGCCACGGTGCGGGCCTCTTTGCGCAGGTGGCCAATACTCCCGCAGAGGCAGCCCAGCAGGTGCGCGACCTGTATGCGCGTGGTGCCGACGTCATTAAGCTGTTCGTGACGGGCGGCGTGTTCGACGCGACCGAGGTGGGCGAGCCGGGCGTGCTGCGCATGCCAGTCGAGGTTGCCGCGGCGGCGTGCAAGGCGGCGCACGAGGTTGGCCTTCCGGTCATGGCCCATGTTGAGAGCACCGAAGGTGTGAAGGCCGCGCTTCAGGCCGGGGTCGACACAATCGAGCACGGCGCTCCGCTGACGCCTGAGATTCTGGAGCTGTACCATGGCGCCGCGGGAACACAGCTCGAGGGACGCGCCCCCAGCGTTACCTGCACCATCAGTCCGGCGCTGCCGTTTGTACTGCTCGATCCGGAAAAGACCCATTCGACTGATACGCAAAAGAAGAACGGCGACATCGTGTGCTCGGGCATTATCGAGAGTGCTCGTGCGGCGCTAGAAGCCGGTATCAAGGTAGGCCTGGGCACGGACTCGAGCTGCCCGTTCGTGACGCAGTACGACATGTGGCGCGAGGTGGCCTACTTTGCCAAGTACGTCAAAGTGAGCAATGCGTTTGCGCTGCACACGGCCACGCAGGTCAATGCCGAGCTGCTGGGCCTGGGCGGCGAGACCGGTACGATCGAGTGCGGCAAGGCGGCCGACATTTTGGTGACGCGCGAGAACCCGCTCGATGACCTGTGCGCTCTGCGTGAGCCGATGCATGTGACGTGCCGCGGTGACCTGGTGCGCAAGCTAAAGGTCAAGCGCATCCCCGAGGTTGACGCCGAGCTCGACGCGATTATGACCATGCATGCCGAAGCGCTTGCCGAGGAGCTGGCCCGCGACGGCGTAGCTTAGGGGCTGGCGCGACGGCTTCATCGAATGATGTCGCCCCATACAAAAAGCCGAGGTCTCAACACGAGGCCTCGGCTTTTATTTTGTCCTATGGTGTAGCGGCTAGGAGCGCGTTTCCATCTTGGCGTGGCACTTGGGGCAGGTGACGCGGATCTTGCCCTTGCCCTTGGGAACGGACAGCATCTGGCCGCAGTTGGGGCACTTGAGGTAGGCCGTGGTCTTGCGGCCCTTCCACATCTTCTTGGCCGTTCGCTTGGCGCGCTCAAAGTCTTCCTTGCTGGTGCCGGCCGCACGCGAGGCGTTGGCAGCTGCAGTTCCGCCGCCCAAGCTGGCGACGAACTTGCCGAGGCCGGGGACGTTTGCGGTCGCCGTGACAAAGGCATCGTTCTCCTTGCGGCGCGCGTCGATGTTTTTGGACAGGCCGCGCAGCACGCCGAGCACGATCACGGCGATGGCGATCCAGCTGAGCCACTGAATACGGGCCATCGATCCGATCATCGCGATGATAATGCCTGCGAAGCCCAACACGACGGTGAGTTCGTCGGCGCCGTTGCGACCCTTCATAAAGTCATTCATGCAGAACTGCCTTTCATTTCGCTATGCTGCACGCCTTTATACCCGATTTGGTGCAAAGGGGACAGGTTAATCTGCACCAAGGTGGTGCAAACGTGCCTGTCCCCAATGCGCCAATTACTTGGCGAGTTTGTCGACGACGCGTTCGATCTCGGCGAGCTTGGCGGCTTTGAGGTCTTCGTCGCCCGATTCGATGGCCGAGGCGACGCAGCCCTCGATGTGAGCCTTGAGCACATCGGCGTTGATGCGGGCGATGAGCGCCTGCGTGGCCATGAGCTGCGTGGAGATGTCGACGCAGTAGCGGTCCTCCTCGACCATCCGCAGGATGCCGTCGATTTGCCCGCGCGCCGTCTTGAGCATGCGGGTCACCGATTTATGGTCTGCCATCATGGCGGGTCCTCGTTTCTGGTCGATGGGGTCGAATGCCTCTGGTAGCTGCTACGCTACGGTCACAGACAGGGCGTGGAACTTCTCGCCGGCGCCCTCGACGGCGGCGGCGAGCTGCTCGGCGGTCACGGTGTCGGCGCACTCCACCTGGACGGTCTGGGTCTCGTGATCGGCGTCGGCGTCGGTCACGCCGGCCACGTTGAGCAGTGCCGTCTCGACAGTAGCGTCGCAGTGGCCGCACATAAGGCCCGAAGTCTTGATTGTGTAACGCATGGGTGTACTCCTTATCGATTGAGATTATCTGACAGTTTAGTCGTGAACAGCGTCATCTTAAAGGTGCGCTGAGGTGCCCGAGATTGCCCCGAAAGAGGAGTGAAGCGTACTTGGGTACGCGAGCGACGGTTTGAGGGGCAAGGTCGGGTGCGTCAGCGCACCGTCTTGGGCTTAAAGGTTCGCAGACGCAGCGCATTGCTTACGACGCACACGCTCGACAGGCTCATGGCCGCGGCGCCAAACATCGGCGAGAGTTGCCATCCCGTGAGCGGGAAGAACACGCCCGCGGCGAGTGGAATGCCGATGCCGTTGTAGAACAGCGCCCAGAACAGGTCCTGCTTGATGTTGCGGATCGTGGCGCGCGAAAGCTCGATGGCGCGGGCGACGTCCATGAGGTCGCTGCGCATGAGTACCACGTCGGCGCCCTCCTTGGCGATGTCGGCGCCGGTGCCGATAGCGAGGCCCACGTCGGCGCGCGCCAGGGCGGGTGAGTCGTTGATGCCGTCGCCCACCATGGCGACCTTGCCGCCCGCGTCCTGCAGCTCGCGTACGTGGCGTTCCTTGTCGGCGGGCAGAACGTCGGCGATAACCTGTTCGCTGGTGAGTCCCACGCGGCGGGCGATGGCCTCGGCCGTCACGCGGTTGTCGCCGGTGAGCATGCGCACATCGACGCCGAGCGAACGCAGTGCGGCGATGGCCCCGGCGCTCGTCTCTTTGACCTCGTCGGCCACGGCGATGGTGCCGACGAGCTCGCCGTTCTTGGCAAAGAACAGCGGCGTTTTGCCCTCGGTAGCAAATTGCTCGGCAAGGTCCGTAGGCACGGCAGCGCCCAACTCGCCCATGAAGCGCACGTTGCCGGCCGCGATGATATTCTGCCCCTCGCGTGCCGTAACGCCACGACCGGGCACGGCGGCAAAGTCCTCGACCATGCGTGCGACGATTCCGCGCGACTCGCACTCGGCCATAATCGCTTCGGCCAGCGGGTGCTCGCTCGAGCGCTCCAGCGCGGCGGCCAACTTGAGCAGCGCCTTTTCGCTCATGGCGGGCAAGCCGTCGGCGCGTGTGGCTACCACGATATCGGTCACGGCAGGCTTGCCGCGGGTGACGGTGCCCGTCTTATCGAGCACCACGGTGCCCACGCTGCGCAGGTTCTCCAGCGCCTCGGCGCTCTTAAACAGAATGCCCATTTCGGCGCCCTTGCCGGTGCCAACCATAATGGCGACGGGCGTGGCCAGGCCCAGCGCGCACGGGCAGCTGATCACCAACACGGCCACGGCGGAGGTGAGCGCCTCGTTTATGCTGCCGGTCAGTGCCATCCACACCGCAAAGGTCACGGCCGAGATCGCAAACACCACGGGCACAAACACGCCGGCGACCTTGTCTGCCAGGCGGGCGATGGGCGCCTTGGTGGCGTTGGCGTCCTCGACGAGCTGGATGATCTTGGCGAGCGACGTGTCGGCGCCCACGCGCGTGGCACGGAAGGTAAACGATCCGGTGCGGTTGACCGTGGCGGCGTTGACGGTGTCGCCGGCGGTCTTTTCCACGGGGATGGACTCGCCGGTGAGCGCGCTCTCGTCTACGGCGGAGGCGCCCTCGAGCACCACGCCGTCGACGGGGATGGACTCGCCGGGGCGCACGCGCAGCACCTGGCCGGGTAGAATGGCGTCGACGTCCACAGCGGTCTCGGTGCCGTCATCGGCAACGACGGTCGCAGTCTTGGGTGCCAAGTCGATGAGCGCCTCGATAGCGCCGCCGGTCTTGGACTTGCTGCGCGTCTCGAGGTATTTGCCCACGGTGACGAGCGACAGGATCGTGCCGGCGCTCTCAAAATACAGGTTGTCCATGCCCGTCATCATAGCCTCGTGAACCTGCCCGGCGGCCAGCTGGTCAGCCATGATAAACATGGCGTAGAGCGACCAAGCGATCGACGCGGTGGCGCCGACGGCGATTAGGGCGTCCATGGTGGGCACGCCGTGCACGAGTGATTTGAAGCCGTTGATAAAGTACGCGTCGTTGACGTAGACGATGGGGATGAGCAGGACAAGCTCGGTGAGCGCCAACGTCATGCTGTGGGTGTGGTCGGTGAAGACGCTGGGCAGCGGCCAGCCGAGCATGTGCCCCATGCCTATGTAGAACAGCGGAATGAGAAAGATGATTGAGATGATGAGACGGGTGCGCATGGCGGAGGCGGTGGCCTCCAGCTTTTTGGTAGGTGACTCCATATGAGCGGCGCCGGACCTGGCTTGCGCGCTGCCGTTTGGGGCGGCTTCGGTGCCCGTACTGACGGGCGAGGCCGAGTAACCCGCGCGATCGACAGCGGTGCAGATATCGTCGGGGGAGACCTGCGCGGGGTCGTAGTCGACCATCATGGAACCGGCGAGCAGGTTGACCGCGACGCTTTGGACGCCGTCGAGCTTGCTCACGGCGCGGTCCACATGCGCCTGGCAGGCGGCGCACGTCATGCCGCCCACGTCAAACTTATCTTGAGCCATGGCTTCTCCTTTCTGTAGTGCGGTGTTGGAATTGTTAACCTGCCGATACTATACACCCATACCCCCTGGGGGTGTCCAGTACAGAAAGAAATGTATGACATTTCGATACAGATGAGGGCGGCTGCTCAATCGTTGGCAGTCCCTGCCAGACATCTCAATCTGTAACATCTAGCAGGGAAAATGAGCTCTAACTGTTACAGATCGAGATTTTGTTTTGCGAGGTTTGGGTTTGTCTCAATCTGTAACACTAAGACCGGTTTTTGCTGAGCAACTGTTACAGATTGAGACAATCGGCCCAGACCCGTCCCGTCCGCCTCGTCATCTGTGGTTTACGTGGGGGCATGCGAAGTACGGGTATACTAACCGGCGGCGAATCTGCTCCATCGCTTAGAGCTGCTGCGTCTGGACGGCGCGTGATAGGGCTGCCAAAGCGATCGCCAGCGTGCTGAGCAACGTCCTCTCTGTGCGCACCTGTTTTGTATGTATTAGCGCACTACCAAGCACGCTCGCGCGGCCGCATGCCGTGCCCATAACGCGTGCAGATAAGGAACAACAACATATGCGTAATTCTGTATCCGACGTCACGGACGCCGAGATCCTGGACGAGGCCCGCGAGGCCATGACCCAGGCTGCCTTCGATGCCGCCGATGAGGCCAATGCTGCCCAGGCCGTCGAGTCCGCTACCGAGAGCCTGCCTGGCTTTGACGAGCTGGGCCTCTCCGACGAGATGCTCCGTGCTATCGAGAACCTGGGCTACACGGCGCCCACGCCCGTGCAGGCTGGCTCGATCCCCGTGGTGCTCGAGGGCCGTGACCTGCTTGCCGCCGCTCAGACCGGCACCGGCAAGACGGCCGCCTTCTTGCTGCCGACCATGAACAATCTGGAGCACATTGCTCCGCCCAAGCCCGTGCGCGAGCGTGGCGGCCACAACCGCCGTCGCGGTGCCAAGAAGCCCGAGGGCAACGGCCGCGGCCCCGTGATGCTC
>OLVX01001640.1_pt1 | contig 18310 bp, 10 predicted proteins | sample 1673271 | NCBI WGS metagenome assembly OLVX01 (sample SAMEA3178939, study PRJEB25190) | human gut metagenome | biome: human gut; feature: human-associated habitat; material: faeces | place: Austria | collected 2013
GCAAGCCCTCCTTTTTCTTGACCCATCGTGTTTTCATCTGGCGCGGATATTGGTCAGCCTGTTTCGGTGCCTTCGCGCCGTTCCATTCCAATCCTCCGGCTCTGCCCTCACAGGTGTACCCGGCAGCTTTCAGGGAGCTGCCATTTTCCGTATCCAGGATGTAGGTAACAACTCTGTTGTAACCCATTGCCCGTGCTGCACGGTACGCCGCCGCATACAGGATGCTGCAGGCGTTTAGAGTTCCATCCGTACACAGGCGATTAACTTCCAGCGTATAGCCATCATCCAACCGCCGCGCCACAGGTCTGCCGCAGATAGCAACGCCCACTAACGCGCCATTTTCTGATACGCCGATGGAGAACTTATGCCCCCGCGTCGGTTTATGGTGGCGGTGATACTGCTGCACAAATGCGTTTGCCGTTTTCAGATTGATCGGTGTTAAAGTAAGCAAATTTCCTCCTTCCTAAAAAACACCCCGTCAGATAAACTGACGGGGCTGCTCATTTACAGTTCCATATCGTGACTTTTCCGCTTCTGGGATTTCTGCGGTTCTGCGGTGCGCTCTGCCTGCTTTGCATGAAGCTGTGTCAGCACAGAGGGTTTCCGCACATCGTCCGCAGTGCGCTCTGCAACGCGGTCTGCGTAGTTCACAGGCTGTCGCGGCTTGTCTGCGACTTCGGTTTCGGCTGCATCCTCGTCCACTCCCAGCGCATCCTCACCGCCCTTTTCGTCCATGTTGAGCAGAGAGTTCAGCTCTGCAAGGCGCGCGGATTTTTCAGCCAATTCTGCTTCCTGCGCAAAATGACGTTTGGCTTCTTCCTTTGCCTGCGCCAACTGCAGTTCCAAGGTTTCCAGTCTGCGTTCCACCTGCGGTAGTGTCCTTTCGATGCCTGCCAGCGCATTGGTAACGCGCAGGATATTACCCAGCGGGTCTTTGCCCACTTCCATCGAATAGTTCCACGCGCCCTTGATGGATAAGCGGAACGTCTTATCGAAGTTGTCAAACCGGGAATGCAGTTCAAACGCACCGTAGCTGCCGATCCTGCCCTCGGTGCCAGCCGCCTTCAAAGCCTTACAAGCCTCGATGATGGCCGCGCCCGCTTCCTTGCGTTCGGTGTACACCTTGCCGCTGATTTCCATAGCAAAATGGTCTTTATCCTGCGCCAGAAGTGGTTTTACCGCTTCAATATCGGTTTTCAGTGCTTCGATCTGACCCTTTGCCGCAGCGATTTCTCGCGGATAGCGGCGTGCAATATCCGATTCCAGACTATAAATCTGGCTGGTGTGGTTGGCTTTCAGCAATTTGAGCTTACTGACCTGAATATCCAAGTCCATCTTTTCCTTGATGTAGGGATTGCCCGTTGCCAGTGCCTTGATTTCAGCATAAGACAGTGCAGTGTCGTCCACATCATCGCAGGCACGGACAGGAGATTTGGACGTCATGATCTGAGAAATGAACTTCTGCTTATTTTCCAGAATCTGCCACATATACGAATCAAACGTATTTTCCGTGACGTAACGATAGATTTTTACCTGCTTATTCCGGTTTCCCTGCCGGAGAATACGTCCCTCCTGCTGTTCCAGATCAGACGGCTTCCATGGGCAATCCAGATGATGCAGGGCAATCAGTCGATCCTGAATATTGGTTCCTGCGCCAAGTTTCGGCGTAGACCCCATCAGGATACGCACCTGTCCGGCACGCACCTTTGCAAAAAGCTCTGCCTTTTTGGTTTCCGTGTTGTACTCGTGAATGAACGCCACTTCCTCACGAGGAACACCTCTCGCCACCAGCTTCTCCCGCACATCATCGTAGACGTTGAATGTATCATCGGCTTTTGGTGTCGATAAATCGCAGAAAATCAACTGTGTTCCCTTGTCCGGGGCAGATTCTTCCCAGACCTTGAACGCATTGTCCACACAGCGATTGACCTTGCTTTCCGGCTCATCCGGCAGCATCTCGTTCATAAGCCGCTGGTCGAGTGCCAGTTTTCTGCCATCGTTGGTGATCTTCAGCATGTTATCGAACTTCGGATTCACGCTGCCGTTGCGTACAGCCTCGGCACGGTCTGCAAAGGAACTTACCATTTCTTCCTGTGTTTCGCTGGGTTTCAGCACTTCGTTAATGTACTCTGCCTGCGGCACAGGCAGGTTCAGCATATCCGCCGTCTGCACATCTGCGGATTCCTTGAACAGGGAAATCAGCTCCGGCAGATTGAAGAACCGGGCAAAACGTGTTTTCGCACGGTAGCCGGTTCCTTCCGGGGAAAGTTCGATTGCCGTGACGGTTTCACCGAAGGATGCCGCCCAATCATCGAAATGGCTCAGTCCCATCTTCTGCAGAGTGTCATACTGGAGATACCGCATAATGGTGTACAGCTCCACCATCGAGTTGCTGACCGGGGTTCCTGTTGCAAAGGTCACGCCTTTACCGCCTGTCAGTTCATCCAGATACTGACACTTTGCAAACATATCGCTGGATTTCTGTGCATCGGTCTGGGCGATACCTGCGATATTCCGCATTTTTGTGTAGAGGAACATATTTTTATAGAAATGCGACTCGTCCACAAACAGGCGGTCAACCCCCAGTTCCTCAAATGTAACCACATCATCCTTTCTCGTCTGGTCGTTCAGCTTTTGCAGCTTTGCTTCCAGCATTTTCTTTGTTTTTTCCATCTGCTTGACCGTAAAACTGCGGCTGTCCTCACTCCGGGCATCGGCCAGAGCCAGCGTAATGTCGTCGATCTGACGCTCTACAATGGCTTTCTGTCGTTCCGGGGAAAGCGGCACTCGCTCAAACTGCGAATGACCGATTACGATGGCATCATAATCGCCGGTTGCGATACGGGAGCAGAACTGCTTTCGATTGCTGGGTTCAAAGTCCTTTTTCGTTGCCACCAGCACATTGGCATTGGGATAGAGCCGCAGGAAATCTGCACCCCACTGCTCCGTGAGGTGATTCGGCACCACATAAAGATTTTTCTGCGACAGACCCAGCCTGCGGCTCTCCATGCCGGCAGCTATCATCTGGAAGGTCTTGCCTGCGCCCACACAATGGGCCAGCAGCGTATTGTTGCCATACAGAATGTGCGCCACGGCATTTTTCTGATGCGGCATCAGAGAGATTTCCGGGGTCATGCCCTCAAAACGAATATGACTGCCATCGTACTCGCGGGGACGAATCGCATTGAAAATTCGGTTATAGGTCGCACACAAATCCTCACGGCGATCTAAATCTTTGAAAATCCACTGCTTAAACGCTTCCCGAATGGATTCCTGTGCCTGCTGTGCAAGCATGGTTTCCTGCTTATTCAGCACACGGTGGTCGCCATCCGCATCGTGAATCGTATCGTAGATTTTGGTATCCCGGAGGTTCAGCGCATCTTCCAGCAGCTTATAGGCATTGACCCGCATCGTTCCGTAAGTGTTGGTAACAAGCGGATTTCCGCGATCCAGCGACTTGCCCGAAATGTTCCATGCACCAGAAATTTCGGAATAGGTTGCCTTAATGTCAATCCCGGCATAGTAGTTCGGGGTTTTGAACACTTCCTTCATAAACTGCGTGATGTACTCCGGTTTTACCCAGTTTGCACCCAGCCGCACTTCGATTTCCGAAGCATCCAGGTCTTTGGGCTGTACCCGTTTCAGGTAATCCACATTGATCTGATACTCTGCATGGTTCGCTGCAAAGGTTTCTGCTGTGGCCAGTTTTTCACGAACATTGCCGGACAGGTATTCATCCGAGGTTTCCCACTGCTGTGTCACAGGATTTCGGAAAATCGCACCTGCCAGTTCATCCGTGATCTCCTGTTCCGGTTTACCGCAGAGCTGCACCATAAACGGCACATCCACCTTAGCTTTTTCTCCAATGGAAAGTGCCAGGGCTTCGCTTGGCGTGTCTACTGAGGTAACAGGCTCCGGCTTACGGATGGTACGTTTGGTAAAAATATCGGCAAGCCGTTTGAGATTCTTCTCCTCATCCAGAATTTCCAGTGATGCCAGCAGACAATAGCTGCTGTCCTGCCGGAACGCCCGCTTGTTGGCCGTGCTGTTGATAAGACCATACTGCACCTTAAATGCGGTGTACTGCTGTTTCAGTTCATTCTGCAAAAGCTGTACTTCTGCATCCGAGCCATCATGCAGCTGGCAATCCAGCAGTTTTCGTGTGGTTTCCCGCAGAGCGATCATGCCCAGCACCCGCTCTGCAGTTACGGCAGGCAGTTCTACCTTGTTCATAAAGGAGTTTTCACGGTAGTAAATCTGCCCATCCACGTTCGTGAAGCTGAAATTCTTCACGCTGGGATCTGCTGGAATCGGTTCTTCCTGCACTTCCAGCTCATCATCCGAGATTTCCGGCTCTGTGATGGTGGCATGGATGTAGCTGACAGCTTCCTTCAACTGCTGGGCAAGGTCTGCGCCCTCGATGGGCTTGACCGTCGTTTCCTGCTTGCCATACTGCGTGCTTTCGGTGGTGATCTCCCCCAGCACCATCTCAGGATGCTGCGCAAAATACTGGTTAATGGAGTAGCCTTTCGGTGTTTCGCCAAGGTCTACCCAGTCTGCCCGCTCTACCGCTGCACGGTCACGCTTTTGCAGGAACAGAATGTCAGCAACCACGCCCGTGTTGGCATTGCGCTGGAACGCATTATTCGGCAGACGAATCGCACCTACCAGATCGGCGCGGTTGGCAAGGTACTCACGGACAGAGGAATCCTTCTTATCCATCGTACCGCTGGACGTTACCACTGCCACCACACCGCCCGGACGCACAAGGTCAAGGCTCTTGGCGATAAAATAATCGTGGATGAGGAAATTGTGGCGGTCATATCGCTTATCTGGTACTTTGTAATTGCCGAAAGGTACGTTTCCCACAACACAGTCGAAAAAGCTATCCGGGAACTGCATCGTTTCAAAGCCCTGCACCGCAATCTTGTTTTTCTGGTACAACTGCTGTGCAATACGGCCCGAAATGCTGTCCAGCTCCACACCGTACATCCGAATCTTCTCCATGCTGTCCGGCACCAGACCCATGAAATTGCCGACACCACAGGACGGTTCCAGCACATTGCCTTTGGACAATCCCATATTGCCCAGGGCTTCATACATTGCCTTGATGACCGTAGGGGAAGTGTAAAACGCGTTCAGCGTACTGGCACGGGCTTCCTTATACTCATCTGCCGTGAGCAGGGACTGTAGTTCGGCATACTCTTTCGACCATTCTGCGTTGTTTTCATCGAACGCCTGCGGAATGCCGCCCCAGCCAACATACCGGGAGAGTATCTCCTGTTCCTCTGCGGTAGCCTGCCGCTGCTCTGCATCCAGTGTTTGCAGCACCCGAATAGCCTCCACATTGGCTTTATACTTTGTTTTCGGCCCTCCTGCGCCGAGATCATCGTCCGTAATGCGGAAGTTCATAGGCTCTTGTTTGGGCTGTACAGGCAGTTCTATCGCACCGCTGTCCAGCGGAAGATTGTGCTGCCGCCGTGCATGGTTGACCTCTGCCGGGGTCATAGGCTGCTGCGTCAGCGGTTCAAGGGCTTCCTCTGCCGCTGCGCGGCTAATGGCATCCGTTCGGTTCTGCACATCTGCGATCAACTGCATTTGTTCCGGCGGAAAGTCGGGATTCAGCAGTTCTTCCAACTCACCACCCGATTCTGCCACCGAATAGATCACATCCATCTGCTCCGGGGAGAAATCCTCGTAGGCCACACCTGCATTGTGCAGAGCAGTAAAGACCATGGTTTCCACCGCTTCTTTCATCGGCACATCGGCCTGTTCATACAGGTGCCGAATGTACTCCAGCGGTTCCGTTCGGAAGATCGGATACCGAGCTTCTTTTGCAAGGGTCATGTCCTGCAAGCTGACCGTTCCCTGTTCAAAGTTGACCGAATCCACACGGAACTCTCTATCGTCCAGTTCAATGATGGTATTGACTGGCAGATATTCCTCTCTGCGGAAATACTTTGTCTGTGCATGGGTTCCATCTTCCTGCTGGCCGGACAGATAGACGCTCTCCCCTTGTTTCCAGAGCTTCATTGCCTGAGAAGCCCACTGTTCACGCGGAAAACCAGATACCTCAACCTTGCCGAGTGCGGTTTCCTTTTCCAACAGCTTGCTGCCAAGAAGTTCCGAAACGCGCTTTGCATCCTCGCCGTAGAACTCAAAGTTACCGTGCTGCTCGTAGCCGACCAGAGCATCCGGGTAACGCTCTTTCAGCGCGTTATACTCGTTGGCGGCATCCAGCGGCAGAGGCTGCAGCGTCTGCTTCGAAGGCTTTTCATCTGCAAAAAGCGCATCTTTTTGGGGTTCCTCAACCGCTGCGACGGTTGACTGCTCTTTCGATTGCGGCTCCTGCTCCATAAAGTCAAACATGGACATCTGCCCCTGTTCAGGAACCGCAATCTCAACAGCCTGCTTCTTTTCCGGGAAGATCGTGTACGTTCCCTCGACATACTGGTGCAGGAAAGAGAGGGATTCTGCCTTTTGCTCATATTCTTCCGAATCCAGCGGCACGGACAGCAGCGCATTGTCCATCTGCTCCAGCAGTTCGGCTGCCTGTTCAGGGGCTTCCAGCTTTTCAACAAGAACCTTTCGACCTTCTTCATGGTAAAGGTCTTGCAGATAAGGCCGTTCCACTTCGTTCGGCAAGTGATGATAGAAGCCCATCACCCGCATTGCCATCCGCTCGCGCTCATAAGCAGGCATCCGGGAGTAATCTGCCGGCTTCAAATACTCACTGTCACGGATAAGTCGGTCAATTCGACCTACAGCCTGATTCCAATTCAGATGAACGCTTGCATCCGGGTTCCCGTATGGGCCACGCTCCAAAGAAATGCCCCTGCCATCGTGATCTTCGTGAGAATCATCTGCCCCGCAGAGCGCATGGCTGCTACCACCGATTCCGTAATGGTCTTTCAGAAAGTCTGCCCGCTCTTTCTTATCTTCATGGTTTAAGAAGAACGAATAGATTGCCAACCGACTGTCCGAATAATTGCTGCCCCGTGTAAAGTAAGCATTGATTTCATCTTCCGTGATGAACTTTTTATACTCATTCCAGCGAAAGCCCTCTCTTGCGGCAAAATTCTGATAAGGCTTTGCAAACTGCTGGAACAGAGCCGCAACCTTATCCGGCTTATAAAAGTGCATCCGCATCAGGTCTTTATCTTCGGTATAGGCTTCCCCCAGCGCGGACAATCTCTCATTGAGATCGGTCAGAAAATCCGTATCATCCAGCAAGCCTGCCAGCCTGTCTGTCAGTTCCGGGAAACCGCCCCTGAAGATTTCTGTATCCTGAAAGACTGCTTCGGCAACGCCATCGGCTAAATCACGCTCCATATAAGCCAACGTCTGCGCGTGTTCCTGCAAAGCGTTCTGCCGTGCAGCATCCAGAACCGCCTGCGGCGCATACTCGCCCTGCCGGAGCAGTTCATGGATACGGTTGCTGACATCCTCCCACGAAAGAAACGCATTGACAATCGTGCCGCCCTTAGCCGTATCACCTGCTGCAATGCGCAGTCCCAAATCATCGAACCAGACGGCATACTTCGCACCGCCAATTTCAAAGCCTTTGCCGCCCGCACCATATTCGTTTTTCACGAATTCCGTGTATTCTTCCGGGGTTTTCTCGACCATGAAATTGTAGATTAGGCGCAGCTGGCCCTTGCTGCGGTTGCTGCCCGTGCGCAGGATTTCATCGACCACTTCGGAATCAAGTGCAATTTCATCCGCATACCGCGCCTGAATCGGTGCTTCAATGGCGCGGATCTGCTGTTCCACGGTCGGCAAATCAGGAAAAGAAAAAGCAGAGGCAATTTCTTCCTCTGCTTCGCTCAAATCCTGTTCTGTTGTCGGTTCGGTTAATTGTATACCAATTCCTTCAAGACGATTTCTTCTGCCATCGCCGTCAGGCTGTTCTGATGTGCCGCCCATGCCAGCGGGTCTTTCTCCTTGTTCGGTGCCGGAAACTTCTCGTTCAGACTGTCCAGCAGGGTTTCCACCCGGCTCTCCGCTGCTTCCTCGATCTGCGCCAGATGCTGGTTCAGCCTGCCGCTCATCAGCATACTCTGATACCAGTTCTTGCGGTTCTCTTTCAGGTACGTCCTGCGCAGCATCCCGTACTTCCCGATGGTCTGCGGCTCGTCCTTCACGGCCAGATTCGGGAACAGATAATCTCCCTTGCGGTAATACGTCAACTCCATTTTCTTGTCCTCCTTTGGTCGTGTTTTCTTTGGTTTCACGCTTTAATGTGTTAAAGTCCGTATTGGTATTATACAAGCTGCCAACGGATTTTTCAAGCTGCTGCGTGATTTCTTTTTTGTAAATTTTCCGCATCTCTCGGCCAATGTCAAAAAGAACCGCCTCGCACTGTTCGGAAACCGCGTTGCCAAGGAACGACAGCACCGACAGCTTGTTGAAATCCACAATGCGGATAAAGTCATCATCGTCCAGCACATCCATAGGCTCCTGCCCGCAGCGGCGGGAAAGCGTATAGAAAATACTGTTGGTCATCAGTTCCCGGAAGCGGACACGGATGTTATCTTCGTCCAGTTCTTCCAGAAACGTATCCGCCACCTCATAGGCCAAACCGTCCATCGCTTCATCCAGATTATCAGCGGTCAACTGCTGTGCCAGCTCCAGCAGGGCAGCATTCATGCTGTCTGTCTGGGATAAGCCATAAGTATCTGCCAGATGGTCTAAGATCGTCTGCTCATGCTCATGGCTGTCCAGATTCCATAAGAGCGGTGTTTTTCCGCCTCGCACCAGATGGGTGTCAGCAATATCGAACACATACCGCAGCCTGGTACGCGGTCCGGTATCATCCAGAAGCGCGATGCCTTTTGCGCCACGGTTGACCCATCGGCTCATTTTCTGATTCCAGAGTTCCAGTTCTGCGCAGGCGGTCGCATCGGGCCGCTGCGCGTGAATCAGGAGTGCATCGGTGAACGAATAGCGGTACAGCCGCGCCGCCACATCCAGATAACTCATCCAGTCCTGTGGCGAGTTACTGACATACCGGGCGTTCTGCTGCGCCAATTCTCGAATATCGTTAATCTGTGGCAAGGGTCAAACCTCCTTTATGTTTTCTCTTTCATCGGTGCTTTGGGAAATTTCAGGCTGTACTGTGCGCGGCCCTCTTCGACGTGCATCACAAGGTCAGCGGCGAATGTCTTATCTTTTTTCGCGGAATAAAAGTCTTTTACATGGGTGCGGCCTTTCTTCAAAAGGTCTACCGCCATCTTCTTGTCCAGCGTTTTTCTCATGTTGGACAAGTATCTGCTTTCTTTCCAGAGGGCAAATTTGCAGCTGCGGTCTGCACAACAAAAGCTGAGTTTGCTCTCATGTACAGGGTTTCCGCAGACCGGGCAGCTTCCTACGCTTACCTTATTATAATGGGGAGCCGCCGCAACGGTAGGAATCTGCCGGAGGTCAGCCAACATCTTATCGAGCAATCCGTGGATGCCCTGCATAAAATCATAGGGCTTGATCTCGCCGCGCTCCATCCGCAGCAGGTCATTTTCCCATTCAGCTGTCATACTGGCAGATTTCAGGTAGTCCGGGATATTGCGGATCGCGGCCACACCGTCCTCCGTGGGAATCATCTGCTTGCCTTTACGCTGCACATAGCCGGCGGATACCAGCTTTTCCAGAATCGCAGCGCGCGTTGCAGGGGTTCCCAGACCTTTCTTCTCCGTGTCCTTTTCAAATGCCTTGTTGCCTGCGGTTTCCATGGCCGACAGCAGGGTATCTTCGGTGTAGACTTTCGGCGGTGAAGTAAAGCCCTGCTTTTTCTCTGCCCGTACCACCGGAAGAACCATTCCTTGCTCCATCTTTTTCGGAAGCGGCACAACCTTGTCCTTTTCCGGCTCTACGAACGGAACAGGCTTTGCCGTATATCCGGGCTGCAAAATTTCCTTATACTTTGCTGTAAAATTCTGTCCCTGACAGCATACCGTCACCAGCACATCCTCATAGATGAACGGCGGCTGCACGGCCAGCAGCAGTTTCCAGATAATGAGTGAAAGAATCCTCTGTTTGGTTTCGGACAGTTTTTCCTTGCTGCATTTTACGCTCTGCATGGTCGGCAGGATTGCATGATGGTCTGTGACCTTGCTGTTGTTGATAACGCAGCTTACGTCTGCCGCCGCGCCATCTAAGGCCAGTACCAGAGATTCCACCATCTTGCGCATATCCTCGGTCACAAACTGGCTGTCCGTTCTGGGATATGTCACCAGCTTTTCTTCATACAGTTCCTGCAACACCTGCAAGGTCTGGCTGGCGGTCAGACCGTAATAGCGGTTTGCTTCTCGCTGCAAAGTTGTCAGGTCATACAGCTTCGGGGGCTTCTTTTCTACCCTCTTTCGCTCGATGCTGCCAACCACGGCGCACTGCCCATCGCAAGCAGCCTGCATGGTATCGGCATCCTGCTCCTGCGCCATCTGTTCCGATACCGCGACCATGCCCCCACCGGACAGTTCCACTTTATATAGGGCTCCTTTACAAAGTTCTGGATTTTGGTCTGCCGTTCGGCCAGCATCGCCAGCGTCGGGGTCTGCACACGGCCAATGGTCTGTTTTCTGCCGTACTTTTTCGTAAAAGCACGGGTTCCATTCATACCGATCAGCCAATCTGCTTTTGCTCTGCACTCGGACGCTGCAAACAGGTTATCATAGGCCGCGCCATCTCTCAGGTTCTCAAAGCCCTGCTGGATAGCGGCATCCTCCATGCTGCTGATCCACAGCCGCTTGATGGGGAGTTTGCTTCCGGCAAGGGCATACACACGACGGAAAATCGCTTCGCCCTCACGCCCCGCGTCGCAGGCGTTCACCACATAATCGAATTTCTTGCTGCGGAGCAGTTTACGCAGGACATTGAACTGCGGCTTCTTGGTATTGTGTACCAGCAGTTTCCACTCAACAGGGAGAATCGGCAAATCTTCAAAGCACCAGTTTTCATAGCGTTCATCGTAATGTTCCGGGGCTGCATACTCTGCCAAATGCCCCAGACACCAGCTTACCACGCAATCCCCACCCTCCAGATACCCGTCCTCCTGCCGATATGCACCGATCACTTTTGCAATGGATTTTGATACGCTCGGTTTTTCTGCAATCACCAGATATTTCAACGCTTTCTCCTTTTTGAAAAAAGCAGGGATAGCCTTTCGACTACCCCTGCATCCTTATGTTACGGTTTTCTTATGTGTCATTTTCGTTGCCGGACTGATTATCCTCGTTCACAGTCGCAAGGCTCTGGTCGGTTTCCAGATTTTCACTCTGCGGCGTTTCTTCTTTCGGCTTCGGCTTATAAATGTAGAAGTAGAAGAAAGCACCTGCACCGCCCAGTGCCGCCACGAATACCAGCAGCAGAATCTTATTCATGCCGCCGCTCGATTCTTCTTTCGGTTCTTCGATTTCCACATCCGGGGTAGGTTCCGGCTTGGTTTCGGGCAGAACTACCGCAGGCGTTTCTTCTTCCTGCTGGCCGTTCCGCTCTTCATCATCCAGAAACTCCTGCAAATCGTACTCGTCGATCATGGAAAGCATATAGACGTTTTCGCTGTTCCGCGCCCGGTCGATCACCAGAAAGAACGTGTTGCCGCCCTTGGTCTTTACTGTGAAGAACTCCTTGCTGGGGTCATCTACGATGTTGTCCTCCACCTCGCCGTTGCCTGCGATGGTGAACGGGATTTTTTCTTCCTCGGTCGGTTCCTCTTCCTCGATCACCTGTGTCGGTTCCTCCATCACTTCAGTGGTGTCCACAAAGGCAAAGGCCGGGGTCGAAAAGCCCACTGCCATCAGCAGGGTCAGAATTGTGCTGGGGATAACAACTCCCAGCCGTTTAAGCATCTTTTTCAATCGCTTCCTCCGTTTCTGCTTCTTCCGAAGCGTTGTTTACAGCGGTTAGGAACGTCACATTGCCCGCCTGAATGTTGTCCAGCAGAGCCAGCAGTTCGCGCCCGCCCATCTTGGTGCTGCGGATGGCACGAATGATCTCGCTGTCCTCTTCCTTTTTCTGTGCTGCCCGGATGGTTCTCAGCCGTTCTTCCAGTTCCGCGATCTGCTGTTCCGTCTTTTCGGCTTCATCCAGATATTTCTGTAATTTTTTGCCCATCGGCCCTCCTTTCAGTTGATGCGGCCAAAGCCTAAAAAGTGGCTCTGCCAGTAGGTCGAATTGATGCTGGTATAGGAAATGGGGTCGCCGCAGTGGATCATCATGCCATTGCCGACGTAGATTCCAACATGCGACGCGCCAACGGTGTTATAGGTTTTCTCAAAGAAGATCAAGTCACCAGGCTGTGCATCCGCAGGATAAACATAGCTGCACTTTCCGCGCAGACCGTTGGCTGTTGTACGCCCAACGCTCCACCCATTGCCGCTGTTATTGATGACCCAGCAAACGAAGCCGGAGCAGTCAAAACTGGTGCTTGGGGAACTTCCGCCCCACACATACGGCATACCAAGATACTTTTCGGCTTCCTCAATCATCCTTGCGAACTTTTCATCCGACAATGCTTCCGATGGAATGTCGTACTTGAAGCCACCGCCGGAGCCACCAGTACCGCTGCCTGTACCGATGCTGCCCGTTGTGCCGCCGCTGTATGTCGGGGAGCCTGCACCGAACAGTTCCGGGCGGTTGCCGTAGGTCAGGTTGTAGGCATCGTATCGCCCGGTCTGCTTCTGGTTCATGTTCTTCCGCGCGATGGTATCGAAGCCCTTATTTTTCAGCAGGACATTGAGGATTTTGTACTCATACTCCACTTCTTCCTGATAGGTATAGGTTTCCATGCTGACGTTTCCAAAAGCGTCTATCGTTGGCCGAACCCCTACTCTGGTATCCATGCGAGTGCGAATCTCAATGGTTTCCCACACTTTCAGGAGATACTGCTGCTTGAACAGTTCCTTGATAACAGGCTTGACCTGTCCTCTGGTGAACTGCTCATAAACCGCAGTCAGATGGGAAATAAGCTGATACGGGTCATGCCCGATCTCATCCAGCTGATAGCGGTATTCATCGTAGCCCGGATGGGTGGATTCCATCTGCCGAATCTGCTTATCCAGTTCTTTTTCCAGCTCCAGATAATCCTCTTCCGCACCTTTCATGTCGGCATCCTTGCTTGGGTAGGTCGTTCCCACAAAGGTACTACCCGTTCCCTGAATCGCTGCACCACAGCTTGAAAAGGCCCCTAGCATGACCATCACCAGCAGGATACCCACTCCAATACTGACCCACAGGGTTTTATTCTGCGCGACGATCTCCTGCACCGCCGCCTTCGCTTTTTCCGTAATGGTGTTGGTTGCCGCTGCTGCCTGCTTGCTGGCGGCAGTTCCGGCTTTCTGGCCGCGCTTGGCGGCTGCATAAGCATCCTTATACTGCTTTTTCTGGTAAAACTTCGCACCGACTGTTTTTGATTCACCTCCTGCGGCAGTCGGCGGTGGCTGGGACTGTTTCTTTTTCAGCGGCGGTTCTGCTGCATTTTCTGCAGTACCGCCCTCGCTCTCGGAGAATTTCAGGCGGCTGGACTTCTGATCCTCGCCACCTCTTTTCTCTGCTCTGGCCGATTTGTCTTTGGGCTTTTTCCTGCCTTTGACAAAGTGGTGCAGGCGTTCGGCGGCTTCTTCCGACTTATGAGCAGCTTCCACGCCGGAGTTGTCCTTTTCTACCTGATGTACTTTCTGATGGGCATACCCGGTGGCGGTGTCCACTCCTTTCTTGGCCACCTTTTTAACGCCCATCCCCACGCCACGGACAATGCCGCCTTTTTCATCCTCAAAAGAAAGTCGGCCTTTCTTTGTGGGCGGCTCTGCATCCGATTCCGCAGGTGCATCCTTCGGCTTGCCATCCTCCCGATGGGCTTTATAATAGTCTGCGCTCTGCTTGGCGGTACTGTGATGCCGGGGTGTCTCCTCCTTCCCATCCTCGGCATCCATGCACCGTTCTTCGTCGGTTTCCTTTTCCGCAGTTTCATTTGCCGAATCTTCCTGCTCCGGCTTTTCTGCTGCGGTTGCGGACTTCTGTTCCCCGGTGCGGAGGTTTTCATCCACCAGACCATCCTTGGTCATTTTCTGGACGATTTTATCTCTGCCCCGAAACTTTTTGTCTGCTATGGAAATCACCTCCTTCCGGCTGGAGCCGTCATGCGAGCAGGGCTGCGTGGGTTTCCCACTTATCAAGCACCTGCTCCAGCTTCCGGGCAAAGGCGATCAGACGGGCATTCACTTCCTCACGGTCAAGATAACCGTGGGCTTCCATGTGAAAGCCGTCAGTCAGTTCATCGGCCAGTGTACCAACGGCGTAAAAGTCCTCCAGCACCGTATGCACCACCGATTCTTCATCGTGGAAGTTGAGCGGCTCCACCTCACCAAAGGGCGGGCCGGAATCGCTTTCGTGCGGCTCCATGTCAGAGTGATGATAAATCTTGCGGCTCAGTCGGTCAAAAATGTTCGGTGTGTTCATGCTTCTTTTTTCTCCTTGTATTTTCCCATCTCCATGGGCTTGGTGGTCATCAAGCTGTACAATTTCAGCGAAGTATCGAACTTATCCTTGAACGGGATTATCGTGTTGCCGTAGAACAGCAGCCCCTCACCCTCGTTGCTGTTCGTCACATACGACAGCTGGAACGGCGAAATGTTAAGCTGCTTTGCAAGGATTTGCCGGTCGCCGGATGCTTGGTTAAGCATATAAATGAAATCGCTGTTCTCAAAGATGTTCTCGATTTCCCGGCTGGCGAGCAGATCCTTGATGTTCTGGGTGATGCCCGTGGGTACACCACCCCATTTTCGGAACCGCTTCCAGATTTCGACGCTGTATGCTGCGGTCTGCTCTTCCTTTAAGAGCAAATGGAATTCGTCTATATAGTACCGTGTGTTCTTTTTTCCGCTGCGGTTGATGGTGACACGGTTCCAGACCTGATCCTGTACGATGAGCATCCCCAGTTTTTTCAGCTGTTTGCCCAACTCCTTGATGTCGAAGCAGATGATGCGGTTATCCAGTTCCACATTGGTCTGGTGGTTGAACACCCGCAGAGAACCATTGACGTAGATTTCCAGTGCCGTGGCGATACGCTGCGCCTGCCGCTCCTTCTGCTCACGCAGACAGTCGTACAGATCACCAAGCGTCGGCATATTCTCCGGCTTCGGGTCGTTCAGATACTTCTGGTAGACCAGTGGCAGACAGCGGTCAATGACCGACTTTTCTTCCGGCTCCATGCCATCCCGTGCGCCCATGATCAGTTCACACAGGGAAAGAATAAAGTCCGATTTCATGCCCAGCGGATTATCATCGTCCGCATAGTTCAGGTTGATGTCCATCGGGTTGATGTAGTCCTTACTGGTGGACGAAATATGGATAACCTGACCGCCCAACGCTTCCACCAGCGGATAATACTCGCCCTCCGGGTCTGCCACGATAATATCGTCCGTTGTGGTAAAGAACACGTTGGTGATCTCACGCTTTGCACTGAACGATTTACCGCTTCCGGGTGTGCCAAGAATCAATCCATTGGGGTTTTTGAGCTGTTTACGGTCTGCCATAATCATGTTGTTGGACACTGCGTTCAGACCATAATAGAGGGAATCGCCCTCCATAAAAAGCTCCTGTGTGGTGAACGGCACAAAGATGGCGGTGGAAGTGGTAGTCAGTGCGCGCTTGATGGGAACGAGATTATTGGCCAGCGGCAGGCTGCTCATAAGGCCCTGCTCCTGCAAATAATCCAGACGGTTCAGTGTGCAGTTGAACTTCTGAGCGATACCAGCAGTCTGAAACACAGCACTATCCAATTCCTGCTTGGTCTTGGCCGTATTGAGGAAAAGCACCGTAACAAGGAACATACGCTCATTGCGGCTCTGCAGATCATCCAGAATCTTCTTGGCCTCGCCACCATAAGTTGCAAGGTCGCTCGGAATAATTTCCATATCATAACCAGACCTCACAGCTTTCTTCTGTTCCTCGATTTTCATACGATCCAGGTCGGTAATTTTGCCTTTGATCAGTTTGATAGCTTTCAGCTGATCTACCGACTGCACATGAATGCTGACCACCAGATTTTTGTCCATGTCCAGAAATTCGGCCAGCACCTTATCCGTCAGTTCCGGGGCAAGGATGTTCAGATAGGATGCAGCACCATAGGTGTCACCCATCATAAAGTCCTTGCCACTCTTGAACAGGAAACTGGTCGGGGCAATGAAGTCCTTGGTGGTCATGCCGCTCTGCAGGATGCGGTCATAGCTGAAATCGAACTTCTGCTGTTCCTCCTGATGAAAGGTTTCGTACATGATCTGAAGCCGTTCCACGCCGTTCAGCGGGTAGGCTTTCACGCCCAGCACCTTGAAATTATTGAGAATATCGGTTTCGATACGTTCCAGCCGGGGCTTTGCTTCCCGGACGCTCTTTGCTTCAATGCTGAACGTGATGTACTTCGTCCGAACCAGACCGTTATTGCCCTTGGCAAGCTGCTGTTTCAGCATCTGCGCATATTCCATACGCACATCGTCAAACGCGTCGTGCTGCGGCTCGATCTGGATTACCTTGTTGTACTCGCTCATATCGCTCTTGTGGTTGATGAACGACAACTGAAAGCGGATACTGGCATCGAAGTAGTTGAGGAAGTCGCACCAGCTTTCAAAGATGGTGTTCTTATCCTCGTTCTGTGCCAGCTGGTAGTTAATGTCGTAGAATCGGACGGTTTTGGAATACAGATGTTCCTCCACCCGGCAGATACCGTCGCGCCCCATTTCCAGATATGGAATGGAACGCTGCACAGTCAACCGCTGTTCCTTCTGGCTCTTTTCGGGTTTCCGAAAGAACTTCTGGAAGAAGCCGCCCGACAGCGGTTTCTTCTTCGGTTCACTTTTTACCAAGGATGCCTCCTTTCTTCTGGATCGGTGCTGCGGTTTCCAGTTCCCGCTCATACAGGTTTTCGACCTCATAGCGGCGTACCGCAGGACGTTTGAATCGGACGCTGATGAAATTCGTCAGGATGGTTTCAAGGTGCATCCCGTTTTTCTCGTACAGAGCAAAGAAAAATTCCGGCAGCATCAGGAGCACCATGCCTGCCGCTGCATTGCTGGTTCCCAGCGTATCGCGCATGAGGAAATAAAACGGAACGCCAATGCCTGCCGCGAACCCCATACATACGAGCTGGCGTTTCGTCAGGTTCAGAAAGACCTTGTTCTTCACTTTGGAAAGGTCTTTGGGAATCGTTACATAGGCCATTTATCACCAGAACAGCCAGACCGCCGCCGGGAAACGGCGTTGTCTGCTGTCTTTTCCTTTCATTGGATTTTCCCGGATTTAGTGACTGCCGAAGATCTGTTTGGACAGACTTCCCGTTTTGAGCAGCGAGAAGCAAAGAATCACCGTGTAGGCCATCGTGCCGAACAACGCCGAGTGAATATCCGAAGATACCCGGATGCTGCCGATAAGGGCTGCATAGATTGCCACGCAGACCATCATTAAAAACGCCTGAAATGCCAGCGCGAACAGCCCTCGGAAGTAGTTCGTACCCACATGACCCCATTCACGGTTGCTCATGGTTGCAAATGGAATCGGAGCAAGCGAAGTGTAGAGGTATATTTCTATCATTCTGCCGTACATAATTACCGTGATAACCACCGACAGAATTTTCAGACACCAGCTTACGACAAGGGTTTCCAATGCCAGCGTCACCAGTTCGCCAATCGCCATCGTTGCCATTGCCGCCTGCATCTGCATGGAAAGAGAACTAATATCAATGGCGGTATTGCCACGGATAATGCCGGAGGAAGAATTTACCACCGACTGCCCAATGTCAAATACCGCCATTGCAATATCGAACGTATGACTGACGAGATAGACTGCGATCCACATCTTCACGAAATACTTGAAGAACATCCATGTGTCTACATCGTGCAGATTGTTCCGTTCCGTCAGCATCGAGATCAGTTCATAGCAGAGGATCAGCGTAATGATGATTCCTGCAATGGGGATCACCACCGAATCCGAAATGTTACGGATCATGCTGAAAATGCTGCTGTTCCACCCTTGCGGTGTCTGCCCGACCTGAGCAGCGATTTCACTGGTCTGTTGGTTGACCGCTGTGAACATCGTACTCAGGTTGGACTCCACCATGCCGGAAAGAAGTTCCCTCATCCATTTTTCGATTGCTGCGAAAATATTATCGAACAATGGCGGGTTTTCCTCCTATCGCTTGTTGATTAGCCGAACAGACCAGAGAGCAGCGGAATCAGCTGGGTGCCGATGAGGATGACACCGCCGCCGGACATCAGCTGTTTTATCCCCAATTAGGTGTAAAACTCTGCTCGATGGCGGGCGGCGGCGT
>OLVX01001642.1_pt1 | contig 18287 bp, 19 predicted proteins | sample 1673271 | NCBI WGS metagenome assembly OLVX01 (sample SAMEA3178939, study PRJEB25190) | human gut metagenome | biome: human gut; feature: human-associated habitat; material: faeces | place: Austria | collected 2013
GAAAACCTACATTCTTATATTGTCCTAAACCTACATTTTTATATTGACTTTTGCAGATATTATGCCGAGTTAATTTAGATAACCCTTTAATAATCATACAATTTTCTTTATTTTCTCGGCATAATGCATCACACTTTAAATAGAATTATAGTTCTATTTCTATTTAAAGGAGCGTGATGATTATGAGATTAGAACTAATTTGTAGTGGATTAACAAAATTATTAGTAGATAATAACTATAGTCCAACAACCATAAACTTTTATAAAAGAGAATGGAAAAAAACTAAATGATTTTCTTTTATTAGAATATGGGGATGATGTTTTTTCTATTGATAAAGGTTTAATCTTTTTAGAAAAGATTCATGGTATTGTTTCATCTTTTGAAGAATCCAAATTAAAAGATCAACAGTTGCAGTTGATTAGATCGATTCAAATCTTACAGGATTATAAGCTTCACGGTGTACTTACTAGACGATATCATGCATCTAAAAATCCAATCAGATTAGAGGGTGATTATTTAAATATTCATATTCGTTTTAATGATTATCTAGATCACACCGAATTGTCGAAGTCCACCAAAAAGCATTATATTAAAATTTCTCTAATATTTCTTGACTATCTTAATCAAAAAGGAATAACTGATGTTAGTCACATTGATTTATCCATATGTAATGATTATATAAGAACTTTTACTGGTATGTCTTTTAAAACGATTGAACAACATATCTGTGGATTACGATATTTTTTAAGATACTTAAATGAAGAAAATGTGCTAGAAAGTGATGTTGCTTCTCTTATTCATATGCCAGCTATATCAAAATCGACTAAGATACCATCGGCATGGACTGAAGATGAAATTAAAAAATTATTACAGGCTATTGATAGAAACAGTCCTATTGGAAAAAGGGATTACGCAATGATAGTGTTAGCTTGTATTTTAGGGTTACGTATTTCTGACATTAAGAACTTAACATTTGATAATTTTAACTGGGAAGAAAAAAAGCTGAGCATCATTCAACACAAGACAAAAAAGCCATTAACACTGCCTATCCCTGATGCAGTTGGATGGGCAGTAATAGATTATATAAAGAATGGAAGACCTAAATATTACGAATCAAAATTCATATTTCTAAAGCATATGCCGCCCTTTGATATACTAAGTGATGAAAAATCATTTGTCAGGTAGAATCCATTTTTATATGAAAAAGGCGAAAATCCCATTAAACAAAAACTGTCACAGAGGCTTTCACTCTCTAAGGCATACATCAGCTTCAATGCTTCTCGATGCAGGGGTTGAATTACCAGTCATCACATCAATTCTTGGACATTCTAGTACTGATATAACTTCTATTTATTTAAAGACAGATCTTGATAAGTTAAAAGAATGCGTTTTGGATTTGACGTTCGATGATGAATACATTGATATTCGATAGTATTTTCAAAAATGAAATTCAAGATCTGATCAATTTAAAGAGAGCCCAAGGATTTAAATACGTAACAGAAGAATTCGCATTAAAAAGAATAGATAAGTATCTTGCAGGTAAAAACATACAAGAAAAAATGATTACTAAATCAGTAGTTGATGAATGGTGTTTAAGAAAGACATATGAAACACAAACAAACCAAAACAGTAGAATATCAATTATGAGAATACTATGCTCATATTTATCAGAATTAGGATTTGATGCATATGTTCCTCCAAAAAGACTGACTAGAAAAGCTCCGAAATATAATGCACATATCTATACTGATGATGAATTAAGAAGATTTTTTGAAGCCGTTGATAAGAGTCGATCAGTTCCTTCTGAATGCCCATATCGCCATATTATTATGCCTATATTCTTTAGAATACTATATACAAGCGGATTGCGTGTATCTGAGCTAAGACTGGCTAAAATCGAGGACTTTCATTTGGATGAAGGCTACTTTATAGTTAAAAGCGGAAAGAATAATAAAGATAGAATAATTCCAATTCATCCTGTATTAGTAAAAAAATGTAAGGAATTAAAATCAACTATTCATATTGATTCTGATGAATCAGAATATTTCTTTATGAAATTGCCTGGCAAACCACTGACACTTCAATGTGTGTACAAAAATTTCAGAAGATATCTTGATAAGGCCGAAATATCGCATAATGGACGTGGCCCACGAGTCCATGACTTTCGCCATACTTATTGTGTCAACTTATTAAAGAAATGGGTATATGAGGAAAAGAATCTATTGGTATATCTGCCATATATGAAAACAATGTTAGGTCATGAAAGTTTTGATGAAACAGCCTATTATCTTAAATTGACAGCTACACTTTTTCCGATGATTCAGTTAAAGCTTGAAAGTTCCTATCCTAATATAATTGAAACGATTGAAGAATATGACAGCAACTGATTTCGCAGTTCTCATAACCAAGTTTTTAACTGAATATCTACCTCTTCATCAAAACTGTTCAAAAAATACTATAAGCAGCTATAAGGATTCTTTGAAATTATTTATTCTCTTTCTAAGAAATCACAAAAGTATGAACATTAATAAATTTAAGATGCGCCAGATTGATAGAGAACTTATTCTTGAATTTATTGAATGGTTGGAAAATCGTGGAAATTCACCTGTTACTATCAACCATAGATTAGCAGGGATTAAATCATTTATAAATTTTGCACAGTATGAAAGTGTTGAAAATCTGGCTTATTTACAACCTGTCTTATCAGTTAAGTCATTAAAAACTACTACTAGACAAGTTGATTATCTAACTGAAGAACAAATGAATAAATTAATAAATCTTCCGCCTATAGATACATCTACAGGAATTAGACATCGTATCATCATGTGCTTATTATATGATACAGGTGCTAGAGTACAGGAATTATGTGATTTAAAAATTGAAGATATCAATTTAGGTAATAATCCTACAGTTAAACTGCATGGTAAAGGTTCAAAAATACGCATAGTCCCTATTTCTAAGAATATGAATCAGATATTAGAAGTGTACATATCTAAATTTTATTCAAATATTAAATTGAAAAATGAGTATTTGATTAAGAATAAGAATAATCAACAGATGAGTAGAGATGGGATAGAATATATAGTTCAGAAATATGCAACAATCTTAAAAAACAATGATCCTAGTTTTCCATCAAAAGTCCATCCCCATATGTTTAGACATAGTAAAGCAATGCACATGCTTGCAGTTGATATTCCTATTGTCTATATTCGAGATTTTCTGGGGCATGAAGATATTTCAACAACTATGATTTATGCAAGAGCAGATTCAAGAAAGAAAAATGAAGTCATAAATAATTTGGCACCGAAATTAATTGAAGAAAATTATGTTGATTGGAGTAAGGATCAAGATTTATTAGACTTCCTAAACAGCTTTAAATAGTATTATTATGCCGAGAAAACAAAGAAAACCTTCTGATTATTAAAGGGTTATCTAAATTAACTCGGCATAATATCTTTGTCCGCATAAGGCGGCCCTCTTTCTCCAATTATTTCTAACGTCTACCTAGATAAGTTCGACAAGGAGTTAGAAAATAGAGGATTGCGCTTTGTAAGATATGCAGATGACTGCAATATTTTCGTCAAGAGCGAAATGAGTGCAAATAGAGTAATGAAGTCAGTCACTTCATGGCTAGAAAGGAAACTATTTCTTAAAGTCAGCGCTACTAAGACCAAGGTGGTCAGACCAACCAAAAGTAAATTTCTTGGATTCACTTACCTCAAAATGAATGGGGAATGGAAATGCAAGCCTTCCAATCAGAGCAAGATGAAACTCTACGATAAATGTAGAAAGGAACTTGTAAGAAGGATAGGAATTGCACGTTCTATTGCAGTCACATTCAGAAGAATCAATCAGATTGTAGTGGGGTGGATTAACTATTATCGAATAGGTGTGATGAAATACTTCATTGACGTCTTTGGTCAATGGCTTCGCCATAAAATCAGAGTTATCATTCTTAAACAGTGGAAGAAACCAAAAAGAATATATATTAATCTACAGAAACTGAATAATAAACTCAGTTGTCACTTTACAGATGAACAAATATTTTCGGTAGCAAACACTAGGCTAGGTCTATACAGACAGGCCAATGGCCATGTAGTCAATTTTCTACTTAGTCCCAAGATTCTAGCCATTAAGAAAGAGGATAGACCAGGTTTGGTCAATCCTCTTAACTACTATCTAAGTTAGTTTGAAATTATCATATAAATGTAGCGCCGTATACGAGACCCGTACGTACGGTGCAATGAGAGGCACAGAAATAATAATTAAATCCAATATTAACATTGTTTCTTGTCTACTCTATTAATATTTATTTCTTTGTCATTACGATAAATGTCTCAGGACGTCTATCTCTAAATAATCCACAATCATAATTATATCCTTCATTTTTAACTTAGTTATTTTTTTTGTGTATTCATGCTTTGATAATTGAAAAATTTATAACTCGCCAAAGTTCTCTTTGGCGTAATTATAAGAAAATATTATCTTTAAGAAATTTGAATATATAGAATGCTATTAGAATACTTGATATAATTAAAACAATGGTAAAGGAAGTGAGTATATGTCAGAAAGTGTTTTAGATTCAAAAAAGTCACTATCAATTGAAGAAAGAATAAATAAATTGCAAAAAAGAAATCTATTAATAGATGATTATGGATTACTATATGATTATATAAAAAATATTAATACTTATTATCACATTACTGGATATAGATTTCTATTGGATAATTATGATGTTAAAGAGGATAATTATTACAATCACAAAAGTACTGAGTTAATAGCTTTAAGTGAAATAGATAGAAAAATCTCTATAATGCTTATTTCAAGAAATAAGAAAGATAGAAGAATCATTAAGAACTAGATTAGCAAATCTATGTGGTCAAGATGATATGGTAACCTTCAAACTTGATAATGACAATGGATTAGCTCTATTAGATCATAATTATTGTTTGATTAATCATGTAAAAGAGAAATTTATTGCGAATGATCAATATGATAATATTTTGGGTAAGGTACTTTATGACGATATTCATAAAACAAGAGAAGAACCCGCAATTAAACATTATATAGATGAATATAATGGTATTATTCCTATTTGGGTAGCGATTAATTTTATTAGTTTTGGCACTTTAATTAAGATGATTGATTGTTTGACTACAGTGAAACTGAATGAGTTTATGGAAGGAAAACCTTATAAAAAGGTTAAAGGAGCCATGGATCCTAGTAGAACTGATTTAAAAGCTATCCACATGTTACGTAATAAAATATCCCATCATTCCAATATCTTAGGAAAACAATCTCCATATATTGTTAAAGGAAAATTTTATTCAATATATTCATTAGGATATGTTTCTATTTGTCATTGGTCCTCTTTATTATTTAAGGATAATTTGACATTATCATTAAGACAAAAAATAGAAAATATTCTTGTGGAAGTAAATAAAGAGTATAATACCACTTTCAATTTCTCTATAATTTATAATAGAAAAATCAAATAATTCTTTACATTCAAAGAAAAATAAGGTAATATAAATGTACGTTGTGAGAGGACCTGCGCGCCTCTCATTTTTTGTATTTTAAAAGGACTGAGCCCATGAAGGTTCAGTCCTTATTTCTTTGTCATCACGACATATGTCTCAGGACGTCTATCTCTGAACAATCCCCAAGATAAACGGTCTTCTTTCAATGCATCTAAATCAAACTCTCCATAAAGTATTGTCTCTTCCTGCTTTGCTGAGGCAATAATATCTCCTGTTGCATCCGCAATAAAAGAGCAGCCATAAAAATCTAAAGAAGAAGATTGTCCGGCATTTTCTTTACAAGGTTCAACTGTTTCTACTCCAATACGATTTGCAGCAACTACAGGCATTAAATTAGCGGCTGCATGACCCTGCATTACACGTCTCCAATGACTATTGCTATCAACATCTAGAATAGGTTCACTGCCAATCGCAGTAGGATAAAGTAGCATTTCTGCACCCTGTACGGCCATACATCTGACTGTTTCAGGAAACCACTGATCCCAGCAGATGCCTACACCAATACAACCAAAACGTGTATCAAATACTTTAAAACCAGAATCACCAGGAGTGAAATAGAACTTCTCCTGATAAAAATGATCATCAGGAATATGTGTTTTTCTATAAATACCTAACACACTTCCATCGGCATCAATCATTGCGACAGTATTAAAGAGACGATCTATATCTCTTTCATAGAAACTCACAGGAATAACTACACCTAATTCCTGTGCGACTTCTTTAAAACGATTCACGGCAGGATTTTTTTCAAGAGGTAATGCATAATTATAATAGTCATAGCGCTTCTCCTGACAGAAATACTGACGTTCAAATAATTCAGGAAGTAGAATGATATTGGCACCATTGTCTGCTGCCTCTTTGACCATCTTTTCTGCTTTATTAATATTTTCTTGTACATCTTTACTGCATGAAAACTGTAATGCAGCAACTTTGACCTTTCTCATAAAAAACCTCCTACTTTGCAGGAATCTGCTGTGTAATACAGTGGATGATCCCTCCACCTGTTAAAATAACACGTGCTTCAACAGGGATGATGTCACGTTCAGGAAAACACTCTTTTAATATCTCTACAGCTACACTGTCATGTTCATCCCCAAACTGTGGAACTAATACACAATGATTGCCAATATAGAAATTAATATAAGCTTGCAGCTAAACGTTCTCCAACTTCTCTTGTATCTTCTCCCTCTTCAAACTCATATCCCTTTAAATCTTCTTCAGTAATACATACAGGAATATGTGGAATAGGGAGCTTATGAATTTTTATTGGTCTTCCTTTTGCATCCTTTTGACTAGATAAGATTTCATAAGCCATATGACTTCTTACATATTGTGGATCATTTTCATCATCAGTCCACGCAAGAAGTAATTCACCAGGTCTAACAAAACGATAGAGGTTATCAAGTGGTTTCATTGAATTCACATCAATTCCTACGCATCTTTCTCCTAGTAAATCCACAAGTTCAGGATTCCCTCTTCCTCTCTTGTGTCCAGGAACATCAAAAGGTACGATTCTTTTCTTTCTAAATGTCTCAATCGCTTCATAAAGCGGTGCACTCGCTTGTCTTTTTAAGTCCATAATCTTCCTTTCCTCATCATGTCTAAACATAAAAAAAGACAGATGATTATTTCATCATCTGTCAAACGTGTAAAAAATGTGATACATGGTACTTTTTTTCTATGCGAAACCAGTAGAGAATCCCTCTCTTCATATGCATAAATATAATGTCACGTACTATATTGACCGTTTCATAAGATAATGTGCTTATTTCTAAGCGACGATTGTAAAGTAATCAACTTAAAAATTTAATCTTAACTTAATCTTTAACTAGAATTCATTTTTGAAAATCAGTAATCTTTTAAAATAAAATACTGATTATCAGACACAAAATTGTTTTCACAAATAGTGCTAAGTAGATTGTTTAAGACTTTATAATTTTTTGAGAATATTATAAAATATGATAAATAATAAGGAGGAGCAATGATGATTACTATTAGAATCGCAACAGTAGAGGATGCAGAGTCTATCCAGAAGATTTATGCACCTTATGTCCTTAATACAACTATCACATTTGAATTAGAACCACCGACAGTCAAAGAAATGGCAGATCGTATCAGGCATACTTTAGAAAAATACCCATATCTAGTCGCAGTAGAAGAGGGAGAAGTGATAGGATATGCCTATGCAGGGACATTGTATGATCGTCGTGCCTATGATCATTCTGCAGAATTATCTATTTATATCGATGATAGAAAGCGTCATAAAGGAATAGGTCATCTTCTTTATAATGCTTTGATTGACTATCTTACAAGAATGAATATTACGAATCTTTATGGATGTATCACTTATCCAAATGATGCAAGTATCGCTTTTCATGAAAAATACGGTTTTAAAGAAGCCGCTCATTTCCATGAATGTGGCTATAAGTTTGATCAATGGCTAGATGTAGTTTATCTAGAAAAGAGATTAGATAAAACGACTGAGCCATTCATACCTTTTAAAGAACTATGTTAATAAGAGAATCATTAGAAAAATGTCCAATGAATCCTAATGAAAAAAGATTGGGACAGTACTTGACAAGTCAGGGCATACAACTAGAAAATGCGACAGTAAGAACAGTCGCAAAGGAAGTATTTTTAGCCCCATCGTCAGTTGTCCGTTTTGTACAGAAATTAGGATTTGAAGGATTTAATGACTTCAAGAAACAATATTTAGAAGAAATACGATACTTATCCACACACTTTCAGAAAATAGATAGTAATAGACCATTCTCCCAAAATGATAAGAATATAGTGATTGCGAATAAAGTAGGATTACTTTATGATGAAACGTTGCAGGATACGATTTCTTTACTCAATCATGATACACTTCAGGAAGCTATCAATCGTATCGAAAAGAAGGAACATATTGCGATTGTCGTATCAGGTGCACAGAAGGGAATTGCGTATACCTTTAAAGAAAAGATGATGAAAATTGGTAAGAAGGTAGATATTTTTGATAGCATGGATGAAGCTTTTTATGAAGCATGTTATTGTAGCAGCAATACATTATTTATTCTCATCAGCTATTCTGGTGAAACATCAAAATGTCTTTTTATCTGTCATAAATTAATTGAAAGAAAATTATCTTTTATTACTATTACAACCTATGGGACTAACTCTCTTTCTAGTCAGTCGGACTGCTGTTTATATGTATCCACAAGAGAAAAATTAATTAATAATTTAGGTGCATTCTCTTTTAATCTTTCTTTACTTTATTTACTTGATGTTCTTTATGCAGGTTATTTTAATACCAGCTATGATGAACATTTAGAAAATAAAACAGTGACTTCTATGGAATGTGAAAACATATTTACAGACCATGGTAGAAAAACAGATAATCCAATCATCAAATAGAACAGTGTTCCCTAAAAACCTTAGAAATAAGGAACAAAAAGAGAACACTGTTGTTTTCGCTTACATTTTACTGTTTTCTTTATTTCTTTTACGTATAATGTTGTTGTTGAAGGAGGAACGCAACAATGAATAAAGAAGGCGTAAAAATCGTTACTATTGGTGGAGGCAGCAGCTATACACCAGAATTAATGGAAGGTTTCATCAAGAGATATGATGAATTACCAATCAGAGAAATCTGGCTATGTGATATCGAAGATGGTAAAGAAAAACTTGAAATCGTAGGAGAAATGGCACAGAGAATGTGGGATGCATCTCCTTATGATGTAAAAGTACATCTTACATTAGATCGTAGAGAAGCATTACCAGGAGCTGACTTCGTTACTACACAGTTCAGAGTAGGTTTATTAAATGCACGTATCAAGGATGAAAGAATTCCATTTTCTTATGGAATGTTAGGCCAGGAAACAAATGGTGCGGGAGGTATGTTTAAGGCATTACGTACTATTCCAGTTATCTTAAGTATCGTAGAAGATATGAAGGAATTATGTCCTGATGCATGGTTAATCAACTTCACTAACCCAAGTGGAATGGTTACTGAATCAGTTATGAAATATGGTAAGTGGGATAAGGTTATTGGTTTATGTAACGTACCAGTAGGTGCTATGATGGATGAACCAAAAACAATCGGAAAAACATTGGATCAGTTAACTTACAAGTTTGCAGGTTTAAACCATTTCCATTGGCATAAAGTATATGATGAAAATGGTCATGAAGTGACTAAAGACATTATCAATGCAATGTATGAAGGTAAAGATATGGGTATTCCAGCTAATATTCATGATATCCCATTCTTTAAAGAACAGTTATTACGTATGAATATGATTCCTTGTGGATATCATAGATATTACTATCGTGAAGAAGAAATGTTAGCACACGGTTTAAAGGAATACAATGATCCAAATGTTGGAACAAGAGGTCAGCAGGTACAGAAGACTGAACATGAATTATTTGAATTATATAAGGATCCTAACTTAGATCATAAGCCAGAACAGCTTGCAAAACGTGGTGGTGCACATTACAGTGATGCAGCTTGTGAAACAATTGCATCTATTTATGGAAATAAGTTAAGTCATATCGTTGTAACTACTAAGAATAATGGTGCAGTACCTGATCTTCCAGTTGATTGTGCAGTAGAAGTATCTTCTTATATTGGAAGTACTGGTGCACGTCCAATCGCTTTTGGTCCATTAGAACCAGCAGAAAGAGGATGGGTACAGTGCATGAAGAACATGGAATTATGTGTTGAAGAAGCTGCTGTAACAGGTGATTATGGAACTCTATTACAGGCTTTCATAATCAACCCACAGATTGTAGCTGGTACTAAAGCTAAACGTATTATGGATGAATTATTAATCGCCCATAAGAAATACCTTCCTCAGTTTGCAGATACTATTGCAAGACTTGAAGAAGAAGGCGTAACTATCAAAGATGATGTTGCAAGAGAATTAACTGAAAAAGGATTATAATATGCATGACAGGCTCTTATGAGCCTGTTTTCTTATGTTATAATGGATTTTAGGAGGATGTAGAAATGATTAAAGAAATAGTAAAGGATAATTTCTTCTTATCTCAGGTGGCAGAAAAAGCGACGAAAGAAGATTTATATATAGGAACTGATTTAAAGGATACGCTTCAAGCACATCTTCATGAATGTGTTGGTATGGCAGGAAATATGATTGGCTATAATAAAGCAGTCATTATCTTTTTAGAAGATGAAAAGATGCATGTGATGTATAATCCTGAAATCATTAAAACAAGTGGTAACTATCATGAATGTGAAGAGGGATGTTTATCTCATGTAGGACAAAAGTCAGTTAAACGTTATGAAACAATCAAGGTCTCTTACTTTGATGAATCATTTAAGAAGAAGATTAAAACCTTTACAGGTTTTACAGCACAGATCATTCAGCATGAATGTGATCATCTAAAAGGTATACTTATCTAGATGATTTCTCTATACAGAATAGAAAACAGGTGGAGATTATGCGTTTATAACGGCATATTTATCCACCTGTTTTTATTTTATACGTCTAATGCTTTCTTAAGCGCTTCGATACTAGAATATCTCGGAGTAGAAGGATCATTCATTATTTTTCTGCCTTCTTCAATGGCAGCAGCTGTAGTATCATTAGGTATTTCAAGTTCATTGAATATTTCTTCTTTTTGATCTGTGTAGATATTTAAATTTGTAGTTGCCATGTAGAACACCTCCATTTAAGTATATCAAATATAAGAAGCTCTATCTATGCAAAAAGGCATCCCTGAGGATACCTTTAATTATGAATTGTGAGAGCACGTGTTGCGTTCATGACTGCAAGAATCATAACACCTACATCTGCAAATATTGCAAGCCACATATTCGCAATACCAAGTGCACCTAATACTAAACAGATGAACTTAACAGCTAACGCAAAGACGATATTCTGTTTTACAATTTTTAATGTCTTAGTAGAAATCTTCATTGCAAGGGAAATCTTTAATGGATCATCATCCATCAAAACAACATCTGCTGCTTCAATGGCAGCATCACTTCCAAGACCACCCATTGCAATACCAATATCAGCACGAGAGAGTACTGGTGCATCATTGATACCATCACCGACAAAGGCAAGTTTTTCTTTATCTGATTTCTTAGCTAACAACTTTTCTACTTCTTCTACCTTATCTGCAGGAAGAAGTTCACTATGTACTGTATCAATACCAATTGTATTGGCTACAAGATCTGCAGTAGAAGCACTATCACCTGTTAACATAACAGTTTCCTTAGCCCCTAATGATTTCAAACCACTAATAGCTTCTTTAGCATGATCCTTGATAATATCAGAAATCACAATACAACCTGCATATTTGTCATCAACTGCTACATATACAAGTGTACCAGCCTTTGTATAAGCACTATAATCAATGCTTTTTAACTTCATTAATTTCGCATTACCTGCAAGAATATGATGACCATTATAGTCTGCTTCTACACCATGTCCTGCAATTTCCTGAATATGATCTACAAGTGTATTATCAATCTTCTGATTATAAGCTTTCTTTAAGCTGACGCTGATAGGATGTGTTGAAGCACTTTCTGCATAAGCAGCATATTCAAGTAAGTTGTCTTTATCAAAACCTTCTGCAGGTACAACATCAGTCACTTCAAATACACCCTTAGTCAATGTACCTGTCTTATCAAATACAAAGTACTTAACATCAGATAATGTTTCTAGGTAGTTAGAACCTTTTACAAGAATACCGTTCTTGCTGGCACATCCAATACCACCAAAGAAACTTAATGGAATAGAAATAACAAGAGCACAAGGACAGCTGATTACTAAGAATGTGAGGGCTCTAAAGATCCAGTCACCAACATGGGCAGGCTGTTTCATAATTGTTAAGACAATAGGGGGAATAACAGCCAAAGCGAGCGCACTATAACATACAACCGGTGTGTAATACTTTGCAAACTTCGTAATAAAGTTTTCTGTCTTAGATTTCTTCATACTTGAGTTTTCTACAAGATCAAGAATCTTAGAAACTGTTGATTCACCAAATTCTTTTGTTGTTTTAACAGTGATACGTGCTGTCATATTAATAGAACCACTATAGATTTCATCACCACAATGGGCATTACGAGGCACACTTTCACCTGTTAAGGCACTTGTATTGAGTGTTGTATCACCCTCTACAATAATTCCATCAATAGGCACCTTTTCACCAGGATTAACAATGATTTCACTACCAATCTCTACATCATCTGGATCTACTTCTTCAATCTCTCCATCCACCATGATATTGGCATAATCAGGACGAATATCCATTAAAGCGGCAATATTCTTACGACTCTTACCAACCGCAATACTTTGGAATAGTTCACCAATCTGATAGAAAACCATAACAGCAGAACCTTCAAGATATTCACCAAGACACATAGCCCCGATAGTAGCCACTGCCATTAAGAAGTTTTCATCAAATACCTGACCATGACTGATATTTTTTATAGATTTTCTTAAAATATCATGTCCAATCACAAAGTAGGGGATTAAATAGAGGATAAACTCAACATAGCCTGGTACAGGGACAATTGTCTTAAATACAGTAATCACAATCAATAAGACAATCGCAATAATAATTCTATTTAAAACATTTTTTTGCTTCTTTGTCATTTCAATCACTCCTTATTAAAGGAAGATTTCGCAATCATCCTCAACAATTTTACAATTTTCTCTTGCTTTTTCCATAACTGCCTGAGGATCTACACCGTCCTCAAACTCAACCTTTAACTTTAAAGTCATAAAACTTAAAGTGGCATCCTTAACACCTTCAGTATTCTTTACTGCTTCTTCCATCTTATTTGCACAATTTGCGCAATCTACATCTACCTTATAAGTCTTTTTCATATTATTTTCTCCTTTACTCTTCGATATGATTCATTCCAATAGATAAAATACTTCTTACATGATCATCATCTAATGAATAGAAGATAACCTTTCCTTCTCTTCTAAACTTTACTAGTTTTGCATCCTTTAATACTTTAAGCTGATGACTAATGGCTGGTTGAGAAAGCTGTAATATAGTAGCTAAATCACCTACACATAGTTCACCTTCAAATAAAGCATAGAGAATCTTGATTCTTGTAGAATCACCAAATGTCTTAAATAAATCTGCTAAATCATAAAGATATTCATCATCAGGCTGATTCTCTAAAACCTTTGAAACAACATCTTCATTCGCATTTAAGAATTCATTTCTCTTTTCCATGGCTCCTCCTCATATAAACGTTTTTACATATTTAATTATATGAATATGTTTATATGTTGTCAATAGAAAAGCCGAAGAAACAAATGTTTCTTCGACTTGGCTGTATGTATTACTCAGTTATTTCTTCAAAATCTGAAGCAGGATGTTTACATAGAGGACAAATAAAGTTTTCAGGAAGTTCTTCTCCGCTATATTCATAACCACAGATCTTACAGCGCCATTTACGCACAGGAGCTTCTTCTTTTATATGATGTTCTTTATTCATATCTTCTACAATTACATCAGCAAGAGCTTCAATTTTTTCATAATCTGCATTTTTCATACGTGATTTAATAGTGAGCTCTTCACCGATATAATCCCAAGATAATGGTTCAAGAATAGCTTTCATAGTCTTCTTAGCACTTGGTGCCCATGTACCATTTTCAATTAAAACACATGTACGATTCTGTAAAAGATGTTCCTTGATTTCTGTCAATAAGTTCTGCATAGGTGTGAATAAACCTGCATTATAAGATGCGCTTGCGAATACTAAATGAGAATATTTAAAACTTTCAGATAAGATATAAGATGGATCAGTCTTAGATACATCATATACTTTAATGTTGTGAATACCTTTTTCACTTAACTTACTTGCAAGAATCTCAGCTGCATTGGCAGTACCGCCATAAATAGAACCATAAGCAATCATAACACCCTTGACTTCTGGTTTATAAGCAGCCCAAGAAGCAGTATGTTCTACCATTAAGTTAATATCTTCATCCCAGATAGGCCCATGCAGTGGACAAAGCATTGAAATATCGAGAGTAGATGCTTTCTTTAAGGCATTAGTCACCTGTACACCATATTTACCAACAATATTTGTATAATAACGTCTTGCTTCATTCCAAAATGATTCATCTAGATCCATTTCACTTGTAAATAGATTGCCATGAAGTGCACTAAAAGTACCAAATGCATCCGCACTAAATAAGATACCTGTTGTAGAATCATAAGTCATCATGACTTCAGGCCAATGAACCATTGGCGTAGTAACGAAGCTTAATACATGATGTCCAGTTTCTAAAGTATCGCCATCTTTGACAACTATAGCATAGCTATCTACATCAAAATCAAAGAACTGTTTCATCATACGGAATGTCATAGTATTACCCACAATCTTTACATCAGGATAACGTACTACAATATCACAAAGTGTTGCACAATGATCAGGCTCCATATGATTGACTACTACATAATCAAGTGTTCTACCATCTAGTACATGTTCTAAATTTTCTAAGAACTGATGAGCAATCGCTGCATCTGCAGTATCTAATAAGACAGTCTTATCATCTACTAATAAATAAGAATTATAACTTACACCATCAGGAATAGGATAAACATTTTCAAATAGTTCTAAACGTCTATCATTGCCTCCTACATAATAAAAATCATCACTTATTTGTCTTACATTAAACATTCCTTTTCCTCCTACTTAAAGTGGCTCAAAATCAGATGCCGGATGTTTACAGATAGGACAGATTAAATCCTCAGGTAATTCATCACCTTCATAGACCCATCCGCAAATCTTACATACCCATCCTTTTTTCTTCTTTTCTGGTTTTGGTTTCACATTCTTGAAATAATAGTCATATGTCATAGAATCATGCTCATTTAAGATAACAGCATCGTCAAGTTCTACAATAAACATCGTATGTGTTAACTCATCCAATGTTTCTATAACATGACCTTTCATATATGCATTCGCATATTGTGTTAAGTAAGGTAATGAGTCTTTCAAATCATACATATCAAAACCATCAAACTTATTAACCTCTTTACCACTCTGGAAACCAAATCGTTTAAAGATATCAAAAGGGCATGTAATATCAAGTACAGATAAAGTCATATTCTTTGACTTCATCAATACATCATGAGTGTAATTCGCCTTATTCACAGTCACTGCAATACGATAAGGATTACTTGTGAGCTGTACGGCTGTATTAATAATACAGCCATTAGGCTTATTACCATCATTTACACCTAATACATACAAACCATAACTGAGTTTAAATAATGCATTCTTTTCCATGGTCATACCTCCTCTTGTTTATTATAAACGTTTACACAAAAGAAAAAAACTCAGATGCGTTATTTCTGAGTTTTTGCGTGATATTTGTTTAAGATATCAGGGAATGCCTTGACTAAACGACGATGTGAATATTTCTTAATAAGATGTTCACGGTGACTATCCTTTAATTGACGTGCAATCTTAAAGATATCATCTGTTGTAATTTCATTATGAATATCTAGTTCTAGTTCATCTGCAAACTTCTTAAGATCCTGAGAGACTGTCTCAAGCTTTTTCGCAAGATGAGTGGCTTCAACAAATGTAGTAATTAAGTCGCTTGTGAATAGTGTGATACATACAGTAGAAGCAATAACCATTGGAATATAATCATATTGAATAAGCATATGAGTGAGATGTGGCTGTACATTCTTTACTGCAGTGACAGAAAAGAAACCAAAAATAAAGAAGCCTTCTAAGCAGATACGACCATTCAAATTAAATCTCATTTGAGAATAATCCCACCATCTTGCATGGAACATCTTTTCCATAAAATAAGATGTGAGATATTCTATAAAGCATGCGACAATAGCCCCCTCTATAAAAATGAGAGACCAATCTTTAGAGATAGGAAATAAAGCACATACAACAATCGCACCTGATCCATAAATAGGAATGCAAGGACCAGTTAAGAAACCACTGTTATGTATCTTATGACCAGTGGCAATAGGGCAGATGAGTGATTCCCAGATCCACCCACAGAAACTATAGATAAAGAAGGAAATAACAAGTATTGTCCAGTTATTCGCAAAGGCATCTAACATAAATTAACCTCCTCATTAACATTTCACCCATTATAGCATTATAGGAATATAGAAACAAAGGAAACTTGAATTGAGATTTCATCTATTCCAAGTAATTTAATAATTGTTATATTTTATTATCAAATACCTCTCAAAGCCTTGAAAACACTAAGTTTATCACAGGTTAGCTTTCCCTTATTATTTCCCTTGTGTTATATCGTCCCGTCAGTGTTTACGAACTCTCATAAGGGCAAATACAAGGGCAAGAAAAATCTATAAAACAGTATAACACAAAATAAAAGTGACTTGGTGAACTGATTGAAATGCTTCTGATGTTTATAACGAATGATTGATCGAATGATAAGGAGATTCGATACGATGATAAAAATATTTGCAGAATACAATCCACACAGGAATAGCATTGATGTTTATATTTCTGCTGGTTATACGCTTCGCATTGACTGTTAGGAAGCTGAGAAGAACTTAAAGACCACTCCCGGATCGGATTGTGCACATTAAACGCACTTGCCATTGATGAGCCATTAGAATATGCCCGGTTATATCTTGACGGTTTCTCTTTCCATCTGACCGCCCCATACAGTGAAGAATGCCGACAGGCGGCGTGAGAGTATGCCAGAGAACACGATGCTGCCGACAGGCTGAAATGATGTGGATTTGTTCATAAGTTTGTGTTATATTTCTTTAATAACTGGGCAACAAACAGAAAATGGAGGAATCTATGAAACATAACAACATTATAATCATGTCTGCATTAGCACTTGTGATTAGTTTAACCGGGTGCGGGAATATAAATAAGCTTTCTGAATATGACATGACCGGAATTAGCTTTATAGAATATACTGACATAGATACAGTATGCGAAGATAAAGAACTGATAACTGCTGGAAGCAATTTGCTATCTGACCAAGAGGACAATTTGCTCCTCTCCTATGTAGTAGATAGCGCTATTGAACTTTCTGCCGAGCTGGGAGATTATGACCATTTGGTGTTTACAAATCCCAAATGGATTGAAAACTTTGGCGATTCTGGCAAATTAAAACCCATAGAATATAGCAGCTTATCAAAAAGTATGCAAGAGTTTTTAGACAGTCAAATGCCGATATTGACAAACGACGGAAGTGTATTGCCAGAAGGAACAGGGTTATACGAATACGAAGGTGGCGGTCTGCTTGCATTTCCTGTAAATGTAACTCTTGGATCAGCGAAGCCGATAGAAGCAAAAAATCCTCTGGTTATGCTAATAGACAATCCGGCAGAAATACTGAAAGCTGATTCTTGTTTGTTGCCCTTGACCTCAAGTGGAAATGTGTTGTTTTTGGATAGCGATAATTTACAACAAGCTTTTGAAAATAGTGAGCTTAAAGATTACGGAGATATTCAAAAGTTTAATGAAAAATAACATTTTACAATTACATAACCAATCCGAGAGGACAGTCGAGAAAATCGATTGTCCTTTTTCTATGCCTATGAGCAGAAAGGAGCGACCACCCATGACAAAGCCAAGAGAGAAAACCCGCGAGGAGCTGCAAGCCGAGATTGAGGGGGGAAAGAAGAAAATCCGGCAGTTTGAAAATCGGGAAAAGATGTTGCGTCAGAAGATATTCAAAGAGGAACGCAGAACGCGCAGCCACCGCCTTATCGTCCGGGGCGCAGTCTTTGAAAGCATTGTGCCGGAAG
>OLVX01001651.1_pt1 | contig 18203 bp, 16 predicted proteins | sample 1673271 | NCBI WGS metagenome assembly OLVX01 (sample SAMEA3178939, study PRJEB25190) | human gut metagenome | biome: human gut; feature: human-associated habitat; material: faeces | place: Austria | collected 2013
TGTAGGACGTGGTCTTTGTAATATTCTTTTTAATAATTGATTTAATACAGTAATTATTACCAAATTCAAAAATATAGATAAGCCTATTTTTTTATTTTTTATTACTATAAACAATATTATTGTCAATGTTATTAAAAATATTGCTCCGCCAAAATTTGTTATAAATCTGGCTATTGGTGTTGCAAAATTTGATATTAAAAATGTTGATACTATTTTATATCCAATTATATCTCCATTCATTATCTCTTTGTTAAATACGTCTTCTGCTAATGCTAAAAATCCGATTAATGCAATAAATAACACAAGCCATTTAAAATTTTTCTTTATTAATTCTTTTGTCTTTTCATTCATTTTTATTTTTTTATATCCTCCTAATAATTGTCAATACATACCTTCAATATGATAAATAAATATTCAATTTTAACAAGCCTATCCTTTATTGCTTTCGGCTAATAGTTATTTCGAATTTATTTTTGATATGGTGGATTTATTGTTGAATATCCATAGCAACCAGAAGCCAACCATACTTTTCCTGTTTGAGGATCAATGCCTAAGCAAGAGACTTCATAACCACCTTTATTAGTTGCCCATTCTTCATAATGAGGATTATTTGCTGTTGTTAAGACTCTCCAAGTATCTCCACCATCAACACTTCTAAGTAATCCTGTTGATGATGAGAAATAATCTCCAGCACCACCAACATATATTACTGATGTAGACTTAGGGTCAACTGCTATTGTTCTTATTCTCATAAATCCTCTCTCTGTATCTCTAGGTACATCAATTCTAGTACATTTATCATTATTAATGTCATATTTGTATATTCTTTCTATTCCACCCCAGCTATAAGTTTCTCTATCAACAATATATATATAATTATTAACATGGTCATATGCTAAATCATATATTTTTTCTGATATTGAACTATTATTAAATTTATTTTTTGTAACTACTTTCCAAGTATCTCCATTATCATATGAAACTACTACCTGTCCATCTTTATTTGCTCCATATAATTCTTTTTTACCAGTATAATTATATGTGTAAACAGCAACACATCCATTCATTTCTTGCCATGTATACCCCTTGTCTTTAGAATAATATTCTTGTGCAAATAACACATTTGGATCTGTTATAGATTGTAGGGATGAATAGTAAGTTGATGATTCTTCATATTTGGCTCTTAGTCCTGTATCTGTCCAAGTTTTTCCACCATCATGTGTATATGTTAATGTTCCTCCACCCCATGATGAATTTGCAAAACCATATATTGTATTTTCATCTGCTGCAAATCCGCCATAGAAATTACCTTTATCCATTACTAAATTTGTAAAAGTTTTTCCTCCATCTGTTGATATTACACCTGTATAATCTTGTGCTGATAATAGCATTAAGTCTGGATTGTAATAATTAAAATTGAATTTTCCACCTTGCATCATATTTGATATCCCACTTGCTTGTACAAAATTAAGTCCACCGTCATTACTTCTGAAAACATTATCTCCTCCAAATGTAACAACATTTGTGTCATCACTTGGGTCTATAATAAATGCTTTTTCTCTTGAAGCAAAATTTACATTATAATAAAATGTTGTATCAAGATTTGCTTTTGAAATTTGCCAAGTTTTTCCTCCATCAAAAGAAACATTTATCAGTGTTGTAAAATAGTTAGTTACACTTCCTCTAAATTCATATACCATATGATTAGGGTTTGATTTTGATACTGTTAACATTTGTGGCCATCTTGTATCATAATTATCATTTGTTATTTTTGTAATTGTATCATTTTCAAGTGTATAAATTCCGTCCCAAGTCTGAACATAAATTACATTTCCAACAACATCTAGTCCTGTTACTCCTTTTGTTGATGCTTCAACAGATGCATTTGGGTCATTACTAAATTCTGTGTATTCTTTTTCTATTTTGTTTGTTTGTGTATTTATCAAAAACAATCCATATTGATTTCCTATAAATAATTTTCCATCATCTGTGAATCTTATAATTCCATCTGCTACTTTTGGGTCATTTATTATTAAAGTAAAATTTTCTCCACAGTCATCTGATTTATATAATCCTACTTCATTTTCTTTTAGTGTTGTTAATAATCTATAGTCTGAAGGTTTTGTTCTTATTTGAGTATCTCTTTTATATGGTATTGAAAAATATAAGTCAGTTGAATAATTTTTACCAGCATCATAACTTGTTGGGTCAAACTCTAATCCATCCCATAAATATCTATATCCTCTAATTCCTATTTTTAGAGTTTTATTCCACGTTTCTGCTTTATCATAACTTATGTGTATTCCACCAACATTTGAGTATTGACTTAATCCCAAAGTTGCAACATGGTTTGAGTTATGTGGATCTATTGCAAACATTCCTGCTCCTGGTGATATTAGTCCTGAATTAGCTCTTGTCCATGTTTTTCCATGGTCTGTTGATTTATATAATCCTGCTACATCTATTCCATACAGCATTAAACTTCCATCTTTTGAAGTTTCTAATGATACTGGCCATTGGCTTCCTGCTCCTGCTATTCCATATTCTTTCATTTTTTGATTTGCCATTAATACTGGTTCATATGTTACTTTACTATCTACCGGTGTTATTTGTTCAAAATTATATTCTAATTTGTTGTCATCATCTGTTTTGTTATTTATATTTTTTATTAAATAGTGTAAATCTACTAAATTAATAGTATTGTCTTCATATATATCTGCACTTTCTTGTTTATCTTTTGATATTTCTTTTAATTCTATTAAGTGTTTTTCTAATAGTTGTATATCATCTTTGTCTATTTTTCCATCTAAATTAATATCACCTTTTTTAGTGTTGTTTGATGCTGCTTGGATTACATTTGCATATATATTGTTTGTTATTGCAAATGTTAATAACAATATTAAAAATGTTTTATTTATCTTTTTGTATCTTATCAATAAACAAATTGAAATTATTGCAGATATTATAATAAGTAATATTAATATTTTTGATGATTTTTTTCCTGCAAATGGCCACATTCCATTAAAAATATTGTCTTTCTCTTCTTTATTTGTGTTTTCGTTGTTTTTATCTGCATCCTCTGTATCATCTTTTTCATCTGTGTTTTCTGTATCTTTATTTGTTTTTTTATCATTTCTGATTTTTATATCTATTTGTTTTGAGTCTAGTGTTATTATTTCTACATTTTGCTCTTCATTTACTGTTTTTAAATTTTTTATGTCTATTTTTGTGTCAGTATTTTCGTTATCACTTTTACATAATAATTTAATTTTTAATATTTCTTCGTTGCCTTTACTTTTATTATTTGTTAATATGAATTTCCCATTTTTTTCATTATATTCTAAGTTTCCCCATGATTTTTCTGCATTAAAGTTTTCATTTGTTACGTTTTCAAAAACTTCTTTGTCATACTCTAATTCTCCACTATATGTGTATAATGAATTTTCTGTACTTGGTATTTTTATGCTTATTTCTATTTCTTCACCTTTTTTTATTTGTTCTTTATTGGTATTTATTTCTATTGTGTTGTTTTCTTCTCCTGCATATGATACTAGATTTATGCAAGTTATTATTAATATATTTACTATAAAAAATATTTTTTTCATTTTTCCCCCTAATTATCATTTTCATACCACTTCGCAAATTCCTGCATAGCCTGTACTGAACCATCAATCTTTCTTCTCTCTTCTCTTTCTTTAGCATCCATTTCTGCTAATGTCTTTTCAAATCCCTTTGGCTTAAAAATGTACCATAAATCTGACCACTTTTCTTCTCTATCTAAACCTTTTATTTCATTTGCTAAATTTCCGTGGATGTTTTCCATAAAAATAATGGATTTCTTTACCGTCATGATATGCTAAACATTCATTAAATGCACAACTTCTATTTTCTTTATTTTCCATTAATTTTAAAATTCCGTTTATTCCTATAGTTTCCAATGCAAAGTTTACAAATGCTCTTGGAAAACCATTTAATTCTTCTATTCTAAAATCAGTATCCAATGCAATACAAGGTCTTTTAACTATTTCATATGCTTGTTTTACTTTTGCTGTTGCTATTTCTTTTATATCATCACTTCTAGGTTCATCTAATTCATATTTATATGTTTTAAATTTTAAATTTTTAAAATATTTTTCTGCTGATTTTATTTTACCTGTATTATGTGTTACAAAAATAATTTCATTATTCATTTCTTTTTACCTCCATAACTTATGACAATTATATTATAAAAGGTAGAGGTTTTCAACTATTATCTGTCATATTTACTAAAATTTTTTGCATCTATAAAGTAAAAACCAAAGACACTTTTTGTCTTTGGTTTTTTACAGAAAATAATCACTGTTATGGCTCTATTAGCTAAAATTGAAGTTTAATTTTTAAATATTTACGTGCACTTCCTTCATTAATTTTAATAAAATTACAATGTTTAATATATCTACAATTTTTGCATTTTGTTACATCGACATCTGCATAAAAACGAAAAGGTATTTCAATTGTACACTCAGTTTGATCATATTTACATTCATCTAACTCTATATTTAAATAAATTGGATAGTTAATTTTATCACATATCAAATCCGTACGAACAAAAAATGTTCCATGTCCATAATCCATTTCAAACCAAATTGCAATTGATGTATTATTACATTTATATTTATAAGGATTTTCTATAGAATCATGGTCAAATTCTTTTTCCTCACCATCATGCCATTCGCCACATATTGGGCAATATATTCGTTTTAACCGATTTGTGCTCATTATCTAACTTCCTTTCTTTAATGTTTTTAAACATAACAGTTTTTATTTTCTAAAAGTGTATTAAATATCGAAATAACTTAATTTTCGATAAAACAACAAATATCTAATACAATTATATATTATTTTACATAAAAATTCAACTTTTTTAATATTTTAATTTTCTCTATCTCTCTTAATTTGCTTACTATATCTATCCTCCTCTGAAAAAACACAACCACAATATTTTTGCATATATAATCCTAATTCTCTTGCTTTTGCTTGTCCTTCTCTAAAACCAACGCGAAAATCTCTATACAAAAATGTTAAGCCATATTTCTTTGCAATATCCTCCCCTTGCTCTTTTAAAACATCATGTTTTTGATATGGACTTACTAGTAATGTTGTAGAAATTGTATCATATCCATGCTCTTTTGCATATTTTGCTGTTTGCTCTAACCTTACTTTATAACAATAATTTTGACATCTATTTTGTAAATCACCAATTACATTTTTACAAAAATTATCTAATCCATATTCTTCTTCAAAAATTGCTTCTACATTTATGCTTTTTGTATATTCTTTTAATGTATCTCTTCTTGTTTTATATTCAATATACGGATGAATGTTAGGATTGTACCAATATACTGTTGGCTCTATTCCTTCCTGCCTTAAAGAATCTATACAATATATACTACAAGGTGCACAACATGTATGCATTAATAGTTTCATTTTACTTTCATTCCTTCCCTAGATTTTATTAACTTTATTTTTCACATTTTCTTTTGTTCCAATTGATTTTGCTAATATTTTATAATCTAATATTAATAAAGAAAAAATTGTCAAAAGCATATTCCTATATGTAAATTTTGGATGTATCGCTGAATGATTTCTTGTTAATACATACCATACAATAGGTAAAACTGCAATAAATAAATATTGCAATATTTCTCTTTTGGATATGTCAATATTTTCTTTCTTCTTTAATATTAAAGCAACTATTGTTACAAATATTAAAGCAAATATCTCATATGAAATATTAAATATATTACATACTATTGTATCAAATAATGTTATTTTTTCACCAGCCCCATCATAAGTTCCACTTCTTTTTGCTATTGCATCAAGTGCATTTTCCATTATATTTTTATCCAATATTATACTTGCTATAACCCATTTGCTCAACCATATTAATCCATAACCTAATCCCCAGTTTATACAAAGTATTATCATTTTTTTAAATGATATCTCTTTTTTATTTATCATCAAATACATCAAAATTGGGATTCCTAATGTTAATAATGGAGTCGTAAGTAAATCAAAAAAGCTTGTTAATCCACCTATTATAAAAAATGATAAATAATTTACATTTTCCTTCTTTATTATATAAATTGAAGATATCATTGAAATACATAAGACTGGAAAATATGTTAATGACAATCCACAATAATAATATGAAACTATATATAATGATACAAAAAATATAATAGACGTTGCTTTTCCTAATTTTCTATACAATAAGTATCCTAATCTTAGAGCTAATAAATTTAATATAACAGTAAACAAGATTCTTATTTTAGTATAATCTAATAATACAAATAATGGTCTCAAATAAATTAAATATCCATGCCAATATCTTGAATATCCATAATAAGAAACATTCTCGCTTTCTAAATTTTGTCGTAATTTTTCCACTGTATTTATTATTGGTTCTTTTGTTTGCTTATTTTTATCAGACCCGAAATTATTTGTCATTATTGCTTTTATAGGATGATTCGTATCTATTGAGTATGCTACATTTATCATTAATGCATCTGTAAAATCGTCTAAAACAGTTTTCTTTATAATTCCTACCTCTTGTGACAAATTTTCTTTTTCGAGTGTCTCTAAAGATTTTATTACATTATCTTTTATACATTTTTGTGGGATTAATGCTGATAATATTAATCCCACAATAAATATAAATATTAATATTATATATGTAATTGCATATTTATAAATTACATTTAATATATTTTTCATCTGTTACCTCATTCTATTACTAAATATCTTTTAAATTCAGTTACTTTATGATTTTCTAAATCATAATTATTTTTATATGCTTTATTTATTACATATACATTTCCATCTTCAAGTTCTTCAAAATTAGTAAAATGATAATTTCCAAAAGAATTTACCTTTCTAAATTCTACATATTTATTTTCATATTCAACTGTTTCTACATAGTTTCTTACATCATATTTTGTATAAAATAATACATAAATATAATTCATATTATTTGTAAAATACACTTGTTTATTTTCTATATTTCCAACATAATCCATAACTTCTTCCAAATCTGCTGAAAATGTACCATATGTATCACAGTCCTCTTGTGAATATTTAAACATAAATGCCATAAAAGAACACACATAAATAATAATTAATCCTGCAGCAATTTTCTTTTGATTCTCTTTTTTAGAAAAATATGTTATAAACAAATATATTCCTATTACAGTATAATAAACTATTGGTATCATAATAATATTTAAACGATTTATATTTGGCTCACATATAAAAGTTAAAATTATACATACAATAAACCAAACATTAAACAAATAATTATATTTTATTTCAATCTTTTTATCTTTTTTGAAACATGCGCAAATTCCTATCAAAGTAAATATAGTAGAAAAAATATACATAGTTCCAAATGGTATTACATTATTCCATGGTAATCCATCAGACTGTAAAATTAAAATTCTCATACTATCCATAAAGTTTTTAATTGCAACTGTAAAGAATTGTGAAGAAAAGATTGATGTTAATTCTTTATATCTATTAACTTCTAATTTTGGTACTGTTAAAAATGGTAAATTTATTTGTGGTAAATTTAATGTATTTATTACAACATATAAAACAATTGGTAAAGATACTATTCCAACAATTAAAAGTGAAATAATCGCTTCTTTTATTGTAATTTTCTCTTTCTTTACAAGTATCCATAATAATGGAATTATAAATACTGGTAAAAAGTAATATGAAGTTCCATATGAATATGCTGCCAATCCAGCTACTATAAATGATAAATAATATAAAATTTTATTTTTATCTTCTAATCCTTTTACTAATAAATAAGCAAATATTAAAATCAAATCTGGAAATAAATTAGATTCTAATCCCCATCTGCTTTTCATTACATGCCATGGACATATTGCAAAAAATGTAAGTCCTATTATTGCTATTTTTTGATTTGATATTTTCTTTAATAATAAATAGAATATCACTAATGATATACATCCTAAAATAGCCATTGGAAGTCTAACTGATAATGTCGTTAAACCTAATACTTTTATAAATGGTATCATAACATAAGAAAGTAAAGCATTTTGTCCACTTCCCCAAGCTACTAAAAATGATGGCATAAAATTACCATTTCTATCTATTCCATAATTTAAAATTGAATATGCCTCATACCCTGCTGATGCTTCATCACAATTTAGTGCATTTGGAATATTTGATATATTAAATATTCTGATTAAACATCCAAATAAAATAATTGCTATAACTATTATTTTTACTTGATTTTGTTTTATTTTTTCAATAAATTTTTTCTTTTTTTCTTCCATTTTTAATTTATCCCTTCTAATATCACATTTATAATATTAATTCATTTACAGCTTTTTAACACTGATATTTATTCATAAATATCATACATACTAACTTGACCTATCTTTTGTAAATTTTCTCGTATATATTCAATAACTTTTTTAGGAGTTTGCCAATTTAAACTTATGCTTGCATTACGTATTAAATATACTGTATTCTCTTCTCTATTTTGAATTTTAGCAATTTCTCCTTCTTCTCCATCTTTTCCCAAATTACCTTTTAAAAATAAATCATAATTTTTGTTATATTTATCAAGTGGTATCATATATCCTACCGCTTCTGCATCAAGAATGTATACCTTTTTTCCCTCTGCCTCTTCTTTAATTATAAAGTCGTCAACTACATGTATTCTTTCTTTCAAATATGACTGTATTTCTATATTTCTATAATGATTGATTTCCATATTTTTTTCAGCTTTAGTATATTTCATAATATTTTTTATATCAAATAAAATTATAACTACAAGCAATATTAGCCAAAATAAGAAACTAATGACTTTATATAAAAATTTCTTTTTATTATATAAAATTTTGTTATATAATAAATTTCCAACTAAGAATATCAGATATATTAAGCTTATAATTGTTATTGTGCTACCTTCTAAAAAATGCACATTATCTGTAATTGGATACATAGTAATTATAATTGATATACTATATACAAAAAGAAGTATTAAATTGTTTTCTCTTGTAGTATTTTTTTGTTTTATATTATTTATAATAATTTTTATTCCTAATATCAATATTGTAATTGGAACTGCAACTGCAAGTAATTTTATTACTAATTCATCATCATAAAATAATTCTTTATATGGAATTTTATTTGTAAATGTAGATATTCCTAACACTGCATAATTTATAAAGTCCATATAAGATTGTGTTAAGATTAAATATACAATAAATATACAAATTGGTATAATTATTCCTAAAATTCTAGTTAATGCTATCTTGAATTTTTCTTTTATTTCTTCTTTATTATTTATTTCTAGTACTGGAACCAATAAAACACACATTGATAATATTGCCCCTGTGCTCTGCTTTGTACAAAATGCTAATCCTGCTAATAAACCTATTAATAAGTGCTTAAAATAATTTATTTGTTTTTCATCTTTTTCATGCATTTTTATTTCACTATACAAAATAGTTAATGCAAGTAGTACTACTAAAAGATTATAATCTAAAGCATAAATATTTCTAAATAATATCCCTATTAATGCTGTAGCTATTAATGTTATATTTTCTTCTTTTAATAATTTAGAAAATATCTTATATATATATATAATTATTGTTGTTCCTATTAAGCTTGCTAATATTCTTGTTACTATTACTTCATTTGCTATAACTTTTAAAAACACAGACGCTATTATTGGTAATAAAGGAGTTGTTATCATACTTATATCTTTATATGGTATAAGTCCCATTGAAATTGCTCTTGCTGCATTATAATTCCACAGTTCATCTAAATCAGCTATTGGTTTAACAATAATTGTAAAAAATATAGAAATAAATACAAAACAAAATAACAGTATTTCTTTTTTATACTTTAATATTTTTTTCAAATTTTCCATTCCTTCCTAAATATACTAACTTTTTTAAGATTTACTTATATTCAACTTGATCATTTTATCATATATTTTTTGTTTCACATCAATTGTAACATTACAATTTTTATTCAAGCAAATTTTATTTATATAAAACTTTGTTGTCCGCTCTCTCCATTATAATCATATCCCATATGCTTATATGCTGGTGGCAAAACAGTTCTTCCTCTTAAAGTTCTTGCTAAAAAACCAATTTGAATTAAATATGGTTCATATACATCTTCTATAGTATCTACTTCTTCTCCTATAGTTACAGCTAATGCCTCTATTCCAACTGGTCTTCCTGCATATTGTACAATCATAGTATCTAATATTTTTCTGTCTATTTCATCTAAACCTAATTCATCAATTTCAAGTTTATTTAATGCATGTTTTGTGATTTTTAAGTCTATTATTCCATCTCCTAAAACCATAGCATAATCTCTTACTCTTTTTAGTAATCTATTAGCAATTCTAGGTGTTCCTCTTGATCTTCTTGCAATTTCTTCAGCTGCCTTCTCTTCTATTTCTATATCTAATATTTTTGCAGACCTTTTTACAATTTTCTTTAAATCTTCTGTATTGTATAGTTCTAATCTATTAACTATTCCAAAACGATCTCTTAAAGGTGTAGTCAAAGATCCGGCTTTTGTAGTTGCTCCTATTAATGTAAATTTAGGTAAATCTAATCTAATTGACCTTGCTGTTGGTCCTTTTCCAATCATAATGTCTATTGTGTAATCTTCAAGTGCTGGGTATAAAATTTCTTCTACATTTTTACTCAAACGATGTATCTCATCAATAAAAAGTACATCATGTTCAGCTAAATTTGTTAAAAGAGAAGCCAAATCTCCTGGTTTTTCAATAGCTGGCCCAGAAGTTATTTTTATATTTGCTCCCATCTCATTTGCAATAATATTAGAAAGTGTTGTCTTTCCTAATCCTGGAGGACCATATAATAAAACATGATCTAATGCCTCTCCTCTTTTTTTAGCCGCTTCTATATAAACTTTCATATTTTGTTTTACTTTATCTTGTCCGATATATTCCTCTAACGTCTGTGGTCTTAATGTATTTTCTAGTCTTTCTTCACCTAAATCTTCTAATTCCGGACTAATAATTCTATCTTCGTTCATTTTTTATCCTTTCGGGATTTAGGGACGTTCCTTCTTTTTCCCTCTTTTAAGGGAAAAGGGGACACTCCTTAAATCTTTTATATGTTTTCTATAAAATTTTCTAATATTTTTAACATTTTTTGGTTATTTGGCTGATATTCTATGGGTTCAAATGTTTTTGATTTTATAATTGCCTCTTTTAAATCTTCTACTTTTTCTATCCCAATAATATAACCTTTTTTATCAAAATCCATTACGATCTCTTTTTGATGATTATTAACATGCTCTCCATATTCATGTAGTCTTGGAACAGCTATTACTTTTTTATTTTTCTCAATAGATGACACTATTGAACCTACTCCACCATGTGTTATAATCAAACTTGCATTTTCTTGCAATTCTTCTAATTTTTCTTTTGGAATCAAATCAAATATTTTCATGTTTTTAGAATTAAATTTGGTATAACCTGCTTGTACAATAACTTCTTCGCTTATTGTTCCATCTTCAATATTTTTATCAATTTCCTCTAATAATCTATGAAAACTATTATTTTGAGTTCCCAATAATACTAATATCATAACATTTTCTCCTTGTCATGTCCCATGGGGACGGTTCTTGTGGGACATTTTTGTCCCAGTGGGACACATCTTTTCTAATAAATTGAACCACCATATATAGCTTTTGGATATAATTTCAACATTTCTTCCCATTGTACAATAAATAAATCTGCTATTGGATATATCAATCTTCCTGTTGCTGTTTTTTTATTTCTATTTGCAAATGTTTCAATATAAATAATTTTGCTTCCGAATATTTTTCCTAAATAACACATTGGTCCTGCTGTATGTGTTCCTGTTGTTACTATTACTTGTGGTCTAATTTTAAAATATAAATATATTGTTTTTAGACATAAATAAAAATATTTAAAAATATATGTAAATAACTTTGCTCTTGTTCCATATGGTAAGAAATATAGTTTTTCTCCATATTGTTCTTTTAGTTTTTCATTTGCTTTGTCTTTTTCTGTTATTATTTTATAATCGTATTTTTCAAATAGTGGAGCTAATTGTAATAATTCGTTTAAATGACCTCCTGTACTTGAAATGAATAATACTTTTTTCTTTTTGTCTTTTTTAGATTTTCTTTGTGATTCTTTAAAATTTTCTTTCAATTTTTTCACCTTTTATTTTTATTGTTTTTTTCTTGTTTATTATACATTTTATTTATGCTTATGTCTAGTGAATGTAGAATTTTTACATCAAAAAAAGTTGTCTTTAAGTATCTACTTTTTTGACAACTTTTTATAATTACATTTATAATTTTTTCATTATATCTACTAACAGTTTAATTTGCTTTTTCAATTCTTTAAATTTGCGTAGGTTGCAAGTATGTATTGCCTGTTCCATTTCCTAATTGCCCATAACCACCATATCCCCATACCCATAATTTTCCATTTTCCTCTATAGCTAAGCAATGGTTTCCTCTTGTCGATATTTGTTTAAACTTTGTTCCCTCTTTTATTGGGACTAGGCTATATACGTAGTAATATGATGCTGTTTCATTTCCTACTTGTCCTTCCACATTCAATCCACATACCCATAAATATCCATTTGTATCCATAGCAAAACTATGATTTGCTTCTGCTGAAATATCTGCAAATTGTACTGATACTCTAAAGCTCACTTCACTTAATTTTTTACTATTCCCAGCTTTATCATAAGCTATTACATATACTTTATAAGTTCCTAAAACCAAATTTTCTATTATGCTTATATCATACTTTTTTAACTAGAATTATGACATAATTATCACAATAATATTTATGGAGGCATTTATATGATTAAAGAATATAGAATAAAAAATGGTCTTTCTCAAGAAGATTTAGCTGAAAAAATAAATATAAGCTGGCGACATATGCAAAGGCTAGAACATAATGAATCAAACACTACAGTAAAAACCCTAAAAAAGCTTATACAAGTTTTAAATATATCTGATGAAGATATTTTAAAATATTTAAAAAATACAAAAAATAACATTAAATAAACTAGAAGTCCCTCTCAAGCTTCTAGTTTACACAAATTATATACTTCAAATTCATAAAAATTCTACATCAATTTTTTTATTTCCTTATTGTATCAACCATTGATAACATATTTTCATAACCTTCATTAATTTTATTGATTATTTTTCTTGCTTCTTCATATCCTAGTTTTTCCTCGAAAATTATTTTATATTTTTTATACTCTTGATATGTAAATATTTCTATATTGCTTCATCTCCTTTATTATAATATCTATTCTATAATTTGTAAATTTTTATTTTATAGTAAACATTAAATTAAATTATTCTTAATTTTTTATTACACTATACTTTATTTTTAAACAATTTTATATAAATATAATTTTCCATTTATTTTTATCTACTAATTGATTTTTTTGATTAAGATTTTATCAAATTCAGATTTTAAAAATATACTTTTGCCATACTAAGTTGTTTTGATTTAATTAATTTTATACTATAGAAAGTTTTGCAAACTTTCTATAGTATAAAAACCGTTACTATAAGAAATGTCTCATAAACAGAGCTTACGCCACATAAACAGCAATATTCTATCTAATATAAAGCATTAAAACTTACCCAAATATTCCTCTTTTTTTAACAGGTGGTTGTTCATTCATTGTCTTAGCAAGTTCAACTAACAAATCTCTTTGCTCTTTTGTTAATCTCTTTGGCGTTTGAACTTGAACTGTAAATACAAAATCTCCTTCTGATTGAGAATTTACATATTTGAATCCTTTATTTCTAATTGTAAATTTAGTTCCTGTTTGCGTTCCTTCTGGTATTCTATATTTTTCCTTAGTTCCATCAACCATAGGTATTTCAAGTTCTGCTCCTAAAGTTGCTTGTGTTATTGTAATTGGGATATCACATAAAACATTATTTCCTTTTCTTGTATATATACTGTGTCTTTTAATTCTAAGTGTTATATATAAATCTCCTTTAGGTCCGCCTTTTATTCCAGGTTCTCCTTCTCCTCTTAATACAACAGTTTGATTATCATCAATTCCTGCTGGAATTTTTACTTTTATTTTTGGTTGTTTTCTTATAGTTCCTTTTCCTTTACAATTTTCACAAACATCTGTAATAACTTCTCCAGTTCCATGACATTTACCACAAGTTCTTGTTGTTTGAACTTGACCTAAAATTGTATTTTGAACCTGTGTAACCTGACCTGTTCCATGACAGTCCGGACATTTAATTGGATTTGTTCCAGGTTTAGCTCCAGTTCCATGACATACATCACAAGTTTCATTTCTATTTATAATTACTTCTTTTTCTGTTCCTAAAAATGCTTCTTCAAAAGTAATATCCATACTTAAATTTAAATCAGAACCTTTTCTTGGTCCATTACTTTTTCTTGAAGATTGTCTGCCTCCAAATCCTCCTCCAAAGAATGATGAGAAGATATCGCCTAAATCTCCAAAGTCACCAAATCCATCAAATCCTGACGTTGAATATGAATAGCCACCACCAAATGGTCCACCAGCTCCACCAAATCCTTGTGGATCAGCTGTTCCAAATTGATCATACATTTTTCTTTTTTGAGGATTAGAAAGTGTTTCATATGCTTCATTAACTTCTTTAAATTTTTTTTCTGCTTCTTCTTTATTATCTGGGTTTGCATCTGGATGATATTTTTTTGCCATTTTTCTGTATGCTTTTTTTAGTTCATCATCAGTTGCATTTTTATTAACTCCCAATACTTCATAATAATCTCTTTTTTCTGCCATTTTTAATTTCATTCCTTTCTCAAGCCATACATCTGGCTCAAAAAATCAGGGATATTAAGTTCACTATCTTAGAAAATCAAGGGACATTCCTATATAAAGAGTGTCCCTTTTTCCCTCTAAAAAGGGAATTTCAAGGAACGTCCCCTTTTCCCTTCTCACTTCTTATTATTTGTCATCCTCAACTTTATAGTCTGCATCATATACGTTTCCGTTATCTCCATTTGTTCCATTGTCTGTTCCTGCTGCATTTGGATCTACACCTGCTCCTTGTGCTCCATTTGGATTTGCATTTTTATATAATTGTTCTGACATATCATAGAATACTTTTGTTAATTTTTCTGTAGCTTCTTTGATTTTTTCTGTGTCGTTTGTTTCTAATGCTTTTTTAGTGTTATCAATTTCAGTTTCAACTTTTGCTTTTTCTTCTCCACTGATTTTGTCTCCCAAATCATTTAATGTTTTTTCGCTATTATATACTAAGCTTTCTGCATTGTTTTTAACTTCAATTTCTTCTTTTTTCTTTTTATCTTCTTCAGCATGTGCTTCTGCATCTTTAACAGCTTTATCAATATCTTCATCTGTTAAGTTTGTTGATGCTGTAATTGATACATCTTGTTGATTTCCTGTTGCCATATCTTTTGCAGATACATGTACTATACCGTTTGCATCTATATCAAATGTAACTTCGATTTGTGGTACTCCTCTTGGTGCTGCTGGAATTCCTGTTAATTGGAATCTTCCTAATGTTTTGTTATATGCAGCCATTTCTCTTTCACCTTGTAATACGTGAACTTCAACTGATGTTTGACCATCTGCTGCTGTTGAGAATATTTGTGATTTTTTAGTTGGTATTGTTGTATTTCTTTCGATTAATTTTGTAAATACTCCACCATATGTTTCAATACCTAATGATAATGGTGTTACGTCTAATAATACTAAATCTTTAACATCACCTGATAATACACCACCTTGAATTGCTGCACCAATTGCAACACATTCATCTGGGTTAATTCCTTTATCTGGTTCTTTTCCTGTTATTTTCTTAACCATTTCTTGTACTGCTGGAACTCTTGTAGAACCACCAACTAATAATACTTTATGAACATCATTTGCTGTTAAACCTGCATCTTTTAATGCTTGGTTAACTGGTCCTGCAGTTGCTTCGACTAAATCATGAATTAATTCTTCAAATTTAGCTCTTGTTAATGTTACATCTAAGTGTTTTGGTCCTGTTGAATCAGCTGTAATAAATGGTAAGTTGATTTGTGTTTGTTGAACACCTGATAATTCTATTTTAGCTTTTTCAGCAGCTTCTTTTAATCTTTGCATTGCCATTTTATCTGTTTTTAAGTCAATTCCATTTGATTTTTTAAATTCATCTACTAGGTAATCTATAATTTTATTATCAAAATCATCTCCACCTAAATGTGTATTACCACTTGTTGATAAAACTTCGAAAACTCCATCACCAATATCTAGTATAGACACATCGAATGTTCCTCCACCTAAATCGTAGATTAATATTTTTTGATCTTGTTCTTTATCCATTCCATAAGCCAATGCTGCAGCTGTTGGTTCATTTATAATTCTTAATACTTCAAGTCCTGCTATTTTACCAGCATCCTTTGTTGCTTGTCTTTGGCTATCATTAAAATATGCTGGAACTGTAATAACAGCTTGTGTTACTTTTTGTCCTAAATAATTTTCAGCATCTGTTTTTAATTTTTGTAGAATCATTGCTGATATTTCTTGTGGTGTAAATTTATCACCTTCTATTGTAACTTTATCTGCTGTACCCATTTTTCTTTTTATTGAAATAACTGTGTTATCTGGATTTGTAACAGCTTGACGTTTTGCTATTTGTCCAACTAATCTTTCTCCATTTTTTGAAAAAGCAACTACTGATGGAGTTGTTCTATTACCTTCTGCATTAGGTATTACAACTGGTTCTCCTCCTTCCATAACTGCTACACATGAATTTGTTGTTCCTAAGTCAATTCCTATAATTTTTCCCATTTTAAAAAACTTCCTTTCTATTTGCTTCGCTCCATTCATCATAAAATAAACTTTCACAAAATTTTATTTTATCAATCCTTTTGCTTTGCTTTTTTATATATTTTTAAATTTAATAACTATTTATAAATTGATTAAAAGTGATATGATTTGTATTTTTGTGATTTATTATAAGCTGAAGTCGTACGTGTGTACGTCGAAGTTTATAATAAATCTTTAAATTTATCACTTTATAAACGAATTAGAAGTAGTATATTACGAGGCAAACAAATAAAAATTTTTGAGATTGTACGTTTGTACATCGAAAAAATTTTTATGAAGTTTAACGAAGTAAGATGCTGCTTATAATTTGTTTAATTGGCAACTACGACCATAGAATGACGAATAACTCTATGCCCTATCTTATAGCCCTTTCTATACTCCTGCACAATTTCCTTTTCACCCTTTGAATCATCTTGAACACTACTTACAGCCTCATGCAATTCTGGATCAAAAGTTTCTCCTAATGCTTTTATTTCTTCTACGCCTTTAGATTTAAGTACATCTTGAAATTGCTTTAAAACTAATTCAATTCCCTTTTTATAATTTTCATCAGCTGTCTCAACTTTTACTGCATTCTCCAAATTATCTAATATTGGTAGAATTACTTCAACTACATCTCCTAGAATTGAATTGTAAAGTCCCTCTCTTTCTTTTTGGCTTCGTTTTTTATGATTTTCAAATTCTGCTAATATTCTTTTGTATCTATCTGTTAATTCATCTAATTCTTGTTGTTTTGTTTGTAATTCATTTCTTTCTGTATTTGTATTTTCTTGCTTTTCGTTCTTTTCTAGTTCTTCTTTTTTATCAGACATTTTATCTCCTCTTTTCTTTTATATTTTCAAAATTTAAGTTATTATATTAGTAAACTTTAAGTTGTTTAAATTCCTTTATCCTTTAATTTTTTATTTATATATTTCATAACAGAAATAACTTTTGAATAATCCATTCTTTTTGGTCCAATAATTCCAATTGTACCCATATCTTTATCTCCAACTTTATGTTTAAAAGTTATTACACTAAAGTCCTTAAGTTCTTCTTTTTCGTTTTCATCACCAATATATACATTAATATCCTTTGCAAATCCTGAATTTAAAATATCTGTCATCAATTCTTTTTCATCAATTATATTTACAAAATTTTTTGCAACTGATAAACTATTAAATTCCGGTAAATCAAATGATTTATTTGCACCTTCTAAATATATTTGTCTATCTTCAGCTAAAACCTTTTTTATTTGTTCTATTATTGGTTTTATAACTTTTACACTATATTTCATTTCAT
>OLVX01001661.1_pt1 | contig 18117 bp, 11 predicted proteins | sample 1673271 | NCBI WGS metagenome assembly OLVX01 (sample SAMEA3178939, study PRJEB25190) | human gut metagenome | biome: human gut; feature: human-associated habitat; material: faeces | place: Austria | collected 2013
GCATCGACGGCCAGCGCGTGGACGTGGTTTCCAAGGACGGCACCATCGTCGAGCAGTTCTGGCGGGTCGATCGGAAAACCGGCGAGGTCTACACCCCCATCGCCGGAAACAACGTGGAGACCACCATTGATCTGGAGCTTCAGGGCATCGCCGAGGACTCTCTTGCCAACATCATGAAGGAGCTGACCGACCCGGAGAAAAACACCTCCACAGGTGAAAGCACCGGTCTGGACGCGGAGGGCGCAGCGGTGGTGGTCATGAAGGTCAAGACCGGCGAGATCCTGGCCATGGCCTCGCTGGAGCAGTTCGACCCCAACGACCCCATGACCATCTACGATGACAAGATGCAGACCATCCTGGACAAGACTGACGCCCTGACCGCCGACGACATCGATTGGCTGGAGGGCCGCCTAGGTGAGAAGAACGTGGCCGACATCATCGCTGACGGCGTTATCAGCCAGGAAACCACCGAGGATGAAAATGGCAATACCATTTCCAGCGAATACACCCAGCTGCAAGGTATGCTGCGCGAAGCCCAGTGGAAGAATAAGAACATCACCGAGCTGTACATGCCCGGCTCGGTCTTTAAGCTTATCACCGCATCGGCAGGTCTGGATTCCGGCATCATGAACATGAACCAGACCTTCTACTGCAACGGTGAGCTGACCGTCAACCAGGGCAGCGAGCTGTGGGAGCACACCTACCACTGTGCCAACGGCGAGGTGCATAACCTGCAAAACATGGCCCAGGCGCTGGATAACAGCTGCAACCTCTGGTTTATCCAGGCGGCGCAGACCTTGCAGCCTACCGTGTTTTACGATTATATCCAGGCCTTCGGTTTTACTCAGCCCACCGGTATTGACCTGCCCAGCGAGACCCGCTGGACCAGCGTGTACAACGCCCAGCAGATGGCCGAGGTCGACACCAACCTGTACACCGCCGCTTTCGGCCAGAACGAGGCCATTACCCCCATGCAGATGGCTACCGCCATTGCGGCCATCGCCAACGGCGGCTACCTGGTCACCCCGTATATCGTGGATTCCATCACAGACGATGCAGGCAACATCATCAGCCAGACCGACACCAGCGTCCGCCGTCAGGTCATCTCCGAGGAAGTCAGCCAGGAGATCCTCTCGATGATGGAGAACAACGTTGAACCCAACGGCACCCTGAGCATCCGCCACTCCTGCAAGAACGCCTACGTGGCAGGCTACCGCATCGGCGGCAAGTCCGGCACTGCCGAACGTACCGACCGCCACCTGCGCGGCGACGGTGACTACTACAAGGCCATGAGCTTTGCCGCTGTGCTGCCCATCGACGACCCCGAAATCGAGGTGTTCGTCCTGCTGGACGACCCGCGCTGGGTCAAGGACTACGCCAGCCAGGTCGTGGCCCCGGTCGTGGGCAACATCATCAGCGAGGTCGCGCCCTACCTGGGCATTGAGCAGGACCCCGGCTACAACCCCAGCGGCACCGTCAAGGTGCAGACCTGCCTGGACTATACCTGGACCAACGCCCAGGTTGCATTGAACCGCCAGGGCCTCAAGCACAAGCTCATCGGCCCCAGCAGCGGCAATATCGTCTACCAGTACCCGGTGGGCGGCAGCGATGTCCCCGCAGGCTCCACCGTCTACCTGTACACCGCCAACGACCAAAACTCGATGACCACCGTGCCCGATGCGGCGGGCAAGACCGGCACCTTTGCAGAGCAGATGCTGAAAGCCGCCAACCTGAACGTGCAGTTCAACGGCGACAGCGGCGGTAAGGTCGTCAGCCAGAGCGTGGAGGCCGGCACCAGCGCCGCCTACGGCACAATCATCACCCTGACCATGGACAGCGGGGAAGACACCCCCGCCGAAACTACCCCCGCCGCCGAGGAAGAAACCATCGACCCGGCGAATGTGGAAGGGTGATACAGAAATCCGCAATTTATAGGGGCCGGGGATGCCCGGCCCGCAACTTTCCCATAAGCAATCGTTTGTCATTCACGGCCGGGCCGCATATGTGCGGCCCCTACGTCTTAACTTACTATCCCAAGGAGGTCCTTTTCATGCAAAAGATTCCTGCCAATGAACTGCTGGCCGGGCTGACGCTGGCCGAGCCTGTCTCCATCCACGCCGTTGTGACCGACAGCCGTGAGGTCAAGCCGGGCTGCGTCTTTGTCTGCTTTCCCGGCGAACGTGTTGATGGCCACGACTTTGCTGCAGGTGCGTACCAGAATGGCGCAGCCTATATCATCGCCAACCACCCGGTCGAGGGCGTCCCTGCAGACCGTACCGTCATTGTGCCGGACAGCGCCAAAGCCATGATCCGAATGGCGTCCAACTACCGTATGCTGTTCAGCCCCAAGATGATCGGCGTCACCGGCAGCGTCGGAAAGACCACGACGAAAGAGTTTTGTTACGCCGTGCTGTCCGCCTTTGGCAAGACGCTGAAAACCGAGGGCAACCAGAACAACGATATCGGCGTGCCCAATACGCTGTTCCGCCTGGACAACGATACCGAGTATGCCGTCGTCGAAATGGGCATGGACCATGCGGGTGAGATCGAGCGCCTGACCCGCTGCGCACGGCCGTCGGCGGGCATTATCACGATGATAGGCGTCTCCCACCTGGAAAATCTCGGCACTCGGGAGAATATACTGAAAGCAAAGATGGAGATTTGTACCGGCCTGCCCGATGGTGCGCCGCTGGTGCTCAACGCTGACAACGACCTGCTGCCCACCGCCGATGTGCCTACCAGGCTGAAGGCCGTCTGGTTCGGTATCGACGCCGAGAACGCTGATGTCCGCGCCGTGGATGTTGAGACCGGAACGAACGGTACAACGTTCAAGATCATTGATAAAGAATACGGCACTTTCGATGCCGCCATTCCCACTGCAGGCGTTCACACCGTCTATGACGCGCTGGCTGCCTACGCCGCTGCCACCCGCCTGGGGCTGGATGCGGCCCGCTGTGCAGCGGCCCTTGCCACCTACCAGACGACTGGTATGCGCCAGCATATTGTAAAAAAAGGCGGTGTTACGTTCATTGAGGACTGCTACAACGCCAGCCCCGACAGCATGAGAGCTGCGCTCTCGGTGCTGAAAGCCCTGCCAAATACCCGTAAAATTGCCCTGCTGGGCGATATGCTGGAACTGGGTGACGCCAGCGAGGACGGCCACCGCCACACCGGTGAGTGGGCTGCCGACGCGGGTGTTGACCAGCTGATTGCCTACGGCCCGCGCAGCGCTGCCATGGCAGACGCCGCAAAAGCGCACGGTGTTGTAACTGTGCATTGCAAAAACGCCGAAGAAGTGTTACAATATCTACGGCAATTCGTGCGCCCCGGTGACGCAGTCCTGGCCAAGGCCAGCCACGCCATGGGGCTGGAACAGCTGCTTCAGGATTTCTATAAAGAATTGCCGCAGGGGTAAAGGGCTTCCCCCTTCGGGGGAAGCTGTCCGCGCAGCGGACTGATGAGGGGCTGGTCTGCCCATAGTTGCCTGTAAACAGCGTAAATTCCCAAATCCCCCTGCACCACATCATTTTGGAGGAATCACTGCATGGAGGAAATATCCTATCTGTTGGCGTCGGCGGCCATCGGCGGCTTTGTTATCACGGCGGTGTCAGGCAAGTTTATGATCCCGGCGCTGCATCGGCTGCACTTCGGCCAGACCGTCCGCGAGGAAGGCCCCACCTGGCACAACAAGAAAAACGGCACCCCCACCATGGGCGGCCTGTGCTTCATCTTCGGCATCCTGGTCACGCTGGGCCTGGTGTGGGGGATGTTCCACAACCATCTGCCGGAAGTTCTGGGCCTGCCCCAGATGAAGGCTGGCATGATGGTGCTGTTTCTGGCGTTTGGCTCGGGGCTGATCGGCTTCCTTGATGACTTTATCAAGGTCATCAAGCACCGCAACCTCGGCCTTACTGAAGCCCAAAAGATGATTTTGCAGATTGCCCTGACCTTTGGCTTTATGTTCGGCCTCAACAGCCTGGGCCTGCTCACCACCCAGGTGCAGCTGCCGATTTTCGGTTTGGTGGATATGGGTCTTGTCTACTATCCCATCGCGTTTTTCGGCATCATCTTTTTGGTCAACGCCGTCAACCTGACGGACGGCCTTGACGGCCTTTGCACCGGCGTGACCTTTGTGTCGATGATCGGCTATCTGCTGGCGGGCAGCCTGCTGGGCTTTGTCCATGTCTCGCTTATCGCCGCCGCCACGGCGGGTGCCTGCGCCGGGTTCCTGGTCTGGAACTTCTACCCGGCCAAGGTGTTCATGGGCGATACTGGCAGTATGTTCTTCGGCGGCATCGTCACGGCGCTGGCCTTTGTAATGCAGCGCCCCGAACTGGTGCTCTTCTTCGGTATCGTGTACATCTGGGACGCCATGACCGTTGTTATCCAGCGCGTCTACTTCAAGGCGACCCACGGCAAGCGCATCTTCCGCATGACGCCGATCCACCACGCCTTTGAAATGCGCGGCTGGCGCGAAGTCAAAATTGACGCTTTCTTTGCCCTGATTGCCATTATTGGTGTGGCTATGGGTATTTTCTACATCTGCGTGGCGTAACACCGCGCAAAATCTGCTAAGGAGGTGACTGCCTGTGAATACGCCGTCAAGCCTGTTAGGGGTGCTGTTTGACCACACCATCGGTAATATTCTGCGTATGCTGGCGGTCATCCGCCTGCCAAAACTCGAACGCGGCAGGGTCTCCCGAGGTTTCGTGGCGACCCTGATCGTCATTATGGGATATGGGCTGGTCATGCTGTTTTCAGCCAGCTATTCCAGCGGGTACGCCAACTACGGTGATGTCTACCACTTCATCCGCCCGCAAAGCATCATTGCAGTGGCGGGCCTGGGCGTTATGTGGCTGGTGTCCAACATCAACTACCGTGCCCTGCGCTACATGAACGAGAGTTTTTACATCATCACGCTCGTGTTGCTGGTGGCGGCGCTGTTCAGCCCGGTGGACACCAACGGTACCTACCGCTGGGTCTACTTTGCGGGCGGTGCGTTCTCGCTGCAGCCGTCTGAGCTGGCAAAATTTTCGGTCATGCTCTGGACTGCCGATATGCTCGACCGCGACAACGATAAGAAAAAGTCGCTGTGGTACGGTCTGCTTAAACCCGCACTGCCGCTGGTGCCGATTCTCGTGCTGCTGAAAATGGAACCGCACAACTCGGCCATGATGCTTTTGTGCCTGATTTTTGTTACCATGATTGCCTGCAACGGCTCCGCCATGCGGTGGTGGCCGCTGGCTGGTGCGGGTACCGTGGCGGGTGCCATTGCCTACGTGAAGCACCTTGCCTCGGGCGAGGGCTACGCCGCGGGCCGCCTGGGCGGCGTGTGGGGCCTGACCCCCACGAACACGGCGGGTATGCAGTGGCAGACCCGACAGAGCATCTATGCTATCTGCACCGGAGGACTGTTCGGTGTGGGCATCGGCAACAGCGTCCAGAAACACCAATGGCTGCCCTACGCGGAGAACGACTTCGTCTTTGCCGTCATCGGGGAGGAACTGGGCTTCGTCGGGGCGATTGCCCTGATTGCCCTGTTTGCGGCGCTGGTCATCCAGGGAATCTTCATTGCGCTGCGTGCGCCCGATTTGTACGGTACGCTGCTGGGCCTCGGTATTGTGTCCCAGGTGGCGTGGCAGGTTTTTCTGCACATCGGCGTCGGTACGGCGTTGCTGCCCAACACGGGTATCAGTTTGCCGTTCTTCTCCTACGGCGGCACCAGTTTGTTGCTGCTGCTGGGTGAGATGGGCGTGCTATTGAGTATATCCCGTGCTGGCAACGCGCGGGAGGAACGCATGGCCGAACAGCACCGCGCCGAGACCGACCGTATGCTCCACCGCACCCGCTACCGCAGAGGTACGGTGTAAGACCGTGCTGTAAGGGGCGGCGTCCTCGACGCCCCATAAGCCTCCCCTTACAGGGGAGGTGGTCGAGTGCCAGCGATGACCAGTGGGGCTTTGCCCGCTTGCCGTTAGCATAAACTTATAATTTTAGGGAGGCCGAATCATGCGTGTTCTCATTGCTGCCGGCGGTACAGCCGGTCATATCAACCCGGCGTTGGCAATCGCCGGTGCCCTGAAAGCCGCAGACCCGACGGCGGAAATTCACTTTGCGGGCCGCCGGGAGGGGATGGAGTACGGACTTGTCACCAAGGCGGGTTACCCCTTCCACCATATCGAAATCAACGGCTTCCAGCGCCACCTCAGCCTGGAAAACATCGGCCGCAATATCGTCGCCATCTGGCATCTGGCGCTGTCCGGCCCCCGCACCCGGAAAATCCTGAACGAGGTCAATCCCGACCTTGTCATCGGCTGCGGCGGTTACGTCAGCGGCCCTATTGTGCGCGCGGCGGCCAAACGCAGCATCAAGACTGCCATCCATGAGCAGAACGCCTTCCCCGGCGTGACAAACAAGCTGCTGGCGAAGGAGGTCAACATCGTTCTGGCTGCCAGCGCCGATGCCGTAGAAAAGCTGGGCGCGCCCGAGAAAACCACCGTTGTGGGCAACCCGGTTCGCCCCGAGGTCCTGACCGCCGACCGCGCCACAGCCCGCGCAAAACTGAACGCAGGCGATCGCACGGTCATTTTGAGCTTTGGCGGCAGCTTGGGTGCAGACCGCATCAACCAGGTCGTGGCCGACCTCTGTGCCTGGGAGAAGCAGACGAACCAACACACATTACACCTGCACGCCACCGGCAGCCGCGGTGTCAAGCTGTTTGAAAATCTCGAAAAAGAAAAGGGCTTTGCTCCTGGCGAGAACCTTGTTGTGACCGAGTACATCAACAATATGCCCCAGCTGCTGGCGGCGGCGGATCTCGTCATTGCGCGTTCCGGTGCGCTGACGCTGGCCGAACTGGAAGCCGTGGGCCGCGCGTCGGTGCTGATCCCCAGCCCTAACGTGGCCGAAAACCACCAGTATTACAACGCCCTTGAACTGCAAAAGGCTGGGGCAGCCGTGGTCATTGAGGAAAAAAACCTGACCGGTGACGGCCTGGTAAAGACCGTGGAAGAACTGCTGACCACCCCAGGCAAGCTGGCCGAAATGGGAGCCAACGCCAAGACATTAGGCAACCCCCACAGCCTGGATATGATTACGGAAAAATTGCTGGAGCTGGTAAAATCATAACAGCCGCAGGGGGCGGCATCCTCGACGCCCCGTAGCCGCCACTGCCCCATAGGGCAGCCGGCACGCACCTATAAAAATGTATTGGAAAGGAGCCGCCCATGGATCGAAACCAGCGCAGCCGCAGGCAAAAATCCGTGAGCGGCTCCTATTCGCAAGCTCCCAAACGCAGCATGGGCAGCCGTATGGGGCTGGAAAAACCGGGCACCCCACGCCAACAGCCGCCGAAAAAATCCTCGCCGCGCAGCCAGCGCCCCACCCAGCAGATCAACCCGCAAAAAGCCGGGTACGACCCCGCCGCGCCCAAACGCCAGCGCCGCGTAACCCAGGCAGAAATCATCCGAAAACGCAACCGCCGTCGTGCCATGAGCATCCTGGCGGTGCTGGCCGTACTGGCCGTAGGGGCTTTCGTCTCGCTTAACCTGCTGTTTAAAGTGGCCTTTTTCCGGGTCGAAAACTTCGACCGCACCACCCCCGCCGACACCGGCATCTACACCTCGGACGAGCTTATCAACGCGCTGAATATCGAGAAGAACTCGAATCTTTTCGGCTTCTCCACCGCTGAAAAGACCCGCCAGCTGGCCCAGCAGTTCCCGTACCTTGAGCAGGTGCAGGTTGAGGTCCAGATGCCTGCTACTGTCGTGGTCAAGGTGCAGCCCGCCGTGGAGCGATTCGCCTGTATGTACTCCGGCGGCTGGATGGTGCTGAGCGATTCCCTCAAAATCCTGCGCACCGACGTCAACCAACCCGACGGCCTGATTTTGCTCTCCATCGCGCTGCCCACAGATTTTGCCCCAACTGTCGGCCAGAACATCACGCCGGAAAGCTATAACTCGTTGCTTGGGGGCGAGCAGGCCACCGCCGAGACGGCAGGATTGCAGGCGTCGGCCATGCAGACCTTGACCGAAATGCTGGACGGCTTGCAGACGTACAACCTGTTTGACGGCACCACAGCCATCAGTGTGCAGGATTTGAGCGATATCGAGTTCACCTACCAGAACCGTGTGCAGGTCAAGTTGGGCAGCGAGACGAACCTTGCCTACAAGCTGCGCCTGGCTGCCGCGGCGCTGGCAGACCCCGAAAAGGGCCTGGCCGCCAGCGATAAGGGTGTGCTGGATATCTCGACCCAGCAGTCCAACGGCGACATCCGCGCCTACTTCGCCCCCGACGAACCCCCCCCCCCCCCCCACCCCCGAACCTACCGCCACGCCGGAACCGGAGGAAAAGGAAGCCCTGGCGAATACAGCAGAATAAACCAGCGCCCCGACAAAAGTCGGGGCTTTTTTGTAGTCGCTGTAACGTTTGGGGCAAAATCATCACTTATAGAGTGAAAGCACAGAGGAAAGGAGGGCAGGCCATGCCGCTGCCGGAACTGGAAGAACTGTATACGCTATACCGTACGGACCTGTACCGCTACCTCTGCCACTTGACACACGACCCAACCGAGGCTGAGGACATACTGAGTGAGACCTTCCTGCGTGCCATGCGGCGGCTACCCACCTACCGCGGCGACTGCGCTGTCAAAACATGGCTGTTCGGCATTGCCCGCAACATCTGGCTGGAAAGTCTGCGTAAGCGCCGCCCCGACGTCAGCGCAGATGACCTGCTGGAAAACTACCTGGCCGAGGATACCCTGACCGAGCATACCGACACACGCCTGCAATGGCAGCGGGTCTGTGAACTGCTGCAGCAGAAAGACGACCGCGCCCGCCGCATTATGCAGCTGCGCGCGGAGGGCTATACCTATGCGGAAATCGCGGTACAGCTGCATATCAGTGAAAGCTCGGCCCGCGTCATCGAACACCGCACCCGCAGCTGGCTGAAGGAAATTTTGACGAAGGAGGGTTATGACCTGTGAAGAAACTTGCTGAAAACGCAAAAATCCCCTGTGCGGTCTGCCGGGACTTGATGCCATTGGTGCAGGACGGAATCGCCAGCCCGGAAAGTGAGCAGCTTGTCCGCGCCCACATTGCCGTCTGCCCGGCCTGTCAGGCCCTGTGGCAGGGGACAGAGCCGCCCGCAGCGCCGGAACTGCAAACCCCCGACGATACCAAAATACTCAAGCGGCTGCGCCGCCGTTACAGCATCCACCTGTTGCTGCTGGCCTTTGTAGGCATTGCAGTGGGCATAGCCCTAGGGTATACAGGCAGCGCGAATTGGGTCATTCTGTTTTTGCCGCTCGTCTGGAGTGTTCTGACCTACCGTGACATCGGCATGGGAAAGCCGCTGCTGCTGTTCACGCTGGGGCTGGCGGTGCTGGATGCTATCATAAAGCAGAGGGCCTTGCTGGAATCGTTCGCACCTGGTAATTTCTTGGCAAATTTGGTGTCCGGCTGCATTTTGTACGTCAGTTTGGGCGGCGTTGGCTGGCTGATCGGCTGGCTGCTGCACTATGCAAAGGAGAGTACCCATGAAAACAAAAGCTAAAAGAACGAAAACCATGCGCCGCTTTGCGCTGACAGCAGCCCTGCTGCTGATTCTCGCGCTGCTGCTGGCCTTTGACGCCCTCAACGGTGACCCGCTCAGCCAACAGTGGGCTATACATCGGGCCATTCGATATGCGGAAAAGCTATATCCGGAGGAAACATTTCACTGGGACCAGCGCACCGCCGCTGATGGACAGTTCTTCCACTATGTGGTATACGTTCAGTCTGACCAGAGCCGTGATACAAACTTTGCGGTGCAGACGCGGTTCTGGCTGCTGACTGATGATGAAATCCGGGGTAAGGAGCTTGAGCCAGACCATGTGTTCTATGTAGACCACCGCTGGACCACCGCCTACCGCCTGGGGGATGAAGCCGCCCAGCAGGCAGCCGCGTATCTGACCGTGCAGGCCCCGGAATTAAACTTTGCATCTGTCTACGGCGCAAAGGGCAACACGGTAGAAATCGACCTTTGCTATACCGAGCAGGACGGCATGACCCCGGCTAACTATGTGGATGATCTGCCGCTGGATGCTGCCTTTGACAAAGCCCTGCTGCAAAAGGTGCCCAGCCGCCTGTGCGCACAAGTGCTGTGCGATGGCAAGCCTACCGAGGCGGACATGCAAACCGTCCTGCACACCCTCAAGCAGGTGCTGGAAAACAACGATATGCCGATAACCTATTACGATATCACCCTTGTACCCACCGGCAACTACGCCGACCACAATGCATATATGGCCGATGTACTGGAATCCGGCCTGACACCCGCCGACAAAATTGCATAAAAATAACCCCGCAGCGCTGTATAAAGAACGCTGCGGGGTATTTTTATTGTTTGCTTAGTGTGGGGCTTTACACGCTCAGCTCTACATGCTGGCCCAAGTCCTCTTTATTGGCGTCCAGCACAGGCTGGATGACGTCGCGCAGGAACTCGGTGACCTGTTCGCTGCTGCGGCCGGTGAAGGCCTCGGGGGACAGCTCAGCCTCAATTTCCTCGCGGGTCAGGCCGAAGGCGGGGTCAGCCTCGACGCGGGCAATCATGTCGTTGGGCTTGCCCTCCTGCTTGACGACGGCGGCAGCAGCCACGGCGTGCTCGCGCAGGCGCTCGTGCAGCTCCTGACGATCGCCGCCCTTCTTGACAGCCTTCATCATGATGTTCTCGCTGGCCATGAAGGGTAGCTCGGCCATGACACGGGCGCGGACAACCTTCGGGTAGACGACGAGACCGTCAGAGACATTCAGCAAAATGTTCAGAATTGCGTCAGCAGCCAGGAAACCCTCCGCCATCGCAATGCGCTTGTTGGCAGAGTCGTCCAGCGTGCGCTCAAACCACTGGGTACCGGCGGTCATGGCGGGGTTCAGCACATCCACCATCAGGTAGCGGCTTAAGGCGCAGATGCGCTCACAGCGCATGGGGTTGCGCTTGTAGGGCATGGCCGAGGAACCAATCTGATTCTTCTCGAATGGCTCCTCCATTTCCTTGAAGTTTGCCAGCAGGCGGATGTCGGTCGCCATCTTCATGGCAGACTGGCCCAGACCCGCCACGGCGGACAGGACGTTGTAGTCCACCTTGCGGCTGTACGTCTGGCCGCAGACCGGCACGACCTTGGTAAAGCCCATCTGGGCGCAGACGTCGGCCTCGACGGCCTTGATCTTGGCGGAGTCGCCGTTGAACAGCTCCATAAAGCTGGCCTGGGTGCCGGTGGTGCCCTTGACGCCGCGCAGCGCCAGTTGGGAAATCTGGTAGTCGATGGCTTCCAGATCCATGTACAGCTCGTTCATCCAGAGTGTGGCACGCTTGCCGACGGTGGTCAGCTGCGCGGGCTGGCAGTGGGTGTAGGCCAGGCAGGGCATAGCCTTGTACTCGTCGGCGAACTTAGCTAGGTTTGCCAGCACGCCGATGATCTTCTTGCGCACCAGCTGCAAAGCCTCGCGCATGACGATAACATCGGTGTTGTCGCCGACATAGCAGCTGGTCGCGCCCAGATGGATGATGCCCTTTGCCTTGGGGCACTGCAGGCCGTAGGCGTAGACGTGGCTCATCACGTCATGGCGGACGAGCTTCTCGCGCGCAATGGCGTCCTCATAGTTGATGTCGTCCTTGTGCGCCTCCAACTCGGCAATCTGCTCATCGGTGATGGCCAAGCCCTGCTTCTGCTCGGCCTTAGCCAGCGCGATCCACAGCCGGCGCCAGGTGCGGAACTTGTTGTCGTCAGAGAAGATGTACTGCATCTCATCCGACGCATAGCGGGTAGAGAACGGCGAAATATATTTGTCGTGTTGTGCCATTGGGTCAAATCCTCACAATCTTTTAAGCTGATAGTTCCAGTATAGCAGAAACTTCCCGAAATATCAAAGCTTGAAATAATTCACGCCGCCCTCAAAGATCGGCTGGTATTTGTCACCGGTGACGTTCTTATAGAGCTGCTCGCCGCTGCGCTCGCTGTGGCCCATCTTGCCAAAGACACGGCCATCCGGGCTCGTGATGCCCTCGATTGCCAGCACGGAGCCGTTCGGATTGTAGCGCATGTCCATCGTCGGGCGGCAAAGCAGGTCAACGTACTGGGTCGCAATCTGGCCGTTGTCGATGAGCTGGTTCAGCAGCTGCTCGTTGCAGACAAAGCGGCCCTCGCCGTGGCTGATGGCAATCAGGTGCTCGTCGTTGATGTCGCATTTGCTCAGCCAGGGGCTCTTGTTGCTGGCCACGCGGGTGCGCACCAGCATGGACTGGTGGCGGTGGATCGTATTAAACGTCAGCGTCGGGTCGCTTTCGGTGATGGGACGGATCTCGCCGTAGGGGACCAGGCCCAGCTTGATGAGTGCCTGGAAGCCGTTGCAGATGCCCAGAGCCAGACCGTCGCGCTGGTTCAGCAGACGGTTGACTGCGTCGGCCACCGACGGATTGCGGAAGAACGCCGCAATGAACTTGGCGCTGCCGTCCGGCTCGTCGCCGCCGGAGAAGCCGCCCGGCAGCATCAGGATCTGCGCCTCGTCCAGCTCCTTCACCAGCGCCTCGCAGCTCTCGGCCACGTTGGCGGGGGTCAGGTTTTTCAGCACCAGAACATGCGGGTCGCCGCCTGCGCGGCGGAACGCGCGGGCTGTGTCGTACTCGCAGTTCGTGCCGGGGAATACGGGGATGACGACCCGCGGCGTCGCCAGGCGCACAGAGGGAGCCACGCGCTTGTTGGCGGGGCAGTCATGCTCCAGCGCGGGGACAAACTCACCGGCCTTGCGGTAGGGGAATACCGGCTCGAGCTTTTGCTCCCACAGCTCCTGCAGACGGGCCAGGTCAATGGCCTTGCCCTCGGCCTCCAGCGTGTAGTCCACGGTGGTGAAGCCGAGGAACTCGCCGGCGGAGGCATCAAGCAGCTCCAGAATGACCGCGCCGTAGGCGGGCTTGAACAGATCGTTCAGGTCGATGTCATTGGACAGCTGCAGACCCACATGGTTGCCGACGCACATCTTGAACAGTGCCTCGGCCACACCGCCGTAGCCCGGCGTGGCGGCAGCCAGCACCTTGCCCTCGTCGATCATCTGCTCGACGGTCTTGTAAATGGAAATCAGGCTGCCGATCTCGGGCAGACCGTTCTTGTAGTTGGGGCGCAGGATGACAACGGAGCTGTTGGCCTTCTTGAACTCGGGGCTCTGCACGTCGCGGGTGTTGCCGATGGCCGTCGCAAAGCTGACGAGCGTCGGGGGCACGTCCAGCCCCTCAAAGCTGCCGGACATGGAGTCCTTACCACCGATGGACGCAATCCCCAGGCCCATCTGGGCATCCAGTGCGCCCAGCAGGGCGGCCAGCGGCTTGCCCCAGCGCTCGGGCTTGTCGTTCATGTGCTCAAAATATTCCTGGAAGGTCAGGTACATATCCTCATGGTGGAAGCCCGCGCAGACCAGCTTGGTCACGCTCTCCACCACGGCCAGGTAGGCACCGCGGTAGGGGTCAGCCTCAGTCAGGTAGGGGTTGAAGCCCCACGCCATGCCGGAGCAGGTCGTTGTCTCGCCGTCCACAGGCAGCTTGGCGGCCATGGCCATGGTCGGGGTCAGCTGGTACTTGCCGCCGTAAGGCATCAGCACGGTGGCTGCGCCGATGGTGGAGTCGAAGCGCTCGCCCAGGCCCTTCTGGCTGCAAACGTTCAGGTCACTGACCATAGACTCCATTTTTTCTTCAAAGCTCACACCGGCAAACTGGGGCTGCCAGACATGGCCGGGCAGGATGTGGGCGTTGGCGTGGCGCTCGGCACCGTTGGAGTTCAGGAACTCGCGGGACAGGTCAACAATGGTCTTGCCGTTCCAGACCTCACGCATCCGTTTTTCCTCGGTGACGGTGGCAACGATGGTCGCCTCGAGATTTTCCTCGGCGGCGTACTTCATAAAGGTCTCGGCATCCTCGGCAGCCACGGCCACGGCCATGCGCTCCTGACTTTCGGAAATTGCCAGTTCGGTGCCGTCCAGGCCCTCATACTTGCGGGTGACTTTGTTCAGGTCAATATGCAGACCGTCAGCCAGTTCGCCGATGGCGACAGACACACCGCCCGCGCCGAAGTCGTTGCAGCGCTTAATGAGGCGGCAGGCATCCTCGCGGCGGAACAGGCGCTGCAGTTTGCGCTCAATGGGCGCGTTGCCCTTTTGCACCTCGGCACCGCAGGTTTCCAGGCTCGTCAGTTTGTGCGCCTTGGAAGAACCCGTTGCGCCGCCGACGCCGTCACGGCCCGTGCGGCCGCCCAGCAGGATGACCACATCACCGGGGGCGGGTTCCTCACGGCGTACATGGCTGGCGGGCGTTGCGCCCACGACCGCGCCAATCTCCATGCGCTTGGCGGCGTAGCCGGGGTGGTACAGCTCGGCTACCTGACCGGTGGCAAGGCCAATCTGGTTGCCGTAGCTGGAATAGCCGGCGGCAGCGGTGGTGACCAGCTTGCGCTGGGGCAGCTTGCCGGGCATCGTCTCGGAAACAGGCTTCAGCGGGTCAGCTGCACCGGTCACACGCATGGCCTGGTAAACATAACTGCGGCCGGACAGCGGGTCGCGGATGGCACCGCCGATGCAGGTCGCCGCACCGCCGAAAGGCTCAATTTCGGTGGGGTGGTTGTGGGTCTCGTTCTTGAACAGGAACAGCCAATCTTGCTGCTCGCCGTCCACATCGCACTTGATTTTGACCGTGCAGGCGTTGATTTCCTCGCTCTCGTCGAGGTTCTTCAGAATGCCGCGCTGCTTCAGGGCCTTGGCACCAATCGTCGCGCAGTCCATCAGGGTGCGGTTCTTCTTGTCGCGGCCGGTCTCGGCACGCAGAGCCATGTAACGGTCGAACGCGGCCTGTACCAGCTCGTCGTCGATCTTCACATCGTCGAGAATCGTGCCGAACGTCGTGTGGCGGCAGTGGTCGGACCAATAGGTGTCGATGAGGCGGATCTCGGTGATGGTCGGGTCGCGGTGCTCGGACTTAAAGTAGTTCTGGCAGAACACGATATCCGCGTGGTCCATGGCAAGGCCCTTCTCATTGCGGAAGGCTTCCAGTGCATCGTCATCCAGGGCGGTAAAGCCGGTCAGCGTCTCGACCTCGGTGGGGATGGCAAACTCCATCTTCAAGGTGCTGCGCTCGTCAAGGCTGGCCTCGCGGGCCTCCACCGGGTTGATGACGTACTTTTTAATAGCGGCCAGATCATCGGCAGTCAGCTCGCCGTCCAGCAGATAGACGCGGGCAGAACGCACAGCGGGGCGCTCGCCCTGGCTCAACAGCTGGATGCACTCGCTGGCGGAGTCGGCGCGCTGGTCAAACTGACCGGGCAGGTACTCAACGGCAAACACGGTCTTGGCGTCGGGCAGTGCGTCGTAGGTCACGTCCACCGGCGGCTCACTGAACACAGTGGGGATGGCCTGCTGGAACAGCACATTGTCGATGCCCTCGACGTCGTAGCGGTTCAAAAGGCGCAGGCCGGTCAGGTTCCGGATACCGACCAAATCGACCAGCTCATGCAGCAGCCCTTGGGCTTCACCGTCGAAGCCGGGCTTTTTCTCAACATAAATGCGATATACCATTGTATTTCCTCCGTTACTCCATCGCCGCCAGCGCTCTTGCGCCAATATCACTGCGCTTGTGCAGCTTGTCAAAATGGATGTTTTCGGTTGCGGCATAGGCCTTTTTCAGCGCGTCAGGCAGGGTGTTGGCCGTGGCGGTCACGCCCAGCACGCGGCCGCCGTTGGTGACGAGCTTGCCGTCTTTGATGGCCGTACCTGCATGATACACCGTCACGTCCGCAGCGTCAAGCTGGCCCGCAGCCAGGCCGGAAATTTCCTTGCCCTTCTCATAAGAAAGGGGATACCCGCCGCTGGCCAGAATCACACAGGCCGCCGCGCCGTCGCGGAACTTGACCTCGGTCGTATCCAGCGTGCCGTTGGTCGTCGATTCCATCACGGTCAGCAGGTCGCTTTCCAGCAGGGGCAGCACGACCTGGGTCTCGGGGTCGCCGAAGCGGCAGTTGTACTCGATGACCTTGGGGCCGTCGGGTGTCAGCATCAGGCCAAAGTAGAGGCACCCCTTGAAAGGGCAGCCCTCGGCCTGCATGGCGGCGACCGTAGGCAGGAAAATCTCCTTCATGCAGCGCTCGGCGATTTCCGGCGTGTAGTAGGGGTTCGGGGCCACCGTGCCCATGCCGCCGGTGTTCAGGCCCTCATCGTGATCCAACGCACGCTTGTGGTCCATGCTGGACACCATCGGCTTCACGGTCTTGCCGTCACAGAAGGACAGTACGCTGACCTCGGGACCTGTCAAGAACTCTTCCACAACCACATGGTTGCCGGACGCGCCGAACTTTTTGTCCAGCATGATCTCCTTGACACCGTCGGCGGCCTCCTGCTCATTCTGGCAGATCAGAACGCCCTTGCCCAGCGCCAGGCCATCCGCTTTGATAACGACCGGGTACTTGCCCTCGGCCTTGATGTAGTCCATGACCTTTTCGGGATCGTCGAACGTCTCATATTTCGCTGTAGGAATGCCGTATTTCTTCATCAGGTCTTTGCTGAACACCTTGCTGGCCTCGATGCGGGCCGCGGCCTTGTCGGGTCCGAAGGCCGGGATGCCGACAGCAGCCAGTGCATCGACCATGCCCAGGGCCAGCGGGTCATCCTGGGCGACGACTACATAATCGAAGGCTTCTTCTTTCGCAAACTTGACCATCGCGTCCACATCGGTGGCAGGGATGGCCTTGCAGGTGGCATCGTAGCTGATGCCGCCGTTGCCGGGTGCGCACCAGATCTCGGTGCAGAGGGGGCTTTTTTTCAGTGCGCGGATAATGGCGTGCTCGCGCCCGCCGCCGCCTACAACCAGAATTTTCATAAGCGTCCTCCTTGACAGCACAACAGCCCGCGACGAAAAATCGCCGCAGGCGAGTTGTTTTTTGCGTTTAATGATGGAACAGCCGGATGCCGCAGAACGCCATCGCAATGCCGTACTTGTTGCAGGTGTCGATCACCTGTGCGTCGCGGATGGAGCCGCCCGGCTGTACAATGGCGGTCACGCCGCTGCGGCGCGCGCGCTCGATGTTATCGCCGAACGGGAAGAAGGCATCACTGCCCAGGCTCACACCGGTCACGGCATCCAGCCAGGCGCGCTTTTCCTCGGCGGTCAGCGGGGCCGGCTGCTCGGTGAAGGTCTCGGCCCAGACATCGTCGCCGATGACATCCTCCGGCGTGTCGCCGATGTAAACATCGATCGCGTTGTCGCGGTTCGGCTTGGCAATGTCAGCGCGGAACGGCAGATTCAGCACCTTCGGCATGTGGCGCAGCTGCCAGTTGTCGGCCTTCTGGCCTGCCAGACGGGTGCAGTGCACGCGGCTCTGCTGGCCCGCACCGACGCCGATGGTCTGGCCGTCCTGCACGTAGCAGACGCTGTTGGACTGGGTGTATTTCAGCACGATCAGGCTGATGATGAGGTCGCGACGCTGCTCGTCGCTGATGACCTTGTTCTCGGTCACAACGTTCTGCAGCATCGTCTCATTGGAAATGTCCAGGTCCTGACGGCCCTGCTCGAAGGTCACGCCAAAGACCGTGCGGGTCTCCAGCGGCTTCGGCTCGTAGTCGGCGTCGATCTGGACGATGGCGTAGCCGCCCTTCTTCTTGGATTTCAGCACCTCCAGCGCGTCGGCGTCGTAGCCGGGCGCAATGATGCCGTCGGAGACCTCATGCTGAATCAGCTTCGCGGTGCTCAGGTCGCAGACATCGGACAGCGCGATCCAGTCGCCGAAGCTGGACATACGGTCCGCACCGCGGGCACGGGCGTAGGCGCAGGCCAGCGGGGAAAGCTCGGTCTCCGGCGCAATGTGGTACATGGCGCGCAGGGTCTCATCCAGCGGCAGACCGATGGCCGCACCGGCGGGGGAGACGTGCTTGAAGCTGGCGGCAGCGGGCTGGCCGAGTGCCTTCTTCAAATCGCGCACGAGCTGCCAGGAGTTGAACGCATCCAGAAAGTTGATGTAGCCCGGGCGTCCGTTCAAAATCTGCACAGGCAGGTCACTGCCGTCCGCCATGTAGATGCGGGCGGGCTTCTGGTTGGGGTTCGTGCCGTATTTCA
>OLVX01001668.1_pt1 | contig 18061 bp, 16 predicted proteins | sample 1673271 | NCBI WGS metagenome assembly OLVX01 (sample SAMEA3178939, study PRJEB25190) | human gut metagenome | biome: human gut; feature: human-associated habitat; material: faeces | place: Austria | collected 2013
ACCAGCCTAAATATTGTCCAATCTTAATAGACATATCTAAAGTTAAACCTTCATTTGCCTTACCACGAACTCCATCTGTTCCAAAATACTTACCCATTTCTTTAAAACCTCCATTTATTACATGTACTCAACTACCATAATCAAGTTAAGAATATTTCTAACAACTATGTAGTATAATATACATCTTTCTGTAAAATATAACACACCATAAAGTATCCTACAAAAAAGAAAGAAGGATCTTAATCCTTCTATCCAATAACTTTAATTGTTTCACCAATCATTCTTTCAGCCCATACAGGATACAAATCCTGAATATAATGGACTCCATCCTCTTGATAATACTTATCCTCACCATGATTTGTGATATCTGAAATATCTACATAATTCCAACCATTTCTTTGACACATCTCTTGTAATTGACTATTATAATCATCCGTTTTAGACCATTCAGAATGTTCTTCAACCGCAGACGGCGTAGGACAAACAATAGAATTAATAAATATCCTATGTTTCAGGATCAAATAAGCTATTGTTTTCCTTTTTTTACGCACTCAGCCTTATAAATTGTTTTCCTTTCATTTAAAGGATAAATTAAAGGACACAATGCATCACATTTACCAGCGATAACTGCAACAAATCCCTCTGAGAAACATTGTTTTATGATGGCATCTTCAACTTCATCATAAGTCGCATCCTGAGCCACTTCTACACTCAAATCCTTATAGACACAATACGAGTAAACATATGGCCCTTTCTCATAAATGATCAATTGCACTATAATTGTTTTTAGTGCAACACGCTCATTCTCATTGGTTTCATTTGAAACTTCTGCAATTGGAGTTATATTTTCCAAAGTTTCATCAACTTCTTCAGCAAATACTGGCGAAACCATACCATAAAACCCTTCTAACAAACTTTATTGCACTAGAATTAAAATATCATTAAAAGCGCTTTTGGTTAGATCTTGACCACAAATCATCACACATTAACAAATCTATATATAATAATTTCTCATTATTTTGATTATAAAAAAGAAGAGTTCACCTCTTCTACAAAATCAAAGCTACCATCTTAAACACAAATACTACAACCAATAGAATTCCAATCCACTTAATGAACTTAAATGCGACTTTGATTCCAAAATAAATTAAGGCTATTGAAACCACAAAACCAAGAATGTCTGACATCTTTCAACCTCCAATTTACAAACTATTTTAATTGATTTTTACCTTCCTTTCAATACTTGCCTTTGATATAATCTAAGTTACCAATAAAACAAGGAGTGATACAATGCGAACACCAGACTTAAACTGGATCAAAGACCCACGCGTCTTTCAAGTAAATAGACTACAAGCGTACAGCGACCACATATATACAATTGGAAAGGACAAAAAACCAAGCTCATTCTCACTAAATGGAACATGGAAATTCAATCTTTCAAAAAATTATGATTCATGCTTTAAATTCTTCTATAATACAGAATTTAATGACTCAAACTGGAACGACATCCAAGTACCCGGACACATCCAGCTACAAGGATTCGATAACCCACACTATACAGACGTTACCTACCCTTGGGATGGGCATGACGTGGTTAAACCAGGACAAATTGATATGGACAAAAACAAAGTCTATCAATATCGTAAAACATTTGATTGTCCACAAGACTTTATCGGAAATAAACTCATCCTATCCTTTGAAGGCGTAGAATCCAACATCTACGTATGGCTAAATGGTAAATTTATCGGATACTCTGAAGATTCCTTTACCCCAAGTCGTTTTGACATCACAAAATACACACAAGAAAAAGATAACGTGCTATGCGTACGCATCTTTCAAAAATGCACAGGCACATGGCTAGAAGACCAAGACATGTGGCGCTTTACAGGCATATTTAGAGATGTCATGATCTATAAACAACCAAGCCAACACATTCAAGACTTAAAAATTGATACAGACATTGATCTAGACACACACAAAAGTGTTCTTAGTTGTGTTTGTAAAATGAGTAGTAATGAATCCCATACACTACAAGCCAAACTATATGATCCACAAGGAAATATCGTATGGAATGGCAATATGCAAGATACATTTGAAATCCCTGTAGAAAATACATGTCTATGGAGCAGTGAATTTCCTAATCTTTATCAATTAGAATTAGTATTATACGATACAAACAACGAAATCATTGAAACCATTCAAGAACAAGTGGGCTTTCGAAAATTCACGCTCGAATATGGCATTATGAAACTCAATGGAAAACGAATTGTATTCCACGGCATCAACCGCCATGAATGGGATCCAAAAACAGGAAGATGTTTATCTCAAGAACAAATGGAAGAAGACATTCATATCTTAAAATCACTAAACATCAATGCCATAAGAACATCCCACTATCCAAACAACAGCTATTGGTATAAACTATGCGACCAATACGGAATCTACGTCATTGACGAAATGAATCTAGAAACCCATGGAGTAAATGATATCCTTCCACAAAACAAAACCGAATGGACAGATTGTTTATTAGACCGTGCAAGAAGCATGTATGAAAGAGATAAAAACCATGCCTGCATCTTAATGTGGTCACTTGGAAATGAATCCGGCAGTGGATCCAACTTTATGATTCTTCACGACTACTTCAAAGAACAAGACCCATCAAGACTTGTCCACTATGAAGGCATCACACAAGATCGAACATTCGAAAACGCTTCGGACATTGAATCTAGAATGTATACATCTCCAGAAAATGTTAAAGCCTATCTAGAAAGCCATCCAATGAAACCATTTATGCTATGTGAATATATGCACGCCATGGGAAATAGTCTTGGAGGCATGGAAGAATATACCAACCTAGAAGATGAATACGAACAATACCAAGGCGGCTTTGTATGGGACTATGTAGACCAAGCCATTTTAAAAGACGGACAATACTATTATGGACAAGACTTCGACGACTATCCAAACGACTCTAACTTTTGTGGAGACGGCATTCTTTTGGCCAATCGAGAAGAAACCGGCAAAAGCCAAGAACTAAAACAACTCTACCGCTATGTTGATATGGAAATTCATTTCGATTCGGTAGCCATTAAAAATAAAAACCTATTCTACGACCTAAGTAAAGATACCTTTATCTTTGAATTGAAACAAAACGGACTCGTTATACAATCCGGCATCTTTAAAACAAGCGTAGAACCAGGCACTACAAAAACAATGCCCGTACAATTTAAACAAATCAATACGCCAGGCTATTACACAAAAACCATCTACTACAAAACACCATTAGGCATTCAATCCTTTGACCAACAAGTCTTCGAAGTCAAACAAGACCAACCCAAAGAACAAGCCATGCTCGTAGTAGAAGGCAAAGAAACAATCGGCATTCAATTTATCGATACCGAATACTTATTCGATAAACGAAAAGGTTTAGTATCCATTCAAGTAAATGATGAAGAAATACTCAAACAAGCACCAAAACCCGTCTTCTACAGAGCCTTAACAGACAATGATCGTGGTGCCAAACAAACCTATGCCAACTGGCTAAATGCCAGCCTATTTCAAAATGTAGTCGACTTTAAAATGATACGAAACTCCAAATGTGCACAAATGATCTATACAATACAACTTGAATCCATTGAAGAAGAATGTAAACTCGTCTATACAGTCTACAACAATCAAAGTATTCAAATCCAGTTGCACCTAGACAAAAACTCACAAAGACAAACACTACCACTCTTTGGAATCGAATTTGCTCTAAAAGAAGAATTCAAAAACTTCGCCTACTTTGGAAAAGGCGAAAAAGACACATATATAGATCGAGCCCATGCCTTAACCGATTTCTACTTTGAAAACGTAGACACAAACTACATTCCATACTTAAAACCACAAGAACACGGCAACCACACAGACTGCAAATGGTGCAGCCTATCCAACGACACCATTCAAGTAAACATCAAGTCTGAAAAAATGGAATGCATGGCAAGCAAATATTCCTTTATGCACCTATATAACGCTAACCACACATTTGAACTTCCACAAACCAATACAACCCATCTAAGAATCACAAAACAACAAATGGGCGTAGGCGGAATCAACAGCTGGGGCGCAAAAGTACAACCACAATACTTAATTGACCAATCTAAAAACCTAGACTTTACATGTACACTCTATATTTCAAAGAAGGATTAACCTCCTTCTTTTTGTTTATACGTTTCACTATAATACGTATTGTGTATACACGTATATTTTAATATAATAATTGTGCAAAGAGGACACATATGCCAATGACATCAAAGGATATGGAGCGACTTATCCTTACGGATGGATGGGTTCCCACAGGCAATACAAACACCCAACGAAAAAAGGTAAAGTGACTATACCATTATCAAAGTCAACTGAACAATCCATTCTAAAACAAGCAGGGCTTAAATAACTCTGCTTGAATATTTTAAAAAGGAGGTAAACAACATGTTGTCAATTTATCCAGCTTGTTTCTTTAAAGAAGAAAATCATTACTCTGTCATTTTTCCAGACTTCAATTACCTTTCCACATGTGGAGATTCACTACAAGACGCAATGGAAATGGCCGTAGATTCTCTAGCCGGTGCATTGTTCAGCGCAAAACTAGACAATGAAGATATTCCAATTCCTTCAAAGTTAGAAGAAATTGATCCAACACAAATCGCATCTGAACTTGAATTCGAATTTAAACAATCTTTTGTCACCCTTGTATCTGTTGATGTTGAAGAATATGCAAAAACACATTTCAATAAAGCTATCAAAAAAACATTAACCATACCCGAATGGTTAAACAATGAAGCTATGAGCAAAAAAATCAATTTTTCGCAAGTCCTTCAAGAAGCATTGATTGCCAAATTGCATTCGTTGTGAATTATAAATATCTAACACATTATACGATCAACCCTCATACCTTCTATTAAACTATTCCTTTTTACTTGGAGTACAAACAATGATACTATCACACCCTCAAAAACAGTAGACCACGATAAGGTCGCAAAAGAACTCGAATTTGAATACAAAAGTTGCTTTATTAAACAGATTGAGCTGTAGTTACAAACTACAGCTCATTTTCTGATTCAACCAAAGAGAACTTACAAAAACAATTCAAATCTTGATTTTTTTCATTTTTTGGAAATTACGCAAATGTTTTCCCTTTTATTTCTTAATCAAATTACTATCATTCTTATACTTCGTAAATGCTCCTTTTGGATTTTGATTCCAAAAGGAGTTAATATCAAAATGATGGTTTATTAAAACTTGTTTAAGATTCTTACATTTTGCTAAATCACTCTTATACTCACTATTCGATTTACTCTTCATGAGCTCCTTTACATTTGCAATATTACAACTACGCACTAACTCATCCTCTAGATTTTTCACTTCAGGAATAATAATCACCTTTTTCACATTAGACTGTTTTTTTAAGAAATGAAGATTGTAGTCTAATATATCCGTTTCATCTTTATCTGTATCAAACACCAAGATAACAATCGTTCCAGGTTTTAATTTTATTAAAATATTTTTGTTCAATTTATTCTGAATAACATTAAATACATCCACTTTTCCAGCTTGAATACATTGAAAATCTGTTTTTAATGTATTAATAATGGCACGTTCCCCTTCACCTTCAACAAAGAAATGATAAATATTTTTAGACATGGCAATGGCTCCTAATCTTACAAATCTTCAATTTCATATAATAAATCTAAATTTGGTGAAACCGAAAACAAGTCATTATCAACTGCATTTCTCAATGAATCCGTACTCTTCTTTAGATAATCGGCCGCATTTATTACCTTAATGACTTGATCATCTTCAAATATTTCTTTCTTTAAGAAGTTAAAACTATGCTTAGGAAGAGGCAGATCCAATATATCTAAATTATGTGTTGTAAAAAACAACTGACTATTGGGTTTCAACAAAGAAATCATTAATGATAAAAAGCCTTTTTCGATATCTGAATGTACATACGAAAATTTTTCATCACAATAATAAAAACTATGTTTATCCGATTTAATAGAAGCTACAATTCCCGCAATATCAAGACCAGATTTTGTACCACTAGACAACATAGACGGATTTAATATCTTACCATCTTTTATAAGAATCTCTTCCTTTCCCATCTGAATCGCATAAGTATCTTCAAGTTCATTTAATTTTATAATTCCCTTAATTGCAGGATCTAATACTTTTAAAGTATGATTCAACACTCTCAAATATTCTTCATTCTCTTCAATGCGATATCTAGTTTTAAAGAACGCATCAAACGGAAACGAAAATAGCCATGATAAATTCTTCAATTTTTCTAATTCCATAATGTAATTCGTATCTGTAAAACCTGTCATTATTGAATCTAGTCTTTTTGCACAAGTCTCATAATTTTCTCTTTGCTTAATATCAGTCGACTCAATTCGAATTTTAATATTCTCAGAAGAATAATCATGATTTTCACTAGGATCAAACTCTGCATTAATTCTGTATAACTTATAAATATCATGATCCATATTCACAAAATCCATTGAAAAAGAAGCTTTTTTATCTTTATCCGCAATATATGACGTAATAATTTCTACATTTCTTTTTCCAATCAAAATAAATATAGAAAGAATCAGACGACCTAAAGACGTCTTTCCTGTCGCATTTGAACCCATAATAATATTCACTTTCTTATAGCGAAAATTTGGTAATCCATCCAAATGTTCATGTTCAATATATGAATTCACAATCTTTTTTGGATACGAAAAATTCACATGAAAATTTCTAAATGCACATAAATTATCCAATTTTAAATCCATAACGATCATATTTCTCAACCTCTCTTTTTTTGTATTACTTCTACTTATTAGAACTAATATCAGTATATACTTATATTGCATTTTTCTCAACCAGAAAAGAAAAGTATAGTTCGTTTGATTTTTAGATATCAAAATGCCCCATACCTTCTATAGATATGAGGCTTTAAACTATTCCCTTTATCCGGATTGCAAATGATAATACTACCAGCACCCTCAATATATAAATAAGCCTCATACTTCTCTTTAGCAAATTCAATCAAATGACCTGTATTACCCAACCCTAATACTTTGGATATTCTTTAGACACCCAATTCACTAACAAGAATAATGATTGCACTTCATCCTGGTATTCCGTATATTCAATCACTCTTTAATTTCATAGTTAATAGTTCCATGACCATCTTTGATTTCAACTCTAGCCATGGCACCATTTACTACATACATATGCGGATACGTATGACCAATATCCACCTGAAATACAACATTGATATCAGGTAGTGCCTTTTTAAAAGCCTGGTCATACCCAATTAAATCCGAAACATTCTTAAACAATACACGACCTACCAATATAGCCTTTGTATATTTAAAATACCCCATATACTTCATCTTCAATAAAGCACGATACACATCACATGAATTCATTGAAAAAATATCAAAGAACCAAATAATCCCATCCTCTTTATAACGCTCATTAAAAACTTCTACAAAATCATAAGGCGTACCCGCCATATCATTTATACTCTCAAAACAACCACCAAGTAATCTACCCGATACACTACAACTACCAACATATTCTGTCTTTGTGTTTAGTATAGGAGCTCCATCATTATAAAAATCAACATCCTGATGCATAGAACTCGAATGCAGTTCACTATTCTTTCCCTTTAAAAAATCAAGACACAAACTCGAATATTCATTGATACCATATTCATCAAAACTACCCGCATTAAAACCATACACCGTAGCCAAATCACACTTACAAGTTATGGGAAACAATAAATTTGTAGGATCACTCGCCCCCAAGTACCACTTGGGATTCTTTTCAATCCAATCAAAATCAATATACGGCAACGTCTCAAACTGAAAGTCACCCCCAGTCGCCAACCATACAGCTCCAACACTAGAATCATTCACCAACGAATTCAATTCATCAACCCGAGTTTTGGCATCAATACTTGGCTCACTATTATTACGAACACTAGCCGTTTCAACAATATGAAACCCATTAGATTCAACATACTCTATAGACGCATCAAAACTATCTAGCTTATGCCCCACACCACTCGACATAGCACAAACACCAATTGTATTATACTTCTCATTTAAAAACTTAGGATATTTCATACACAAAAAAACCTCCACATCCATTATAAAGGAAAAACGACAAGACACAAAGTCCTGCCGCATTTCCCATAGTTTTAAGATAGAAAGGAAGTTTTATGTATTAGCACTTAATACATCTTTATTATAATCCCTATACAACCATTTGTCTTTGTACTTTTTAGTGAATTTGTATTAAAATCAGTCATAAACTAACATCTTTCAATACTAAATACTGCTTCTAACATAGATTCTCTAAACGAACATCAATAAGAAAACCATTAACATGAATTGCGATATTCAAATTACCATACTCGCTTCACTTTGTTTCTTAATATTACTATCTACACGAACACTAAAGCTTATTGTATCCATACTCATTTATATGGATGTCAACACAAGAAGATAGCCTTAGCCTTAATAATATATTGTGTAAAATCCGATTGATGGTAGAAATACCAAAAACGGTGTACCCTACCAAAACCAAACGGAAAGTGATTGGAAACGTCAGCCTGGACCCAGGCTATAAACAATGAGGACTCGGTGAGATGTTCAGACTCACACCAATCAAATTTAGAGCTTTTGCTCTTTTTTTATTCCATTTCGACAGTCTCAAGCTAGCGTTTCTTCATTTTTTTAAATATATTTGTTCTCAATGTATACTCACTCTTTCAATACTTTCAATGCTTCCCCTACATCAGAGTATCGTTTTACAAAAGGATCACACACAATACGTTCAGCCTCCAACATAGCTGCCATTGTCTCCTTGTTTTCATCAAAAGGAAAACCACCTACACAAAGAGACTTATTAAGAAACACATTGATTGCAGTATTCAAATCAACACCTAATTCACCATACATGGCTTCACATTGTTTTAAAATATCACTATCTACACAAATATTGAAACTTGTTGTATTATCCATAATATTAGCTCCTTTACATTTAAATTTTCATTAAATTATGCTATGCAATTAAGGCAAAGGTAATACTACACTACCCTTTTGCTTTTCTTAACCCATAAGAAATCTCTGCACTCTTTACGAAATCACTTAATGCAATATCTCTTATATATACATTCCTTAAATTATTATGTGCTGCAATATTCTTATAACGGACATATCGATTTTCTGGATCTGTAGTTGTGAATACTAGAAACTTCTTATTGATTATTTCTAACGGGCGCAAATTATGCGCTGTGAAAATCAATTGCCCCTTAGCTTGTTCACACATCAACTTTACGATTTCACCAAACAAATATTCATGTATACCACAATCCAAATCATCAATCGCAACGACAACTGAAGTATTATTGAAAATCTCAATCAAAGGTTGTAGTATTGATACAATTCTCTTTACACCATCCGACTCATATTGAAATGGTATTTTGTTTGAAACCAATTCAACACGATATCCAACAGAACTATCCCTCATCAATTCTTTTCCAAGCACTTTAACACCCATTGTAAGATCAGGCACCAAATAAGGAAGAACTCGATTCATACTTTCAATTTTTCTCTTATAAACATCCAAAGCACTTTTAGAAAGAACCATTGAATCATCTATACAACACTTTGATTTCACGACAAACAATTCATAATTCGCAAAATTAACCAAACTCTCTAAAATATACATATGACGCATAAACTCTTTATCTTTACATTCGTTACTTCTATTTCGAACAACTTCCAAAAACTCACTTGAAAAAATAAATGATCGAAATTCCTTACGAGCCATCATTTTAATCACCATGACATTCAACTCATTCTCTTTAGAAGTTCCAATCAAAGACTTATACTTGGATACAGGACTAAAAGTAGGCGAATTTGAAGTATCAATCAATTTAGACTTTACAACTCTTGTTTCACCATCCGTATACGCATAAGAAAAAATCTCATCATAAATACAAGATCTATTCAACTTAAACGAATACTCAATCTCACTATGCCTTTCCTTCTCATCCATAGTAAACTGTACTACAATTCTAGAATACTCTGCATCTACATGAATCATATTTAAAAAATCCGATGAAACACTATGACCACATAAAATGGTCTTAACTAAATCCAATACTTCGATTAAAGCTGTTTTACCAGAACCATTCTGCCCATACAAACCTAGCATAGAATTCTTAAAATCTAATTCGGCTCTTTTAATATTCTTAAAATTATATATCTCAATCCTACTTAATCTTTTCATGATTTAATAATATTACATCTTCCATACATTTTGTACTTAATTTCAATTATTTTAAACCATTTATGCAACAAAAAAGAGTAGGCACGCATTCCTACTCTTTATGCACCTCTATTAAGTCGCGATTTAAGAGAATAAATTGTACTCAATACATCATCTTTCATTTGTAAAATCCGCATCTTTCACTTTTTTCATAGGCATCAAATACATAAGCAAATCTTTATCCTCGTTTTTCTTAAAATAAACAAATCCCATTTTCTCATAAAATTGTTTTAACTTCGACTCATCTTTGCAATCTATGTGAATTACTGGACTAGGACTTAACATATTCTTTTCTTTAATACGCTCGAAAGCTAGTTCAATTAGTAAATCCCTACTAATCAATTTATCATTACCATTTGTATAATTCTTTGATAATTGTCCAATTAAGTGTGTATTAATCGTTTTTCCAAATGCATAGGTCGTTCCAAAGAAACTTTTTTTATTTCTAGTAAGTTTAGAATCAATTCATTTCAAAGAACAGTTACGTACTTCATTTACTGAATCCAAACATTTTTTTGAATTCTTTAACATCTTTTAGATCATGATGATCATTTGTTATTTGAATTTTGATTTTCTTTGTATCGTCAACTTCTCGCAATTTTTATACATCTATACGAAAAACATCCCGTTGTGCTGTCACAACGGGTATTCTTTATAATTCATTCAATGTTTGTATTATTTTATTGACTTTATCCATGTAGTCTTTTTCTGTTACACCAACTGCACCTAATATTTTTTTCTGTCTGCTAGTTAAACTATATCTTACATGATATTTATTATCCGAAAGTTTTGTTATTCCCAGTCTTTCATATTCTCTTATTACTTTTGGTACTGTATTTTCTTTGCGGTTCTTTTTGTACATTGGCTTCAACGCCTGATATATTTCGTTTCTTATTATGAGTGCTACAAACGATATAAACACCTTGCTTTCCAGCTTTTCTGTATCATGTACTCTGAATACATCAAATCCAAGGTAGCTCTTTTCCATTCTGAATGTCTTTTCAACGGCATCTCTGTCTCTGTATATGCTTAATGCTTCTGCTGCATCCATCTTCTTTGATGTTACGATCACAAAATAACCTACCTTATTCACCATTTCCTTGATCTTTTTCTCTTTTCTTTGATACGCAAATAAATATCCATTATCATCAAACTTTACTTTATAATATCCTTCATATGCCTTTACATCTTCTTTTCTCTGGGTCTTTCTTTGCACTTTTCCTTCCATTATTTCATCCATCTTTTTGTATCGGCCATTGATGATTATTTTATCTTTCTCCGCCTGGATCCCATCATAATATACATGCACATACTCTGTTTTGCCCGTTCCAAAAAGATCTTTTTCTAATGTCATTCCGTACAGTTCATGTTCCTCAATATAATTTGTATATCCATTCCGTAATATAGCCTGACATTCTTCTACTGCTTCTTGTACAAATCTCGCATTTCCTTTTGTCATCAATATGTAGTCATACCCATTTTTTACAAAATAGCGAATGTTCTTTATTGAAAAATATCCTCTGTCCAATATAAACCCCATATTTTCACATTCATAATATTTCGCTCTTTCTACCATTTTTTCACATTCTGTATTGTCTATGATACTTCCTGGATACAGCGAATAAAATAATGGCTTGTTCCCAGTTTGATTATATCCAAGTGACATGTTTACTTGCGGAAGGTCTGGATTATCTTTTGCGTGTCCATACTCTGCCAGTTCAAGATTTCCTGCAACACAGTTCATGTTCGTTGAATCATAGGATATATAAATATCTTTATCTGTATGCATTTTTACCCATGCTCTTATAAACAGATCCATATCCTTTATATTCATATTGTCAAACAGTCTTCCAATTGTACTGTCTGTAAAATTACTCTCATTAAACAATGCATGATGGTAACCATAATCCTCAAAATACTGCATAACATTATTTTCTGTCATCATCATATATGTAGCTAGATCCAGTATCTTGTCCCACTGTTCCGGAAATACACTTTCAAGCACATCCAAAAGCTGTGTCTTTCTAGCAATCGCATCTACAACGACAAAAGGACCACAAGATACAGTATCAGCTCTTTCACCAGGAGCATCAAGTTCAACAGTCTTACCATAAAGATCAAAATAATTCTGATTAGGAATCAACATTCCTTTCTCATTTAACTTTCCAATCGCAATTCTTTTAGGTCGCGAACATTTAAGTTTTGAAGAATATTCAACCCCCTGTGTCAGATACACATAAGTACCACTTTTAGTTCGAACTGTGACAGTACGTTCAGGTAAATCAACCGGTTTATAATTAATCATAAAAAGACCTCACAAGATGTATATTTTATACATCTATTATATTACAAACCAAAGCATAAAAAAAGCCCATTTCAGCTTTATTTAAAGCCATTTGGACTTTTTTAAATCATTTGAAATTATAGATGTTTATAAATCACGAGAAGTTGACGTTTTCTTTTTGAACTTCTTTCATTTGTCTTTGAGTTTCTTCAAGTTCAAGCTGTAGCTCAATTCGTTCTTCATTTTCATGTAGTTTTTGAAAATCTTCTATTATTTTCTTCCAACGATCATCCGATATGGTTTCTACACGCTTCTCTAACATTTGAATCACCTCATCATTTTCTATCATCACCTTAATTTTACTATCATCCATTCCCTTCTGGCAATTCAAAAAGTAATAAATCATTTTTTCCTGTTCATTCATGTCTTCAAGCGGTTTATTTAAATCTACTTTTGGCATTTCTATTGCACGTAACTTCATACAATCTTCTTTTTCTTCTTTCACTAAAGGTAAATCACCATCACATTTCAACCTAAACGTATTACATATATTATCATTTTCAACAATATTCACATTAAAGAAAATCATGACAATAGTTTCCTTTAATTGACCATAACTTTTCCCTTCCATATCTTGTGAACCATGAAGTCTAGCTAAATAATAAGAAAAGCGATTCATTAAATTATCTTTGGTTTGCCTTAACTGCATCTCTAAATCTACAGTTGTTTTATCATTAAATTCGACTAATAAATCCAATCGAGAGCTTTTCATTTTACTATAGTCTTTTACCATTTCTGAATTCTTTACAACAACATGATTCACCTTCCTTTCCAAAAATACCGTGAGTAATGATTTTAAGGCATCATTCGCCTCTTTACAATCTTCGCCAAAGACATATTTAAAGGCGAAATCATTTAATAAATTAGCACTCCTCATGAGCACCTCTTTTCTAGCAGGCATTTCTGGTAAATTGCAAATGATGTATCTAACTATTCTCTTATATATATAAATATCGCAATGTGGATTTGTATTTTTTTTGTAGCTTGATTACTTAACATGACAACAAATCTTTAGTTAAGTCTTTGAATACCTTTAATATTGATGTTGAAAAGAAGTATCACCACTTTTGTTTCATGAACCAAGAAACTGGTAAGCCCACAATTACATCTTTGCTTTTTTAACTCCATTACCTACATACTCATATACGTAAAAAAATGAAGTTTTTCTAAAAAATTAAAATTTTTGTACAAAAAAACTAGAATCCATAGACTCTAGCTCTTTGTTTCTATTGGACCACTATGAAATTCTCTTTCAATATCTGGACTATATAGTTTACTCCATTCTTTTTTACCCAATATTTTCTTTGCCTCACTATTTAATTTAAAAAATATAGCAACTGGCACACAACAAGAAATGTCTAAATTATACTTAAACAATTCAAGTTCTGTATCAGTGATTGTTTTCTTTAAAATCTTAATATATAAAGAAACCATCTCTTCAAAATCAAGTATTTTAGGTATCATAATATAACACTCCATTTAATCTACTAATCTATCAGGAATTAATTCATTACCTTCATATTTAAAAACATATTGCTTGTTTAAATCTTTATTCTTTAATGAAAACCACACTTCTGTATCCGACTGTTGAGTTATTGAATCCACATAATATGCTTCATTCTCAATTTGATCATTAGCACTTTCAATCAATTCCTCATCTGAATAAGGGATTGAAGTTTGAACTTCTTTTGTTTCTCTAAGTTCTGGTTGTGCCTTTGTACAACCTGTTAATAATAGTAAAACCAAAACTAATATTTTCATACAATTCTATACGTGTTCTCCTTTGTATCGATTTCAACTGAGATGTTATTACTAAAAGTGGTCTGTTGAACATGATCATTGATAATTCTATGTTCAACCATCTCTTCATTTTTAATTTTTTGATAAAAATCTAGAACAACATTTGCACGTTTAATTCGATCTTCTATGGATAAACCATCTGAGCCAAAATTACCATCCACATTATCATAAGGTGCATTCCTTACGACATATGGAATACCACCATTTAGTAATGCATACAACATATAGTCTTCTTGTTTTTTATCCATTGGCCAAGGCAAAATAAAACAATCATGATACACAAGATTAAACAAAGGTACTGCTATTCCCATTCTTTTCTCATTGTCCTCTTTCATCATAAACTCATAAGGACCATAATGCGAAAATACAAGTTCTCGCATCGCCCAATCACTACACTCCTCACTAGAAGGAATGATTCCTTTTGAGATCATATATTGAAAACAAGCCCTTCTATATTCCATGCACTCTTTTCTTGTCATTAAATGTTCTGGATTAAAACACTCATCCATTTCATTACAAGAAAATACATCTAAGTATACACAATCCAAATTAATATGTTTTAAGATTTCAGTGTAGTTTCTTTTTACATACTTCGGTGTTAGACTTGCACACAAGTAGTTTTGTCTTCCTCCAGCCCAATTGGCATGTTCAAACACACTACCATCCTCTAATTGAATGGCTTGGTTTTCATCATGTGTTTTAGCCGTATAGTAATAATCACGATACTGATCGTGTAAGCCAAATAGGTCATTTTGAGAACTTAAACTATCCTGTAAATTCTTTAAACCAGCCCATCCACCAGCTTCAATACATGCCGGCAAATAATCCGGATGACAATTGTCGTAGCCAGGATCTGCCCAACCATCCAAATGAAGATAAAGTTTGTTTGAACCTAATTCATGAAGATTTTGAATCATCTCTTTTACCGAATCAAAAGAATGAATTACATCCTCTTGCCCATTATAGAATCTAGAATCCTTTTCCGTATGTGCCTTAATACCCGTATGTACAACAGCACACTGTTGAAGATCTGATATTTTATGAAGATTTACTTCTTTCTCTTTTAAACTCTTAAATAAACCCGTTTCTTTAACATACTCTCGATAAATCTTACATGCACGATTATAATCCATATTACTTTCAAAAGAATATCGAACTACACGCTTATATCGCATCTTACCTAAACTTGTTAACCATACAAATTGAAGTCGTGTACCCCTATCATCATGATCAATTGTATATTTAGAATCCCAAGGCGTTTCATTGATTGCGATATACCCTTTTCCATTATTGGTTTGACTAAGCCAAGGCATATAGGCCGCACAACTAGTAAACTGACCATCAAAGGCAATATGACTATAATCATAATCATACCGATTCGGAATCAATAATCCTTGCATATAAGGAATGGTAGAATACCCATCCTTGTCTTCACACACAAAACTATCTGGAAAGTGAACCTCTTTAATATTTTCATCCACTTTGGGAATCCACTCAAAATAATAATGATTTGTGCTATCTTCTTGCCAAATATATGTATCAAAATATTTATAAGTACTATAAATACCCTTACCTAATCCTGTTGTTCTTTCTTCTGACTTGATAAAATCATCACTAAAACTTATTTTTTGATCATCTTTCGTTACATAAAACGAATCCTGATTTCGAATCAAATTTTCCATACGCAAATACCTCATGTCTTAGTCATTATACCATATATGATATGTTAGAATAGTATAAGAAAGTTGGTGCAACTATGGGCATTTATTTAAATCCAGATAGTAATCAATATGAAAGATTGTGTAACAGTCCCATCTTTGTAGATAAATCATTATTGATTGAATACACAAATAAAGCTATAAATACTTCTAATGATTGTATTTGCGTAACTCGTCCAAGACGATTTGGGAAAAGTACAGATGCGAATATGTTGGTAGCTTATTATTCAAAAGGTACAAATTCAAAAGACTTGTTTAATACATTAAATATCAATCACTGTCCTTCTTTTCTTGAACACTTAAACAAGCACAATGTGATTCATTTAAACATACAAGACTTTTTAAGTACCACAAATTCAATTGATGAAATGCTCGTGAAAATCAATCGAATGATTTTAAAAGACTTGAAATTTGAATTTAAAGATGTCATAACTGAAACCGAAATCATCGATGCATTCAATGAAGTCTATGCGTATACAAAAAATAAATTTATCTTTATTATTGATGAATGGGATTGTATCTTTAGAGAATTCAAAGAAAACAAAACTGCACAAGAAACATATTTAGATTTCTTAAGGAGCCTTTTAAAAGATAAGAATTATATTGAAATGTGTTACATGACAGGAATATTACCAATCAAAAAATACGGAACTCACAGTGCCTTAAATATGTTTGATGAAATATCTATGACGCAACCAAAGCCACTGGCAAACTACATGGGATTTACCGAAGAAGAAGTATCGAATTTATGTCGAAAGCACAATGTAGATTATCAAAAAATGAAAGATTGGTATGATGGGTACCATATGACAGACTCCATCTCAACTTTTTCACCAAGATCTGTAGTTGCAGCTATTTCAAAACATGATTTTTCAAACTATTGGACTAAAACAGAATCTTTTGAAGCTTTAAAAATATATATCGATTTAAACTTTGATGGACTAAAAGACAATATTATTCAAATGATGGCAGGAAAAGAAGTATATATCGACACATCTTCATTTGAAAACGATATGTCCACGTTTGGTTCAAAAGATGATGTTCTTACATTACTGATTCATTTAGGATATTTGGGATACAATCAAAAAGATCAAACATGCTACATTCCAAATAAAGAAGTCATGGACTCATTCTTTACATCCATTAAAAATTCAGATTGGAATGCGACCACTAAAGCCATTCAAAACTCACGAAACTTATTAGATGCTACGTTTAATATGAATGAAACAAAAGTAGCTAATTATATTGAACAAGCCCATCTAGAAACTAGCCACATTCAATATAATGATGAAAATGCGTTAAGCTATACAATTGATCTTGCCTACTATGCCGCAAGAGATCACTATACTGTGATTCGAGAATTACCAACCGGTAAAGGATTTGCGGATCTAGCTTTCATCCCTAAAACAGATAAGCCAGCCATCTTGGTTGAATTAAAATGGAACCAAGATGTAAATACAGCCATTACACAAATCAAAGAAAAAAGTATCCATCTGTTTTAGAAAAATACAAAGACAACTTATTACTCGTTGGTATTACTTACGACAAGAAAACAAGAAAACACATATGCAAAATCGAGCGATTTTAAGAAACATATAAAAATCGATGGAATAAAAGCCATCGATTTTTCTTATATATTTAACCAAACCAACTATTATCAGAAAAAATAAAAAGGCCCCTCCCTTTCAGGTGGACCAGTTCTAGCGTACTAGGTACGCCACTTACATGAGTAATATACCATATTTTTTAAAAAAATCAAGTAAGCTAAAAATAGATAGTGATTACGCATGAAATGATCTTCAAAATTTCGCGATTTAAGATTATTTAT
>OLVX01001670.1_pt1 | contig 18037 bp, 21 predicted proteins | sample 1673271 | NCBI WGS metagenome assembly OLVX01 (sample SAMEA3178939, study PRJEB25190) | human gut metagenome | biome: human gut; feature: human-associated habitat; material: faeces | place: Austria | collected 2013
GAGCACCTCAAAAACACCATCATACACTAAATCAGTAAGTTGGCAGCATCACCCAATTGGCTGTAGAAGGCCACATTACAATTTCAGCAATGCTGGATGAAGGCCGTTACGCTATCGCATCACAGGTCATCAAAACATCACAACGAAAGGTTTGTGAAAAATGGATTATTGAAGCCAATAGCGACGGCGCAATAATTAGAACCATTGCTGGTGATGAGTTCTATTCTAACGAGCAACTAGATTATGAATACGAAGATATAGAAAGAGTCAGTGATGTTTTTCGTATAAATCATGGCATATACGATCTACCGATGGTTGGGGCAGAATCTTTAGATGTTATGCACGAGTTTGACCTTTCACGCGACAAGGTTCCCCGTGAATTTCACAACATGGAAGGTGCTTTCCTCTTAACAGAATTTGGTCTGGTGAATATTCTGAACGCGTTCAATGAATATGCCATCAAGTCAGATGAAAATGGAAAACCTAAACTGTACGACAAAGAATCACAGAGGTTTGTTGACTTTAGCCTCGATGGTTATCATCCCTTTTTCTATCCTGCTGATGGGCTGGGTAATGTCGAATTCGTATTCAGAAAAGAAAATATTGAAGAATTTGAAAAGAAAACACTTAGTGATAACAACAGTCTCCTGAACCTCGATGAAAGCCTTTTATTGCTTGGCGCGGTGCTCAGCGCTTTAAAAAAAGCCGAACCAACCTCTAAAAGGTGGACACAAGAAGCACTCAAAGCAGAAATGCTGGATAGGGGTTTAAAATTAAGCTCCCGCTTACTGGATGAATATTTCTCATCGGCTAACAAATCTTTTAAATCATAAAGTTAATTTCGCAACGAAAATCCATTTTTCGTTGCGATGACATCGAATCCCCCAGATCACATTATTAGCGTAACTTCAACAGCTATCACAGGAGTTACAGGACATATGACAGCACATCAAGCGGCAATCTCCGCTATTCCAACCACAGGGTACATCCGTCGTTTCCGCCTTCCAGAAATGCTGGGTGTATCCATGCCAACCATTGACCGCTGGGTTAAGAACGGCACGCTGCCGCGCCCGGTAAAACTCACCGATAACGTGACCGCCTTTGATGCGGTAGAGATTAATAACTGGCTGGCTGAGCGCCGGGGAAAGGTGGCGTAATGGAAAAGAAAAACCGCCCCGGACAGCAGGCGGCTAACTCAGATATTCGCACGTCTGATATTACGCCGACCACCAGCCCGGTACAAGTACCTAAGCGTACCCCAAAGAAACACCGCGCCCGCGTCTATATGCTGCGTACTGGAGTAGAGGGATGGACAGAAAATGACATCCTACGCTACTGCCGTCTCTCATCCGGGCGTAATTATGCGTCTGAACTGGAGCGCCAGCTTGATATTCAACTGGAGCGTATCGATGAGAAAAACCCGGATGGTATCGGCGCACACCTGCGCTACCGTTTTTCCTGCCGTGGCGACGTTCTCAAGGTCATCCAGCTTGTGAACCATAACGCAGCCATTAATGAACATCACGGGTTATCTCAGCAGGATATTACCGACATTCTGAACCTCTACCCGGACGCGTTTAACGCCGCATAACGGAGCCTGACAAATGAAAATCGAAAAAAACCGATTCAATTCGGAGGCCGCCCCACAATCCTACGTTAGCCAGAAGGATATTCTCGCCATTACTGAAAGCGATATTTCCGTTATCCGGTTTGAGGGTAAGAAAGTCCGCATTGTGAATTGTGACGGTAATCCGTGGTTTATTGCCAAAGACGTTTGCGAGGCGCTGGAGCTATCTAATCACAGCATGGCAATTGCCGCGCTTGATGACGATGAAAAGGGGGTAAGTTTAACTTATACCCCCGGAGGTAATCAGAACATGCGGACAGTTTCCGAGTCTGGCTTCTACAAACTGATTGCCCGCAGCCGCAAGGCCACCACTGCCGGAACGTTCGCACATCGTTTCACTAACTGGGTATTCCGCGAGGTTATCCCGTCTATTCGTAAAACTGGCTCCTATGGTGTGCCGTTCGCCTTCCTGAACGACCACAGCAAACGCAAAGCAGCTTACATCAAGAAGGCCAGTAAGCGCGGTAAAGACCTGCAAGCCTGCAAAGGTGAGAAATCCCGTCTTATCGCAGAAGAAGCTGAGTTATGGCGCAAGTATCAGCCTCAGTTACCGGAGGTTCACTAATGGGTAAGTCCACCAGCACCCCACGCCCGCAGCAGCGCTACAAGGACTCACACGGCGCTATCGTGACCGTTGAGCACGTAGAGCATAACCGCGTGACATTCTACCGCGACGGATATTCGCACCAGTGCGTACAGCCGATTGAGCGATTCATGAAGGAATTTCGGGAGGTAGCACCGTGATACTGCGTAAATCAGCCTTCCAGAGTAAGGGCATCTCACTGGCTGGCATGTTGTCAAATGTTGACATCTACAACCTGTCAAAACCTGACATTCATCGCCGCGCCTTTGCGACAAATGACGACATTTTAGAGGCGTTTTCTGTGCTGAGAATTGGGCTGCGAATCCTAATAAGTCCTAAGTTTTTTTCGCATTTCGTGACCAGTACGCGCGAGAAAGTTTTTTCTGACAACACTACGCCAGTGGAAAATTATTCCGCTGTATTGAGTTTTTGGAGCATTACGCGCCCGCTTGGGGAGTTTTCGGACTATGTAAAAAAGGGCAGCGCCTACAGGTCAGACCACCAGCAGGAAAATCAGTGTTATAGTCCTCACGTTGCTGCAAAATCAGCAACCGGGCGTGAGAACCCGAATACACTCAGGGCGACACAGACGCCTAAAGCGTCTTTTTTTGTGTCCGATCACTACGCACATCAAATCAGCGGCCTTGTCCGTACTGTATCAATGGTGGCGTCAGTGGGGCTATCTTCGGATAGGCCGGTTTCCTTTGTGTCCGGTATTCTCACCCCCGCTGACGTCACCGCCAATTCAGAGCGTGAGAACTCAGGCGGTGACTCCTTAAACACAAAGGAGGCTGCCTACATGCTGGCTACTACCCCAACCCAAAAACCATCATTTATCTGGTTAATCGCAGCAGTTCGCCGCGACATGCCGACAATTACCGCCAAAATCCATCACATTGCTGCTGAAACTGAGCGCGAAGCCCGCCGCACTCTGGCGCGGGATCACGTCTGTTTCTTTGCAGGCCGTATCCGTCTGGAGGTGGCAGCATGAGCCAGTTACAACTGATTGATGCCACCTGTCAGATTGAACAGGCACAGGCTGTTTTATCCATGTGGCTGGAGAGCACCACCAAAGACACTAGCCCCGACCTTCCGCGTCTTATCGGTTCAATCCTCACTTTGCTGCATGGCGTCCCGGAGGCAATGGAAGAAGCCGAAAGCAAGCTGGCTGACTATGTGATGCGTGAATATCGGGAGGGCAAGTCATGAGCTATCACGCAGAGGCAACGCCGCACGGCGTCAATATCATGACCCGCAATGATGCCGGGATATATGAGCATGTAGCCATTATCACCTATGAGAGCGCTGTAAGCCGTCTGGATGCGGGAGAGTACGACGATACGCCAGATATCGGCTACGCCATTCATTTTGCCGTTGCTGATGGCGGGGCGCGTGGCTGGTTCGACTTTACTGCGCAGCATAACGTCACTATGTGGCGCTGGCTGATTGCTGCGACGTTCGTTTCTGAGATGAAGCGCGAGAACGGCACAACCTCCGTTACTGAGTCTGACGGCACATCATCGCAGGTAGCGATTTACTCCAATGGCAAAGCGGCACTTCCGGTTTATCCGTTCGCGGAACGTCTTGCGATGGCGAACAACATCGAGGGCGCAATGATTGAGCGATACGGCGTCGAACAGGGTACGGAAAAAGCCATTGTGTTTTATCAGGCCATGCTGGATACGGAGCGCGGCGAGCTGACCCCGTTCGGACGTGAAACGCTGGCAGAGCTACACGATCACTTTATTGCTGATCTGGATAAAAACGGCTGGCCTGAAATGCCAGCGGCGCACTGAGGGGGCGAGATGATTACCAAAAACTTCCGACTGAATGCGCTGGCGAACCAGTACGCGGCGGCACTTTACAACCACATCACGGCTATCAATGGTGGCAATTACTTCATGGTTGACGCGGCAGGCCAGCAAATCCGTGTGGAACTGGTGGGCGGCATCAGTGGCACACGCCAGCTTATTGATGGTTACGCGCTCGAAGCACTCAAAGAGGCATACCCTCAGTGGGAAAGCATCGGGATCACCATGCTGGAGAAATGCGTTAATGCTGGTGGCCTGACTGATACCGGGCGCGAGATATGGCAAAGCATGATTAATGATATGGGCGCGACCGTGGCAGGAGGCAACCATGCGTAATATCGACCTTATCCGCGAAGTGACCACCGCCGCTGCTGGTAACTGGCCTTATGTGCTGGCTGGCCTGTCTATCGACGTGCCTGATTCATCACCGTCATGCCCCCTGCCCTGCATGTGGCGGTACGGATCGCTTCCGGTTCGACGACAACGGTCGCGGTAGCTTTATCTGTAACCAATGCGGCGCGGGCGACGGCTTAGACCTGATTAAGAAGGTGAACAACTGCGACACTACAGAGGCGGCACAGCTTGCCGCTGATGTGCTGGGTATTGATTACCGGGCAGCGCAAACCGACCCGACGGCAGCGAGCCAGAGAAGGGAGCAGATGGAAGCTGACCGCCAGCAGCGTGAGCAGGAACGCCAGCAGCGGGCGGCAGAGGACGCAGAGCACCGCCGGGCTACGTTTGCCCGTCTGTATGGTGAAATGCGCCAGAGCGTCACGCATGGCGAATCTGAATACCTGAAATCAAAAGGGCTGACCGGGTTTAATTACCCCATTCTGCCCGATGGTTCGCTATTACTGGCGCTGGTGGACGAGTCCGGCGCAGTCACCGCCGCGCAGACTATTAACCCACAGGGGGAAAAGCGACTTCTGACAGGTTCGGCAAAGCGCGGGGCATATCACGCCGTACATGAGCCAGAAGCGCCTCAGAGCGTGTTAATTGCTGAGGGGCTGGCTACCGCCCTAACGTGTCACTTAATTCGTCCTGACGCGCTGACAGTGGCAGCAATCGACGCGGGCAACCTGCTGCCCGTGGCGGAGGTGATGCGCCGGAAGCACCCGGACGCGCAGATCATTGTTGCCGCCGATAACGACCACCACGACGACCAGCCGAACACCGGGAAGACAGCGGCAGAGAAAGCCGCCTTATCCGTGGCTGGCTGGGTATCACTTCCACCGACTGACTATAAAGCCGACTGGAACGACTACCACCAGCAGAACGGGCTGGAAGCCGCTACAGCGGCATTTACCGATTCGACGTACCAGCCACAGGGGGAAGGCGTGAGCGTGCAACTGAAAGCGATTGAGGGCGGCAAAATTACGGCAACGGATAGCGACCCGCTAAAACCACGCATAGAAAGCCGAAAAGACGGCGTTTTCTGGGTATCGCCAAAAGTGGACAAGGACAGCGGAGAGATTATCAATCATGAAAGCTGGCTGGCCTCACCAATGGACGTTATCGGAACCGGGCGCGACGACAAAGACCAGTATTTGATAATCAGGTGGGCGGCCTTTGGCGCAGATGCCGCAACAACAGCAGCTATTCCACTGGCTGACATTGGCGAGCGCGAGGGATGGCGCACCCTGAAAGCGGGCGGCGTTAACGTCACCACAAAAAGCAGCCTGCGGGCGATCCTTGCCGACTGGCTACAGCGCAGCGGTTCGCGTGAATTGTGGCGCGTTGCTCATGCGACTGGCTGGCAGTGCGGGGCGTACATCATGCCAGACGGGGAAATCATCGGCACGCCTGAAAATCCTGTACTGTTCAGCGGGCGAAGTTCAGCCGCCGCCGGGTATACCACCGCAGGAAGCGCGGAAAGCTGGAAAAGCAGCGTTGCACGTCTGGCCTACGGTAATTACGCCATGATGACCGGGATCGGCGCGGCACTGGCTGCCCCGATAATCGGGCTGGTGGGCGCTGACGGTTTCGGCATTCATTTCTACGAGCAGTCGAGCGCAGGCAAAACCACCACGGCAAACGTTGCCAGCAGCTTATACGGCAACCCTGATTTACTCCGCCTGACGTGGTACGGAACGGCGCTGGGGCTGGCTAACGAGGCCGCCGCCCACAATGACGGCCTGATGCCACTGGATGAAGTGGGGCAAGGCGCTGACCCGGTAAGCGTGTCGCAGTCTGCCTATGCACTGTTTAACGGCGTGGGGAAATTGCAGGGAGCGAAAGAAGGCGGGAACCGGGATTTAAAGCGCTGGCGTACCGTGGCAATCAGTACCGGGGAAATGGATTTAGAAACGTTCATTGCTTCCGCCGGACGCAAGGCAAAGGCGGGGCAACTGGTGCGCTTGCTCAATATCCCGCTGAGTAAAGCCGTGCGCTTTCATGACCACCAGAACGGCAAGCAGCACGCCGACGCACTGAAAGACGCTTACCAGCACCATCATGGCGCTGCCGGGCGGGAGTGGATCAAGTGGCTGGCAGACCACCAGCAGGAGGCTACAGAGGCTGTCCGGGAGTGCGAAGCCCGCTGGCGCAGCCTTATTCCTGCTGACTATGGCGAGCAGGTACACCGCGTAGCTGCACGCTTTGCCATTCTGGAGGCTGCTTTGCTGCTGGGCGAGGTTGTCACCGGATGGGATGCGCAGACGTGCAGGGATGCGATACAGCACAGCTATAACGCATGGCTGCGGGAGTTCGGCACAGGTAACAAAGAGCACCAGCAGATCATCGAGCAGTGCGAGGCGTTTCTTAACGCATATGGATTGAGCAGATTTGCGCCCTTCCCTTACAGCCCGGCGGATCTACCCATAAAAGACCTTGCCGGATACCGACAGCGCGGAGAGCATGACGATAGCCCGAACATTTTTTATACGTTTCCGGCAGCGTTTGAAAAAGAAATTGCCAACGGTTTTAACCCAAAGCAATTCGCAGAAGCGTTAAAAATGGCGGGGATGCTTACGCCGCCGAACAGTGGGCGCGGGTATCAGCGTAAGTCTCCACGCATTCAGGGGCGGCAATTTAATGTTTACGTGTTGAGTTATCAGCCGGAGGACTACAGCCAGCCAGAAGAATAATTTTCTTCATGTGCGTAGTTTTGATGTTGGTTCAGTTAGTTCAGTTGGTTCAATTTGTAAAGATCGTTGTTATATAAGGATTTTATTTTTAATTTTGAACCAACAGTGAACCAACAAATACCACTTTTGAACCAACACAGGGAAACGGGACTTTTTCACTGGCTGGCAGTGAACCAACAAAACAACCCGCTGAACCAACACAAAAACGCAAATGTTGGTTCAGCCAAATCCAGTAATGGCGCGGGCTGGCGGGCAGTGAACCAACTGAACCAACTGAACCAACGTTATTTCTGTATATATGAAAAAAAACTGGTGAAGGTGTCCCACAATAAGGCAGTGCCGGGCGGCGTTCATTAGCAAAACTAATAATCAGAGGTGTTCGCAAAATGACAGCACAAATTTCAGCATACGGGCGGCTGGTGGCAGATCCCCAGACCCGCACCACAACGAACGGTAACAACATGGCTATGGCGCGGCTGGCGGTGTCGCTCCCCTGTAATGCGGCAGAGGCGGGAGAGTCAACCTTCTGGCTGGGCGTTATTGCTTTTGGAAAGCAGGCCGATGCGCTGGCGAAGCACCAGAAAGGCGACCTTGTTAGCGTGGCGGGCAATATGCAGGTTAACCAGTGGACAGGGCAGGACGGTGGCATACAGACCGGGTATCAGGTGATTGCAGACAGTGTGATCAGCGCCAGAACGGTACGCCCCGGCGGGAAGGCAGGACAGCAGGGACAGGCAACGGACGCGCTGAGACGTGCGCAGCAGCCATCCCGTGATGAATACGACCAGCGCCCACCATTCGACGATGAAACGCCATTCTGAGGGAGATAAGCATGGTCAACGATAGTAAAGCAGAGGCTCTGGAAGCAAAGGGGCTGTATCGTAGGGCTGCGATGCGCTGGCAGGAAGTCATGATGCTTTGTGCTGAGGACGATGATCGGGAATGGGTAAAGCAGCGCCGTGATATGTGTCTGACGAACGTGAAGCGCCCGCCAGTGAAAACCGATGATTATGGAGATCTGCATAAAGCTGTCACCGAAACGCAACACCGCATGGGGATAGCGCAACCGAACGGTAACGCCTTCCGGTTAAATGGCGGTAAGAGGCAACGACAGGCCACCAGCGGGGGTGATGGTTCGCAGTAAGGTTCGCACCAAAACGGCTGTAAATTCTGGACTGTTCTTGACAGATTTTAAACACTCGTAGCGCTAAACCCGCGCCAGTCGTGGGCTGGAAGCCAGAACGTGATTTAGGTTGTCCAAAATATTCTGGTTCGCGCCACTGGTTCGCAGTACGCAGTCAGGTACGCAGCCAAACGGCGCATTCAGCGTGCGTACTACCTGACAAATCCTAACGGCGGCATTGCGAATTCGCAGTAAATTGCGCAGAACGAAACGCGAATTCGCAAAATGGTGGAGAGGCTTGATATTGCTGGCTCTGGTGTAGTCTATTCGCAGTTAGTAGCACCACGGAGATGATAAGTTTTGATAAGGTTTCCTAAGATTTCCTAAGTTTTAATTGCGTGATACGAAACCAATTCGCAATTGCGTACCAGCCTGTAAGCCGCATTATCGCTGGGTTTCTACAGTCGAACGCAGTACGCAGAGTGAAAAATCCTCCAAATATGAAACCCGAATATTGCGCAGTAAATTGCGAATTGCGCAGTTCACAAAAAATCTGCGCAAAACGAAACGGATACCAATGCGCAAACCATCCTCAACCCCGTGCGGTTACTGGCTTTATTGATGTGAAATTGCAAAATTGGTGCGCAATTTACAGTAAAATACGCATATTATTTCGTATTCAATTTGCGCACCGTTCGCAGTTAATGCGCAGTAATTCGCAGGAGGCCAGCCAGTGAGAGACAGAACGCGCAGCTATACCACCGACCTGCCCCGTATAGGGTTGCCATTCCTTGCGAACATGCGTAGCAGGCTGGCGGATGCTGAACCGGGTACGCAGCTTTATACCCAGACCGAAAGCGGAACGTTGTATACCTTCCGGCAAGCCGACAGCTACGCCATGACAATCAACGGCGTGACGCGGGCGATTCGCACCACAACCACACGGGCCGGGTATGGCGTGCGGGAATGGTACGTTTGTCCCCACTGTATGAAACGGGCTGCAAAGCTGTATATCGGTAAAAAAGATATTGGTTGCCGGGAATGCTGGAAACTCCACTACAAATGCCAGAGCGCCGACAGACTGGACAGGATGCGCATGAAGATACGCCAGCAGCGATACGCGATTTGGGGCAACAATGACCTTACCAATAATCTGTTTAATGACATTCGCATGTTCCCAAAACCAAAGGGGATGCGCTGGGCTACATTTGACAGGAAGCGGGCAGAATTATCAGTTATGGAGATGGCTTACTGGCGGGCATTCAGTCCGGTAGTGGAAAGAATAAAAGGCGTGATTGAGCGTAAGGCGGGAAAGGCAGCCAAAGGCATTGGCCTGACCCTGTAAAAGCAAAACGCCCGCAAAGGGCGTTTGTGAACACGGGCAAGACTCCGGCGCATTTCCGTTTTCGGCAGTGTAGCAACCATTCAAAACCACGCAACAGGGCTAACCATGACACCACAGCAGATAGCCGCACTGACAGCCGCAAAGCTGGAGCATGAAGGCCACCAGCTCACCCCGGTAGAGATTCGGGAAATAGAACGCATGATTAAGGCCGATACAGCGCGGCGTAAGTGGTTCGGGGAAATGATGCGAGCACCAGCCTACCAGTGGAAGAAGCCAACGCCTCGCAGGTAGATACGGGATTATTCCGCATGTAACTTATGCGTATTAAGCGAATTACCTTTATTCACCTTTACAGAATTGTGAGTGCGTCAGTATCGTTATCCTTCCAATTCGCATTTATTCAGGATTTGCATGTACCAGCTAAAGATAACCATCCGAGACAGTAAACCACCAATATGGCGGCGGGTGCTGGTTCCTGAGCGAATCACCCTTAGTAAACTTCACGCGGTGATCCAGTTAGCTTTTGGCTGGAACGACGAGCACCTGTATATGTTTGAGAAAGGGCGTAAAGGTTATCCCGGCAGTGAGTATCGTGTATGGTGTGAGGATGAAAGCATGAGTAACGCGACAATCACGCCACTATGGGCAGCGCTCCAGAATGAAGGGGATAAGCTGGTTTACACGTATGACTTTGGCGACTGGTGGGATTGCGTCATTGTGCTGGAGAAGCAAACACACGATACGAGTAATCAGCCCATTAGCTGCCTGCGTGGGAAAGGCACCACCCCGGCGGAAAACTCAGGCGGCTTGCATGGTTACAATGAGTTGCTCTTACAGGCCAGAGAGTCTGATAATCCTGAGCAGGCCGAGATCCACAATTTCCTGATGCTGGATATTGAACGCCGGGTTTACGACCTGAGCCGCATCAACGACAGATTGCAGGCTATTAACTGACCAGCATGTATTCACCTGATATTGCGTTATCAGCGCCGCCAGTATCGCGCATAACAGCACAATGACCGGGTAAACCGTAACGCACGACCGTTGCGTTAGTCTCACCGCCGCTCCGTATCTGACGAGATTCATGCACCGTCACACGTTCCAGCAACCCACCAGCAACCATGCTTTCGAGCGTGCGCCGGGTTGATTCGAGCTGGTGGCGTTTACCGAATGATCCCATGCCATGAAGCAGGTAGGCCACGCCAGATACATCGAACGGCGGCGCACCAATCTCACCTGTCACCCATTCGAGGTTATCCGATCCAAAGTAGCTGAGTATCTCTTTTTTGCGGCTGGTCATTCTCATGGCTGGCAGGTTCCTTATTGTGGGATACCTCTATCATACATTAATCAGGATGTGAGATATTGAGTCTTGCCGTTACCATTAGCGGCAATGATAGCCGCCATCCTTAAACATCAAGCTAATACATGGAGTGAGCAATGAACGAGCACCACCAGCCTTTCGAAGAGATCAAGCAGGTTGATGACGAAGGATCGGAATATTGGTCAGCACGAGAGCTAGCAAAGTTGCTGGATTACTCAGAGTATCGTCATTTCACTCCTGTTTTAGAACGAGCAAAAGAAGCGTGCCTTAACAGTGGGCACAATGTTGACGACCATTTCGAGGATGTCCTCGGTATGGTCAAAATTGGTTCAGGTGCGCAAAGGGAGCTAAAGGATATAAGACTGTCCCGGTACGCTTGCTACTTAGTCGTTCAAAACGGAGACCCCACCAAACCCGTTATAGCAGCGGGACAAACGTACTTTGCAATACAGACCAGGCGGCAGGAATTAGCTGACGATGAGACGTTCAAGCGACTCCGCGAAGATGAGAAACGCCTTTTTCTCAGGAACGAACTAAAAGAGCACAATAAACAATTGGTCGAGGCAGCACAGCAAGCTGGTGTTGAAACAACACTGGACTTTGCAATCTTCCAGAATCACGGATACAAGGGACTTTATGGCGGGTTAGACCAAAAGGCTATCCATCAGCGAAAAGGGCTTAAAAAGAGCCAAAAGATACTCGATCACATGGGTTCTACCGAATTGGCTGCCAACCTGTTCCGAGCGACTCAGGCAGAAGAAAAGCTCCGCAGAGATAATGTTAAATCGAAGCAAAAAGCTAATGAAACTCACTTCGAGGTCGGCCGGAAAGTTAGGCAAACAATCCAAGAGCTAGGCGGGACAATGCCAGAGAATCTGCCCGCACCGGAAAAAAGCATCAAACAATTAGAATCTGCCGCCAAGAAGCTGGATAAAAAATAGACGCAGCCTTTAAGCACATCACTTTACGGTGTACACAAGGGTGTACCTAATGAAAAAACGCATTACCAAAAAACCAGAAACCATGCAGCTTTGAGCTGCCTACTCAATAAACAGATCCAATCGAGTAATCGCTTTCAGGTGGTGTCCGCTGGACACCACCCATTAGTATTTTTAATCCGAATTTCCACCCACTCTCCTTCCTTACCTCCATTTATCAGGCCCCTTTAAGGGAAATGAATAAATTTTTATAGCGCAAAGGGATTCACCTTAGAAAATCTCAATCGTGATCTTGCGCACAAATCGCTAACCTGCCCGCGTTCTGACCGGAGGGTATATGCTGCTTCACACTCTTTATCTTATTGGTATCACCGCAGAAGCCATGACCGGCGCACTTGCAGCCGGACGACGCCGCATGGACACCTTCGGCGTGATCATTATTGCCACCGCGACCGCACTGGGCGGCGGATCCGTGCGTGATATCCTGCTTGGCCATTACCCTCTCGGCTGGGTTAAACACCCTGAGTATGTGATTATCGTGGCAACAGCCGCCGTATTAACCACCATTGTGGCACCCGTTATGCCCCATCTGCGCCGCCTGTTTCTGGTGCTGGATGCGCTGGGGCTGATTGTCTTTTCTATCATCGGTGCACAGATCGCGCTCGATATGGGTGAAGGGCCGGTTATCGCCACCATTGCTGCTGTGGTCACAGGGGTGTTTGGCGGCGTACTGCGCGATATGTTCTGCAAACGCATTCCCCTGGTCTTTCAAAAAGAGCTGTATGCTGGCATTTCCTTCGCCGCAGCGGTGCTCTACATCGCCCTGCAGCACTATGTTTCTAACCATGATGTGGTGGTTATCTCTACGCTGCTGTTTGGCTTTACGGCCCGCATGCTGGCGCTGCGTCTGAAGCTGGGACTGCCCGTGTTTCACTATAAGCACGGCGTACACTGATCTCAGAAACCGTTGATGTGCTGCCGGGCAAGCCACCGGACCAGCACATCAATCTCTGGTGCATTTATCCAGCTCACGATCTGCCGCGCCCTCTCTTCCCCCGTACCCGGCAAAGCCTGCCACGCCTTTGCGCTGCGTTCACGCATCTGTTGCCATGACATATCCCCCAACGCCTTCAGCGAGGCTTGTGGCAATGGCGCACCCAACGCCATCATCCAGTGGATAAAAGGTTGTTCACGCACCAGGTTGAAGCGATGCCAGAGCGCCAGCCCACGCGCTGGAGAAAACCCCGGCGTAGACTGGAGCTGCGCCTGCGTTAAGAGCAGCCATGAGAAGAGATGTTCAAAATGATGCGCCTGCCAGAGTGTTCGCCAGCCTGACTCGCCTAATCCTTCAATGTTGAATACCTGCTTAGAACTGAGCCATGTCAACCGGGCGAAGAACTGTTCCATACACTCTGGCGAAGCATAAAAACAGCTCAGGGAGTGAAAACGCGAGGCCGGTGGTTCTGGTTTTTGTCTGTCCGTCCCTCGCCAGATAACCTTATCAAACCGTGGGATACCCTGCCCGGCAAGGCTCACCTGGATCTGATCGCCAGGGGCAATATCCAGCCTCTGCCAGCGTCCAACCGACCCCAGGCTCACCCGCTTTACCTGTTTATCATCCAGTTGCACCGGCTCCAGCGCCGCCACGACGGAAATTTTACCCGTACGCCCAACTGAAAAATGAATATCCCTGACCTCAGCAACCTGCGCAACTGGCGGATATTTCCACGCCATGACCCAGTTGCCTTCGCCAGGCAGCCAGCGCTCCCCTGAAGGCGACTCCGCGGACCGAACCACAATGCCATCCGTGGCAAAGGGTAATGCTGTGTTTTGCCAGGCCAAACGCTGCTTTTCAACTTCATCAACCGTTCGGGCGGGCAAGGTATAGGGCGCCGTCAGGGAAAACCCAGCTCCGGACAGCGCAGAAAGCATACTTTCCATCTCTTTCGGACCATCCGGCCAGGCCCAGATAAATATTCCTGTCTGGTTCAGAAGCGCACCGTCGTTCTGCCGCATCATCGCCCCCGCCACTTTTGCGCGTGCATTCATTCCGCCCATCTGCCGCTGAATGTGATTCTCGCGCATCCAGAAAAGCTCCCCCTGCAGGACGCTGTTTGCCAGCGCGCCGGATACCTCTTTAGGCACTGACGGAATCAAACGCACGCGAGCGGTCCAGTCCTCACCTTTTAACCCATTACCGCGACTGATAGCCTGGGCGAGCTTTCCGTTGCGATACACCAGCGTCACCGCCACGCCGTCGACTTTTGGCTGTATCCAGAGATTTTTCTGGCCTCGCATCCACTGACCTAGCGCTTCTTTGCTGGCGGCCTTATGCACCCCCGTATGGGCAACAGGATGTTTTACGCTTCCCGTCAGCGCAGGTAAGGTGTTCTCTGAGAGATCATGGCCAAAACAGCGCTGCCACTGGGCTAAGCGTCCGTTGAGCTGGTCGTATACCTCGTCGTTGACCTCGCTGACGCCCTGCTTCCAGTAGGCTTCATCCCAGCGTTTGATCTGTGCGCTTAAGGATGCAATCTCTTTTCCGGCTTTAGCCTGTGACCACACCGGACACACCGCCGCCCCATAACCACACCACAACAGCATTAACCCACTTATCCATCGCCACATCGCTACCCCTCCTTTGCAATGCCGGAGGTATAACCTGACGTGAGAAACATGGCTAATAGCAACTTCTCATCATGCGAGACGCTATCCAGTATTCATTTTTATTGCAGCAAACCGCGGGTAAAACCTGAAAACGGTACGCAAAATTCAATAATCCAGGGGAAAAAGTGTGACAAAGGCTACGTCACACTGCGCCGACGTGTATAATAAGCCCGTATGTAGGACTTCTTCGCTAACACATACAAAAGACTCTCATGGCTCAAGGCACGCTTTATATTGTTTCTGCCCCTAGTGGCGCGGGTAAATCCAGCCTTATTCAGGCACTGTTAAAAACCCAACCGTTGTACGACACACAGGTATCTGTTTCTCACACCACGCGTCAGCCGCGTCCGGGTGAAGTGCACGGTGAACACTATTTCTTTGTGGATCACGACGAGTTCAGAGCGATGATCGCCAGGGATGCGTTTCTTGAACACGCTGAAGTGTTTGGTAACTACTACGGTACCTCGCGTGAAACCATTGAGCAGGTTCTGGCCACGGGCGTGAATGTCTTCCTGGATATCGACTGGCAGGGCGCACAGCAAATTCGCAAGAAAATGCCGGAGTCACGCAGTATCTTTATTTTACCGCCATCGAAAGATGAGCTGGATCGCCGTCTGCGTGGCCGCGGTCAGGACAGCGAAGACGTGATTGCAAAGCGTATGGCCCAGGCAGTTGCAGAAATGAGCCATTACGCGGAATATGATTACCTTATTGTGAATGATGATTTTGATGCCGCGCTGAGCGATCTCAAAACCATCCTTCGCGCAGAACGTCTGCGTATGAGCCGCCAGAAGCAGCGACATGACGCATTAATCACCAAACTGTTGGCAGACTGAACCCACTTTCAGTATCATGCCCAGTCATTTCTTCACCTGTGGAGCATTTTAAGTATGGCACGCGTAACTGTTCAGGACGCTGTAGAGAAAATTGGTAACCGTTTTGACCTGGTACTGGTCGCCGCGCGTCGCGCTCGTCAGATGCAGGTAGGCGGTAAAGATCCGCTGGTACCGGAAGAAAACGATAAAACCACCGTTATTGCACTTCGCGAAATCGAAGAAGGTCTGATCAACAACCAGATCCTCGACGTGCGTGAGCGCCAGGAGCAGCAAGAGCAGGAAGCCGCAGAACTGCAGGCCGTAACCGCCATTGCTGAAGGTCGTCGTTAATTAAACCTGCGGGTCGCCCTTGTATCTGTTTGAAAGCCTGAATCAACTGATTCAAACCTACCTGCCTGAAGACCAGATTAAGCGTCTTCAGCAGGCGTATCTCGTTGCACGTGACGCTCACGAGGGCCAGACACGTTCAAGCGGTGAACCCTACATCACGCACCCTGTTGCGGTAGCCTGCATTCTGGCCGAGATGAAACTCGACTACGAAACTCTGATGGCTGCTCTGCTGCATGACGTGATCGAAGATACCCCTGCCACCTACCAGGATATGGAACAGCTGTTTGGCAAAAGCGTTGCCGAACTGGTGGAAGGGGTCTCTAAGCTTGATAAGCTGAAATTCCGCGACAAGAAAGAGGCGCAAGCCGAAAACTTCCGCAAGATGATTATGGCGATGGTGCAGGATATCCGCGTCATTCTCATCAAACTCGCTGACCGTACCCACAACATGCGCACGCTGGGCTCACTTCGCCCGGACAAACGTCGCCGCATCGCCCGTGAAACACTCGAAATTTACAGCCCGCTGGCGCACCGTTTAGGTATTCACCACATTAAAACCGAGCTGGAAGAGCTGGGTTTTGAAGCGTTATACCCGAACCGCTATCGCGTCATTAAAGAGGTGGTGAAAGCCGCACGCGGTAACCGTAAAGAGATGATTCAAAAGATCCTCTCGGAAATTGAAGGACGTTTACAGGAAGCAGGCATTCCGTGCCGTGTCAGCGGTCGCGAGAAACATCTGTACTCGATTTACTGCAAAATGGTGCTCAAAGAGCAGCGTTTTCACTCGATCATGGATATTTACGCGTTCCGCGTGATCGTCCACGATGCCGACACCTGCTATCGCGTGCTGGGGCAGATGCACAGCCTCTACAAACCGCGTCCGGGGCGTATGAAAGATTACATCGCCATTCCAAAAGCGAACGGCTATCAATCTTTGCATACCTCGATGATCGGCCCACACGGCGTGCCTGTCGAAGTGCAGATCCGCACCGAAGACATGGACCAGATGGCAGAGATGGGTGTCGCCGCGCACTGGGCGTATAAAGAGCACGGTGGCGAAAGCAGCACGACTGCACAGATCCGTGCCCAGCGCTGGATGCAGAGCCTGCTGGAACTGCAGCAGAGTGCGGGTAGCTCCTTTGAATTTATCGAGAGCGTGAAATCCGATCTCTTCCCGGATGAGATTTACGTTTTCACCCCAGAAGGTCGGATTGTCGAACTGCCTGCGGGCGCAACGCCGGTAGACTTTGCTTACGCAGTACATACCGATATCGGGCATGCCTGCGTGGGCGCACGCGTCGACAGACAGCCTTACCCGCTGTCTCAGCCGCTCTCCAGCGGCCAGACGGTAGAAATTATTACCGCACCGGGCGCACGTCCGAACGCGGCCTGGCTGAACTTTGTGGTGAGCTCCAAAGCGCGCGCCAAAATCCGCCAGTTGCTGAAAAACCTCAAGCGCGACGACTCCGTCAGCCTGGGACGCCGTCTGCTCAACCACGCGTTGGGCGGTAGCCGTAAGCTGGCTGAAATTCCACCAGAGCATATCCAGCGCGAACTCGACCGCATGAAGCTCACGTCTCTGGACGATCTGCTGGCGGAAATTGGTCTCGGTAACGCCATGAGCGTCGTGGTGGCGAAAAACCTGCAGCAGGGCGAAGCGATACCTTCTGCTCCAGGCGCATCCGGCCACGCTCATCTGCCAATCAAAGGCGCGGACGGGGTGCTGATCACCTTCGCAAAATGTTGCCGTCCAATACCAGGTGACCCGATTATTGCGCACGTCAGCCCCGGTAAAGGGCTGGTTATCCACCATGAATCCTGTCGTAACATTCGCGGCTACCAGAAAGAAGCCGAGAAGTTTATGGCGGTCGAGTGGGACAAAGAGACGGCGCAGGAATTTATCACCGAAATTAAGGTGGATATGTTCAATCACCAGGGTGCCCTGGCAAACCTGACGGCTGCGATCAACACGGCCTCGTCCAACATTCAGAGCCTGAATACGGAAGAAAAAGACGGCCGCGTTTATAGCGCCTTTATTCGTCTGACCGCCCGCGACCGCGTGCATCTGGCGAATATTATGCGCAAGATCCGCGTCATGCCGGACGTGATTAAAGTTACCCGAAACCGAAACTAGGTTTATGAATTCACAACGTTATACACGTATCTGCGAAATGCTCGCCAGGCGTCAGCCTGACCTGACGGTCTGCATGGAGCAGGTTCATAAGCCTCATAACGTCTCTGCTATCGTTCGTACCGCAGACGCCGTCGGCGTGCATGAAGTGCACGCCGTCTGGCCGGGCACCCGCATGCGAAACATGGTGTCTGCTGCCGCAGGCAGCAACAGCTGGGTGTCCGTCAAAACGCATC
>OLVX01001681.1_pt1 | contig 17932 bp, 12 predicted proteins | sample 1673271 | NCBI WGS metagenome assembly OLVX01 (sample SAMEA3178939, study PRJEB25190) | human gut metagenome | biome: human gut; feature: human-associated habitat; material: faeces | place: Austria | collected 2013
CTTTACAGGAGCAGATCGATCCAGAATTGCTGAACGAAGCCCTGCGCGTCACTGCGCCGGAATGGCCGCAGTTCCAGGTAACGCTGCACCGTGGTTTATTCTGGCACTATTTTGAATCCACCGACCAGCTGCCCACCTGCCACCCCGAGGACAAAGCCCCCTGCGCACCCCTGTATGTGCCGGAGCGCCGCAATCGGCTGATCTACCGCGTGACCTATTTCGGCAGCCGCATCAATCTGGAGATGTTCCATGCGTTGACCGACGGCAACGGCGGGTTCCTGTTTTTAAAGTCCATCGTCCGCAACTATCTGGCGCTGGTTCACCCCGCCGAGATGCAGGACGTGCCCACTCCCAACAGCGCTTCTGCCGCCGCCCTCAAGGCATCGGCCTTTTCTTGCACATCGTCGGCAGCGTTTTCAAGAGCCGAAAGCCGGGCGCCCTCCACACCCTGCAGCGTATCGGCGGCTTTCCACGCTTCGCGCTCGTCACTCGTGCCCTCAAGCTCCAACGGCGCCTTCAGCGAATACTGGTGCTGCGCAACAACGGTATTGTGCAAATTCTCGGCGTAGTGGCTCATCGTGGGAAGAATCGCGAGCGAGAACAACAACAGCAGGCTCGCAAAGCCAATGCCCACGAACAGCGTGGCGAAGTTGCCCAAATTGCGCAGGAATACACGCAAGCGGAATCGCGCGGTGAAGCTCAGCCGCTCGGGCAGCGCGAACCCACGCTTCACGCCGCCCTTGCTCGTTTCGTGGCGAAGGAATTGAAGGGGCGCGTGACCCATCTTGAGCAGCAAGCCGACGAGCGTAACCAGAACCAAAACCGCCACAGGCACAACGGTGGTCTGGAAGAAAACACCCCAGCTCCAGGTCGCATAATACGGAGGCAGGCTGTATGACCCATAATACAAATTGCGCATAGGCTCGCTCATGAGCGTAAAGCCCACCACATTGCCCACCGCCGCGGCGGCAATGCCCACGATGCACGGCAGCGCGAGATAATGCGCCACCAGCTCGCGACGCCGATAGCCACTCGCCAAAAGCGTGCCGATAATCGCGCTTTCTTCTTCAATCGTGCCCGACGTGAGCACGACGAACACGAATGCCATAATCACGATGATGATATACAGCAGCGTCGTCCACATCGCCGAGTCGCCCGACACGTCGTCTTTGGCATACCCAATGCCTTGGTTTGAGTCGACGTCAGTCAAATCGGTCACGTTCGCATGGGCGTCAGAAAGCGCGCTCACCATGTCTTTTTCGATATCGACACGGTCGGCCACGGAAAGATCGCGGTCGACGAAGCGATATGAATAGGTATAGCTCGGCAGAAAACCCGTATTCTCGAGTGCCTTGAATCCCTCGGACGACACTTCGGCCACGCCAAACGAAAGCGTATTCACTGTGAAATCGGAATTGCTCTGGAAAAGAGCCTGGTTGTCGGCCAGCGTCATAATGCCCACCACGTGGAACTCAACGCCGTTGAGCGCGACCGTGTCGCCCATGGATACATCGTTGTTCGTTGCAAACACACGATCAATGGCGATTTCGTCTGCTGCCTGGGGCTCGCCACCTTGCGCATACGCGGCCAAATCGACCTGCGTGCGATGCTCGAACGTGCGCACCGTGCAGTTGCGGGCGTTATCGCCCTGCGTTTTCCCGAAGCTCGTATCGAAAGAATAGTTCTTGTACAGCTCAATACCGCCAGAATCGGACGCAGCATCGCGCACGGCATCGAGCTGCTCATCGGTTGCCTCGAACGCCGTGGTGAAGCGACCGTCTTCAATAACGTAGGTTTCGGGCATATCGTCAATGATAACCGAAATGGAATGGGCGGCGAGCAGAAATCCCGAAGTGAGCGCAATGCTCACGGTCATGAGCAAGAATATGCCGAGGTATTTTCCGATATTGTGGACAAGCTCGCGCGGAAGCCGTTTAATCAAGGGACTCATAACGGCCTACCAAACAAGCTCTACGGCAGACACGGGGGCGGCGTTCATCTCGTTTTCAACGAGCACGCCATCGCGAAGGCGCAAAACGCGGTTTGCCATGCGGGAGATGGCGTCATTGTGGGTCACAATCACGATAGTGCAGCCATAATCGCGATTTACCTGTTCCATAAGGGCGAGAATCTCCTTCGACGTTTTGTAGTCGAGCGCACCTGTGGGTTCGTCGCACAAAAGCAAGCCAGGGTTTTTCACAAGCGCGCGTCCGATGGCGCAACGCTGCTGCTGGCCGCCCGAAACTTGTCGGGGAAATTTCGCTCGGTGCTCGTAGAGGCCCAGTGATTTCAGAAGGTCATCGATAGGGAGCGGGTTTTTTGAAAGATGCGCTGTGACTTCGATATTCTCCCGAATCGTGAGGTCAGGTACCAGATTGTAGAATTGGAACACGAAGCCAAGCTCGCTTCGACGATATTCGCCAAGCGCTTTTTTGCCGAGGCTCGTGATAGCGGTGCCGCCCACTTCGATAGTGCCCCCATCGGCCGCTTCAAGGCCGCCGATAAGGTTCAAAAACGTCGATTTGCCCGAACCTGAAGGGCCGAGCAGCACGCAAATCTCGCCACGCGCGATTTCCACGTCGATGCCGCGCAGCACTTCCATACGCGCCGCGCCTTCGCCATAGCCTTTCACAAGGCCGCGCGTTACCAAATAGGGCGCGTGCACCTTCGCAGACGCGCCGCTCTCGCCCGAATCGCGCCCCGCCCGCATAGCCGCATCCATAACTTCATCAGGCATAAAAGTACCTTCCTAGTAGTTTCCATTAGGTTACTTTTATACCACCGAGCCGTTTTGTTAGCAATTGGTTACTTTGACCTACGAAACACGCCCGTGTTCGACCGAATACGTCACATCGGCAATGGCCGCGGCGCTCGGGCGGTGGCTTACGAGCAGCACCGTTTTGCCGGCACGATTGTCGGAAAGCGCGCGCAGCACCGCAGCCTCGTTGAGCGCGTCGAGGTTGCTCGTAGGCTCATCGAGCAAAACGAACGGGGCATCGTGCAAGAACATGCGCGCAAGGCCCAATCGCTGGCGCTCGCCTCCCGAAAGGGCGCCGCCCAGCTCGCCCACCTGCGTATCGAGCCCCTCAGGAAGCCTGCGCACGAAATTGGCGATCGACGCCTTTTCGCACGCCGCCATGATCTCTTCGTCACGTGCGCCAGGCTTCGCAAACGCCAAATTATCGCGCACCGTTCCGGCAAACAAATGCGTCTCCTGCGTCATGAAGCCCTCGACTTCGCGCAAACTCGCAGTGTTCACGCAGCGAATATCGCGCCCCGACACCTCGATTGCACCGCGATCGACATCCCAGAAGCGCATGAAGAGTTTAAGCAAGGTCGATTTGCCCGAACCCGAACGACCGGCAATTTGCACGACCTGGCCAGGCTCAACATGCAATTCGACATCGGAGAGCACCTTCGCATCTCCATACGAGAAATCGACATGGCTTGCAACGGCGCCCTCAAACCCCTCAAGCGCCACGCCGCCTTCGACTTCTTCGGTTTGAGGACACTCATCGAGCACATCGAGCACGCGTGCGCCCGAAGCGAGCGTTTGCTGCAACGTGGAGCCCAAATTCGCCACGGCGATAACCGGCCCGAACGACGACATGAGCGCCGCGCACGCCACAACGGCGCATCCGAAATCGAGCATGCCGTAATTCACCAGGTGCATTGACGCGAGCAGCATGCCCATATCGAGCGCCAATACCGCAGCGCCCGTCGCCGCCATGGCGATCGCCGTGCGCCCCTTCAGGCGTGCCTCAACACGAATAAGGCTATCCATGCGATTCGACAATTCCTGGGCGCGATCGGCCGCGCGACCAAACTGCAGGGTTTCGCGCAAACCGCGCAGGCTGTCGAGCACGAAGGCATTCATCGAGCCAATGGCGTCACGCACTTCACGCCCGCCCGTACCGCTCGCTTTCGAGGAAACCCACGGCACCGCAATGCCCACAACCGCATACGAGAATGCGACATAGAGCGCCAGCAGCGGCGAAAGCGCCGCGGCGAACGCAACCATGCCAAGCGAAACGATAAGCGCGATGGCCGCAGGCGAAAGCGTATGCGCATAGAAAACCTCGAGCAATTCGACGTCGCTCGTTAAGAGCGAAACCAAATCACCCTTGTCGCGGCCCTCAAGCTTGGCCGGAGCGAGCGTGCGCATTTTGCCGAAGACCTTGTCGCGCACGAGCGCGAGAATCTTGAATGCGAGATAGTGGTTGCACAGCTGCTCGCCGTAGCGAAGCGGACCGCGCACCACGCCGCACACCGCCACCGCCACGCACGCTGCGCCCACAGGAATCGCGGCCCATACGCCTGCGGCATCGAGCAGGCCATACGCCGCGAACACCGTAAGGAAAATCGCCGCAACGAAACCGAGCACGCCCAAAAGAATCGCGAGCGCCATAACGGGCAGCAGCGGACGGGTAAGGCCCACAAGCCTCGCCATGATGCTGAAGTTCGAGCGATGAGGTGGCCTTGAAGCCGCCTCATCGTCCGCATGGCGGAAATCTTGTTGCGCGGGCTGAAGCTGCGAATCGGCCTCGCACGCATCGAATTCCTCGACGCCCTCCTGAGCGACGCCATGCGCGAAGACTTCAAGCTGGGACTGCTTTTCCCAGAGCTTCGCATATGCGCCGCCGCGCGCAAGAAGCTGCGCATGCGTGCCATGCTGCGCAAGTTTTCCCTGCTCAAGAACATAAATTTCATCAGCATGCTCGAGGGCCGACAAACGATGCGAAATCATGATGACCGTATGGGCGCCGGCCAGCTCGCGCGCGGCCGAAATAATGGCAGCCTCGCTTTCGGCATCGATATTGCTCGTGGCCTCATCGAAGATATAGATGGGGGCATCGTGCAACAGAGCACGCGCAAACGCCAACCGCTGACGCTGGCCGCCCGAAAGATTCGCGCCTTCGGCGGCGATTTCCATATCGAGCCCGCCCGACTCGCGCACAAAACCGGCGAGACGGCATTTCTCGAGGGCCTCCCAAAGTTCATTATCGGCCGCGTCGGGTTTGGCAAGCAGCAAGTTCGAACGCAGCGTGCCCTTGAACACGTAGCTCGAAAACGGCACTGTCGTAATAGTCTCGCGCAACGATTCGGCCGAAATGTCACGCAAATCGATGCCACCGATGCGAATATCGCCCGTATAACGAGCGTTCGTGCCAGACAAAATGCCAGCGAGTGTCGATTTGCCCGATCCGCTTTCACCCGTTACGCCAATAAAGCTGCCGCATGGCGCGTCGAAATCAACCCCCTCGAGCACCTGGCGCTGCCCATCGTAGGAATAGCCCACGCCGCGGCATGCGACGTTCGCACTGCACGGGTCGACCGCACGCGCGCCGTCGACGGGCAAGGGCGCGTCGAGAATCGCGTACATTTTCTCGGCAGCGGCCATGCCGTTCATGGCCGTATGGAAAAACGAGCCAAGGGTACGCATAGGAATGAAGAACTCGCTTGATAAGAACACGATGGAGAATGCAGCCGCGAACGTCGCAGCGCCAGCCGAGAATTGCCACAGCACAGCGATGATGCCAATCGCCGCTCCACCGAACGCAAACAGGTCCATAACGGTAATCGAATTAAGCTGCATTGAAAGCAGGCGCATCGTCGCTTTGCGGAAGCCTTCCGCAGCCTCGTTCATTTCCTTATGCTTTTGCGCATCGGCCGAATAGATTTTCAACGTGGTGAGGCCCTGGATGGCCTCGAGGAACATGCTGCCCAAATCGGAGTAGCTGCCCCAATAATTGCGCATGGTGCGGCGGGCGATTTTTTGCACGGCCATAATGGACGCCGGAATAAACGGCACGCATACGAGCAGCGCCACGGCGGCAGGAAGAGACAGCGGCGCGAGCGCTACGAACAATGTGATGGGGGCAAGCACGGCATAGAACAGTTGGGGCACATACTGGCCGAAATAGCTCTCGAGCTGCTCGGCGCCCTCGACGCTCACTTGCACAGCAACGCTCGTTGCGACGGTTTCGTTATAGGAGGGACCAAGGGCGACGAGCTTATCGTAAACCTGCTGGCGAATGGCGCATTTCGCCTTAGCGGCCGCGCGCTGCCCCATGCGCTGCGCCGCTGTTTGGCATGCCATGCGCACCGCAATAGCCAACGCGGCAGCGGCAAGCACGCCAATCGCCATGGCAGCGCCAGCCGCGCCCTCGAACGTGGCCTGCAAAAATAAGCCAATCACGATGAACAACGCGATGTTGCACACCAGCGCAATCCATTGGAAGCCCACGTCGGCAAGAATATATTTTGCGGCGCCCGGCACCATAGCAAGCAAGCGTTTATCGAACATTTCTCCCCCGTTTTCGCCTTTGCGAACGTCATAAGTTGTACGGGGTCAATAGTAACCCATGCGACACTTTTATGGGAACTTCCGAGAATACCTCCACGGGTTTCCATGCTTGCTGCAGGTCGTCGGAACAAAAAGCGAGGCGCTCAGGCACCGCATTAAGAAACGGCAGCGAAATTAATCCACATGCACGAGCGCGAAGACCTCGGCATCGGTCGCCTTGGCAATAGCCTCACAGGGGTTCAGGAAATCGAGTTCCATAAGGAATCCCATGCCCGCAAGCTTTGCACCGAACTGCTCGATGAGGTGGGCCTGCGCCACCGCCGTGCCACCCGTGGCAACCAAGTCGTCAACAATAAGCACCACATCGTTTTCATCGAGCGCGTCGGTATGGATTTCGAGGCTGTCGGTTCCGTATTCAAGCTCATAGCTTTCGCTGCGCACTTCACGCGGCAACTTGCCGGGCTTGCGAGCAGGCACGAAGCCAGCACCCAGGCTATACGCGACGGGGGCCCCAATCATGAAGCCGCGGGCCTCGGCGCCCACAACCTTGGTAATGCCTGCATCTTTGAAATGGTCGGCGATAGCGTCAATGGTTGCCTTGAAACCTTCTGGCTCCTTCAAAAGCGTCGTGATGTCTTTAAAAATGACGCCCGGCTCGGGATAATCGGGAATGTCGGTGATGTGGCCTTCAAAATCGTAAGCAGCCATGAATGCCCTTTCTCGCACGGAATATGCAACTGAGCCATTGTAGCGCTCGGTACCGTCGATTGCTTTGCCAACAACACCCATAAAGAACGCGTCATACACAGGTTGGTCGCAAACGGCAAACTATGCATCAAGGCGAAACGCACTAACCATGCTGAAAATACTCAGGCACATCGTCGCGCTTCATGGAATGCGTGGCGTAAACTTCTTCGTCCTGCCACAACGCCACTGCCTGCGACGGCTTCACGTCAGCCGCGCGAGCCGCTTCGCGCGTTGCGTTCATATCGATGACGCGCTGGTTGGACGAGCCGCGGAAGCGCAGCGTAATGTCGTGCAAGTCGTTTTCGAAAGGCCCGTCGACCAACACGTCGACGCAATCGAGCAAACGATTGGTGAACTCGGTGAAATGGGGGCCGCCGGGCTCAAGCTCGTCGAGCGTATCGCCCGTAAAGCACCAAATGGCCTTGTTCGGAACCTCGCGCTTTACGCGTTCGACGAATTCGACCAAACCTTCCTGGTTTTCTGGCTCCATGGGCTCGCCACCCAAAATCGTAAGGCCATCACAAAATGCCGCGCCCAGGCTTTCAATCACCTTGGCCTGCACCGCCTCATCAAACGGCTCGCCCGCATCGAAGCGCCATGCCTCGCCGTTAAAGCAATACGGGCAATGCCTGCGGCACCCCGACACGAACAGCGACGTGCGAACGCCTTCGCCATTCGCGATGTCGAAATATTTGATGGCAGAGTAGTTCATGGTAAGCCCCCTCGCGCCTGGTGGCGCGGTCATGCGTCTCCGCTTCGGTCAAGTCCTGGCTCGCACGAACAGCACATTAAGTGCTGTTCGGCTCGTGCGGAATCTATCGGAGCCGCACGAACGCGCCACCAGGCGCACGAAAGTTTTGCCAACACCTTAGCAAATCGCTTTACAAGTAGCTCAGAAAACCGACAGACGGCCATACTCGAACCGTGACGAACATATGCTCAACTATTCACATATCTCCAGGTCAGACACATTTTCGTCACATTTGCAAGTTATTTGAGACTAACCAGCCGCCACTCGCATACAATAAAGACGCTCTTTGCACTGCATTGCCCATCGCACAGCGACGAGGCGAGCTCAACAGCGCAAACTGATCAGGCCGTGGCACATCGCCATGGAGCCGGGCCATATTTGGCAGCAGACGCACGCGCCTGCGGGACAGTAGCTGACCCGCAGGCGCGTTTTCTTTTCTCCCAATTGAAAACGACCCCCGAAGAGCAACGACACGTTCGCAACCAGGAGGTTCATCATGACGCAAGCAACGCAATCTGATTCGTCGCGACAAACGAACATCGACAAGACTGCTGTCACAAAACAGGTCGCCGCGGTTGGCGTAGGCGGAAACGTGGCACTTTCGGCAATCAAGCTCATCGCAGGCATCATGGGCAATTCCACGGCCATGATCAGCGACGCCATCCATTCGCTTTCCGACGTGTTCGCCACTGCAATCGCATTCATCGGCGTGCGCCTGGCCGAGCGCGATGCCGACGCGACTCACCCCTATGGCCACGAGCGCTTCGAATGCGTGGCATCGCTCATGCTGGGCCTTATTTTGGCTGGCACAGGTCTCGCCATTGGGTATTCGAGCATCGAAACCATTGCCACTCGGTCATACGCCTCCGCCAGCGCCCCGACGATTGTCGCGCTCGCGGCAGCCATCTTGTCCATCGTGGTTAAAGAAGGCATGTTCTGGTATACGCGCCATTGGGCACGCGTGCTGAATTCGAGCGCCTTTATGGCCGACGCGTGGCACCACCGCTCCGACGCCATTTCGTCGATCGGCGCGCTTTTGGGCATTGGCGCGAGCATGTTGGGCTTTGCCGCGGGCGACGCCATTGCCAGCTTGGCAATTTGCGTCATCATTTTGAAGGTCGCCTACGACGTGATGAAAGATGCCCTGAACAATATGACTGACACGCCGTGCGATCACGAATTCGAACGCAAAATCGGGGGTTGCATCGAGAAGGTTCCAGGCGTGGTGCGCATCGATGCGCTGCGCACGCGCAAGTTCGGCAATCGCGTGTATGTCGATGCCGAGATCGCCGTCGATGGACAGCTCAAGCTTATAGAGGCCCATGAAATTGCTGAAGCCGCGCATGATGCCGTCGAGGCCAACTTCGAAGAAGTGAAGCACATCATGATTCACGAAAACCCAGCATAAATGCCACGTTTCGCAGCGAGGGCCGACCGATTCATATGAGATTGGTCGGCCCTCGCTGCGACTCCTTATTTCCCACAATATGTAAGAAGGGCCAGCCCCGAGGCTGACCCTTCGTTTATTCGTGCGGCGAGGCGCTACAGATGGAGCACGCGATCGCGGATTTCTTCGGTGCGACCCTGGTTCCAGAACTGGGTTCCAATATAGCCGCAGGTGCGACGTGCAACGTTGAGCTTTTCCTGGTCGCGGTTGCCGCAATGCGGGCATTCCCACACGAGCTTGCCATCGTCTTCAACGATCTTGATTTCGCCATCAAAGCCGCACACCTGGCAGTAATCGCTCTTGGTATTCAGCTCGGCATACATGATGTTGTCGTAGATGTACTGCATCACGCGAATGACAGCCTTAAGGTTGTCCTGCATGTTAGGAACCTCGACGTAGGAGATGGCACCGCCCGGCGAAAGCTGCTGGAACATGCCCTCAAACTTGAGCTTATCGAAAGCATCAATCTCCTCGGACACATGGACGTGGTAGCTGTTGGTAATGTAGCCCTTGTCCGTCACACCCGGAATAATGCCAAAACGACGCTGCAGGCACTTGGCGAACTTGTAGGTCGTCGACTCAAGCGGGGTGCCGTACAGTGAGAAGTCGATATCGCTTTCGGCCTTCCACTCGGCGCATTTGTCGTTCATGTGCTGCATGACGGCCATGGCAAACGGCGTGCCTTCCTTCTCGGTGTGGCTGTGGCCCGTCATGTACTTGACGCACTCATACAGACCGGCATACCCCAGGCTAATGGTGGAATAACCGCCCACGAGCAGCTTGTCGATCGTCTCGCCCTTCTTAAGGCGCGCCAGGGCGCCGTACTGCCAAAGAATCGGCGCGGCATCCGAAAGCGTGCCCATCAGGCGCTCGTGACGGCACAGCAGGGCACGGTGGCACAGCTCAAGGCGCTCGTCGAAGATCTTCCAGAACTTGTCCATGTCCTGATGCGAGCTCAGCGCGACATCGGGCAGGTTAATGGTCACAACACCCTGGTTAAAGCGGCCATAGTACTTGGGCTTGCTCGGGTCATAGTTGAACGCGTTGGCAACGTTGTTAAAACCGTTGCCCGAGCGATCGGGCGTCAGGAAACTGCGGCAACCCATGCAGGTGTAGCAATCGCCATTGCCCGCAGTCTCGCCCTTCGACAGCTTAAGCTCACGCATCTTTTTCTCGGAGATGTAGTCGGGCACCATGCGCTTGGCGGTGCACTTCGCAGCCAGCTGAGTCAGGTAGAAGTACGGGGAATCCTCGTAAACGTTATCGTCCTCGAGCACATAGATAAGCTTGGGGAACGCCGGAGTGATCCACACGCCAGCCTCGTTCTTAACGCCCTCATAGCGCTGACGAAGCGTCTCCTCCACAATCATGGCAAGGTCGTGCTTCTCCTGGGGCGTACGGGCCTCATTGAGATACATAAAGACCGTCACGAACGGCGCCTGGCCATTCGTGGTCATAAGGGTCACGACCTGATACTGAATCGTCTGGACGCCGCGACGGATCTCGTCACGCAGACGATCCTCAACGACCTCACGGACCTTCTCGGCAGACGCAGAGACGCCAAGCTCCTCGAGCTCGCGGGCAACCTCGCCGCGAATCTTCTGACGGCTCACCTCGACAAACGGAGCCAGGTGGGTCAGCGAAATCGACTGACCGCCATACTGGGAAGAGGCGACCTGCGCGATGATCTGCGTCGCGATATTGCAAGCAGTCGAAAAGCTGTGCGGCTTCTCGATCAGCGTGCCCGAGATAACGGTGCCATTCTGGAGCATATCCTCCAGGTTCACCAGGTCGCAGTTGTGCATGTGCTGGGCGAAGTAGTCCGAATCGTGGAAGTGAATCAGGCCCTCGTTGTGGGCATCCACGATCTCCTGGGGCAGCAGCACGCGCTGCGTCAGGTCCTTGGAAATCTCGCCGGCCATGTAGTCGCGCTGAACGGAGTTGACAGTCGGGTTCTTGTTGGAGTTCTCCTGCTTGACCTCTTCGTTGTTGCACTCAATCAGCGACAGAATCTTGTCGTCGGTCGTGTTCTTCTGGCGCTTCAGGCTCTGAACATAGCGGTAGATGATGTAGTGGCGAGCGACCTCGTAGCAGTCGAGACGCATAATCTCGTCCTCGACCAGATCCTGGATCTCCTCGACCGATACGGTGTGGCCGGCCTTCTCACATGCCTCGGCGACGTTTTGTGCCGCATAGATCACCTGGCGGTCGGTAAGGCGAGAGCCTTCCTCGACCTCCAAGTTTGCGGCGCGGATCGCATTGACGATCTTATCGATGTCAAAGGTAACCTCGGTGCCGCTGCGCTTGATGATCTTCATCCTCTTGCCTCTTTCGCATCGTAGCCTCATTGCGCTTCAGAGCCAAACGATGCCCGGCAGGGCTTACCCTGTCTTGCGGCGCCGTCGCGCAATCTGTGTTTTCGATAACCATAGGCCCTCATGCGGACAATCCTCGCAGCCAATCAAGGGGCTCAAAGATCCATCCAAATAATGGGGCGAATAAGGTTCTCGTTCTCTGTCCGCCATCTATCATACGACAAAGAGGCATCTATATCCTGTATTCTTTTTTTAGGTCAAACACAACATATAGTGTTTCAGCAGGTCAAAGCAATTGGTCAATTTGCAGACGCATTATAAATGAAGGCCTCTTGGCAGACTGCTAAAACGTTATCAACCCAACTACCTGCACAGCAGTTTTGAAACCCCCTCAACCGTGCCGCCGCCAAATAGCACCAAAACCAAGCTGCTCGCGCCAAAAGAATCCAAAAGATTGTCCTTGACCAACATGTTGCGGTCATGATGGGCCAGGACACATGCAATCTGCCGGCACCCCTACGGGATACAAAGACCATCGCGTACGGACCTTGGATCAATATTTGATGACTTATTTGGCGGCGCGCTTGGTGGCAAAAAACAAAACAGCCCAGAGGACATAGCCTCTGAGCTGCGAACATTTGGTGGGCGTTAGAAGATTTGAACTTCTGACCTCTTCCGTGTCAGGGAAGCGCTCTCCCCCTGAGCTAAACGCCCGATCAAGGGTGCGCGAGTGCGCAGGGAATAATATAACGGAGCTCCCGCCCAGTGGCAAGAACTATTTTTAAAAAGCGGCGATTTGCGACCCTATCCGCCCCGATGCAGCGCGAACAGCACGCGGAAAGTCGCGATTGTACCCCCGATGAACTGCACATTCGCGTAAAATAACTCCATTATGGGCAAATGGTGTCCAGGTAGTTTACAGCACAGCATCTGGGGGAGGGGCATGTCGGACGCACGCTCGCTGCGAAAACAGTTCAATCGCATGCTCGCCACGTTGCTGGTGGCGCTTGCTGCTGCCGGAGCTGTAACGTATGCCTGGTACATCTACAACGCCAACCGCCATATCACCGATGTCAAGATGGCCGCGGGTACGGGCGTGACCTTCCTCATCTCCAACGAGTACGACGGCGAATACAAAACCAACGCTGGCCTGAGCTTTGCAGGTCTGCTCGATCCCGTCTCGACCGACAACGTGCTCAACGGCTTTCAAAAGGTAACGGGCTTTACCGGCGGAACCACGCAGGACTCTTTGTTTGCCAGCATGTTTGGCGCGGCTGAGCATTCCGACTACTACAAGACCTCTCTGTACCTGGCCACTAACTCGGCCGCAACCGACGTGTACCTGTCGGGCATCGACTTTACCGAGCAGGATCCGGCAAAACCCATCTCCACCGCCCTGCGCGTGGGGCTGGTTGCCTATGCTCCAGGGCAGAGCGACACCGTTACGGGCCAGTACGTCTTTGAGGTCTCGGGCGAGCACAATCCCCAGGCGCGCTATAACACGCTCGATGGTAAGGACGCCGGCGAAAGCGAGCAGAACCACCTGGTACTCGACAGCACCCGCTCCGATGGTGCCACGGTCCATTTTGACCAGCTGACCAGCGCAAACTTCTGCGACTACAACGAAGACACCGGCATCGTGGGCCTCAAGGAGGCCACGACCAAGATCTGCAGCCTGCCCGCTGCCGCCAAGGGCGCCAACCGCAGCACGCCCGTGCGCGTGGATGTGTACGTGTGGCTGGAAGGCTGCGACCCCGACTGCACCAACAACCTGGCCGCTACCAGTCTGCAATCGCTGGCGCTGCGCTTTGCCGGCAAGCGTTCGTAAGGGGGCCGGGGATGAGTACATCGAACATCAAAGACATCCTAAGCTCGCGCCGCCGCATGGTTGCTGCCGCCGCATGGATGTTGGTGCTGGTAGCTGCCCTGAGCGCCGCCACCTACGCCTGGTTTAGCAACTCGCGCTACACCAACGTGACGCCCGTGGCGCATACGGTAAGCGACGAGAGCTCCGATCTGCAGATTGGCCTTTCGGCCAACGGGCCCTGGGACACGACGGCCACACTTGCCGCTGCCGACAAGACGCTCTATCCCATCTCGACGTCGGACCTCTCCCGCTTTTGGCGCGGCACGTTCCAAAACGCTGCGGGCATCACGACCGACTACGCCGACTGCACCGCGCAGCTGGACGACTATGCCCTTTCGGGCACGCTGTACCTTAAGGGCGGCGACAGCGCCCTCAACGTGTACCTGTATCAGGGCCAGATGAGCGTGACGAGCGATCCGCAGCTGCTTGCCGCATTGCGCCTGGGTCTTGTGATAACGACCCGGTCGGGTACGCAAACGCACATCTTTACCTGCGACGACCTGGGCAGCACCGCGGGTGCCACCAGCAGACGTACCACCGCGCAAGACGGCGTGGTCGTGGCGGCGGGCGCCTCGGGCTGGACCTATACCGCCGACCCTGCGCGCGCCATAAGCGCCTACAGCATGGACGGCACCGGTGACACGCCCACGGCACGCGCGGGCGCCGCGCCCATCTGCACGCTGGCCGCCAAGGAGGTGGCAAGCGTTCGCTACGTTGTGTACATGGAAGGCTGCGACGCCAATTGCATCGACGAGGCCCAGGCCCGCGATGTGGTGCTGCAGCTTGCCTTTGCCGCGGCCAAGGCATAGGGGGGTGTGCGACATGAAAGATCAGAAGCACATGCCAGCAGATAGCTGCGAGGCCAAAACCCAGAGTGAGAGCCCCGCGGGCCTCTCCAGCGCAGCTGCCGAGCGCTCACACCTCGAGGGCGCCGTCTGCCGCCACGCCCGCCGCGCGCGTGCCTACATCGCACTCGTTATGGTGGCACTCGCCGCCACGCTGGGCGCCGCGACCTACGCTTGGTTCACGAACAACATGAAGGTCAACACCAACTCGGTGAGCGTGCACAGCGACACGTCCAAGCTGGTGCTGGAGCTGGGCGATGCCGATCGCGGCAGTTGGTCGCAGCAGGGCGACGTTTCCCTAACTTCTAACGCGACCGGCGCCGTGACGCTCTACCCGGTCTCGACCTTTGACCTCAACGGCTTTGCTGCGTGTGCGCAAAACAACTCTGCCGGCGATGCCACAGTGTTTGAGCAGGCAAAAGACAACGGATCCGCCTTCTACCACGGCTGGATCGACCTGCGCCCCACCATTACCGGAACGGGCGCCAGCAAAGTAAGGGGCAAGGTCAACCTGTATCTGGCCGAATCGCTGGTCCCGCAGGGCACTGACGCCGAGCTGCTGCGCGCAGCCCGCGTGGGCATTAAAGTCTCGAGCGGCAACCAGGTGCTCGCCACCAACATCTTTGAGCTCGACAGCTCCGACGGCGGCCATCGCGACGAGCATCCCGCGACCGCGCCTACGGGCCTGGCGGGCTACGCCGAGGGCATGCTCCTGGGTTGGCAAAACGGCCAGCTTGCTTGCGGTGCCAACGTAACGCAGGACCCAGCCGCCTTTACGCTGGACACGAGCGAGGCGGCCGAGCGTCCGCAAAACACGCTTGCCACGCTTGGGCTTGGTCAGACCTATCGTTTGGATATCTATTACTACATCGAGGGCACCGATCCCGATAGCGCCGACTATCTCTATCAAGATCCGGGCACCTTGCACCTGGCGCTCTTTGCGACCTTGGACGGTGAGTAGCAATGGCACGCATCATGCCCGACGACCGTCGGCCCATCGCCAACGGCGCCCAGACACAAGCCCCCGCGCCCACCGACACCGACCTGCGCCGCAAGCTCTCCACCACTGTGGTTCTGGTGCTGTTTGCGCTGGTGGCGATAGCCATGGCAACGTTCGCCTGGTTCTCCATCGCCGATAGCGCCAAGACCCGCATGCTCATGATCGACGCCAACGCCGACGGTTCGCTGCGCTTTGACCTGGACGAGCACGCTACGTTCGACGAATACGTGCACAGCCTGGGCTTTGACCAGATCTCGGCGCGCATCGCCAGCGAAAAGGGCGTAGACATCGATGCGTCCAAGCTCAAGCCCGTAACCACGAGCGACTACCAGACCTTCACTTTCGAGGACGGTTCCACCGCCGATCCCGCCGCCGGTGCCTACCTGGAGTTCACGCTGCACTTTATGAGCAGCACGGACCTGCGCGTTCGCCTGACCGGGCAGGATGGCGACGGTGGCGTGTCCGGCACGCGGTTTAGCTCCGACACGCAGGGCATGACAAGCGCCATGCGCATGAGCTTTGCCGCCGACGGCCACACTTGGGTCTACAACCCCAACGGGGGCGGGGGCTCGTCCGGCGCGGCCACCGTCTTTGGGCTCGACTCGGGTGCTGCCACCGCGGCCAGTGATATGTTCGACCTGATAAAAGATACGGATAAGCCGGTAACCGTTCGCATATGGCTCGAGGGAACGGACCCAAATTGCACTAATATGCTAAAGGGAGCTAACTATTCAGTATCGATGCGCTTTGAGGGCATCGAGGAACAGTAGATATGCACGGCGGCCACCGGGCCGCGCACGACCTAGACAGACACGGTAGTAAGGGACATCATGCAATCTGTTAAAAAAGCCGCATCCATCGCGTTGAGCGTCGTCATGTGGATCATCATCCTGGTGGCGGCCCTGTATGCGTTTACCACGCTCGCCACGCGCGAGGACGGCAGCGTCTCTGACATCGCCGGCTTCACCCCGCTCGCCGTGCAGTCCGACTCCATGGCGCCCACGTTTAACAAGGGCGACCTTATCTTCATCAAAAAGTGCGACGCCTCCAAGCTCGAGGTGGGCGACATCGTGACATTCCATACCATCATCGACAACGAGTACGCGCTCAACACGCACCGCATCGCCGCGATCGACGAGGTCAACGGCATGCGCAGCTTTACCACCAAGGGCGACAACAACGACGTGGCCGATACGCACATCATCAGTGACGGCGACATCGTGGGCAAGTACCTGTTCGCGTTGCCGCAGATGGGCAAGGTCATGGACTTCCTGTCCAGCTCCATGGGCTTCCTCATTGTGATTGTGCTGCCCATGCTGCTGTTCTTTATCTACCAGGTGTATCACCTCATCGTGGTGGGCATGAACCTCAAGCGCGCTATGGCCGAGGAGGACCGCTTGGCCGCCGCGGCCGCTATCGTGGACGCCGAGGACAAGGGTGACACCGCCGTCACGGCCGATAACGCCGCCGAGCAGCTCGCCCAGGCCGAGGCCAAGCTCGAGGAAGCCCGTCGTCTGAAGGCCGAGGCCGAGGCGGCGATGAACGCGTCCAAGCAGGAGGGTACCGACGGTGAGTGAGTTTCTGGGATTTGCCTGGGAGCTGCTGGCAAAGGTCGTCTACAACGTCGTTGCCGTCGTGAGCTCCATCCTTAATCTGCTGGTGTTTGGCTGGGTTGAGTACTTCAGCATCTTTATGACCTACTTCACCACGTTTGACCTGGTGGGCAAGATCGGCGCGGTCATTCTGTTTGCCATGCTCATCGCGGTCCCCGTGCTGATCGTGGCCATTCTGGTCCACCGCTACCGCATCAACCGTCGCCTTCATCGCGACGACACGTCCAACAAAGCGCTCTATCGCGAGATCGGCCGCCTGAACAAGCAGGTGCTCGACCTTATGGACGAGAAAAACAAGCTGCTGGCGCTCAAGGTCAATGCCATGGGCGGCACCAAGCAGATTCCGTACGTGGGCGCCTCGGCCCTGGCCGACGATCACCTGCCCACGGTGGGCAACGTGGTGGGCGCCGCCGCGGGCGCGCCTGCGGGCGAGGGCGCGGCGGCTGCCGTGGTGTCGGGCAACGCGTCGCTCGCGCTCGATGGCGAGGGCGTCAAGGACGCCGCGGCCGCCATGGCCAAGGCCACCGTCGAGGCCAAGACTCTTGCCGAGGAAAAGGAAATCGCCCAGGCCAACCGTTTCCCCAAGCTGTCCCTTGTGGACCTTAAGTACCGCGACTGGGAGTCCCCGGTCTACGACGATGCCATCTCGCTGGAGGACTTTGTCGACAGCTTCCGCGCGTTCGCCTGCAGCCAGATGAAGCTCTACTACACGCCCGAGGTCATCCGCCGCTTTGTGGCCGGCATGGCCGCCTCCAAGCTGCTGATTCTGGAGGGCATTTCGGGTACCGGTAAGACGTCGCTGCCCTACAGCTTTAGCCGCTATCTGGACAACCCCGCAACCATCGTGTCGGTGCAGCCGAGTTTTCGCGATCGCACCGAGGTGCTGGGCTACTTCAACGAGTTTTCCAAGCGCTTTAACGAGACCGAGTTCCTCCGCGCCGTGTACGAGGCGGGGCTTCGCCAAGACCCGTCCATGATCGTGCTCGACGAGATGAACCTCGCCCGCGTTGAGTACTACTTTGCCGAGATCCTGTCGGTGC
>OLVX01001684.1_pt1 | contig 17921 bp, 12 predicted proteins | sample 1673271 | NCBI WGS metagenome assembly OLVX01 (sample SAMEA3178939, study PRJEB25190) | human gut metagenome | biome: human gut; feature: human-associated habitat; material: faeces | place: Austria | collected 2013
CGTATCTTCAATACTTTCTTTCTTACCCATCTGGCTTGAACCTGGATCAAGATAAGTAACGCCCATACCTAAATCTCTTCCTGCCACTTCAAATGCTGTTCATAGTCATTGGTGTAGAACACTTCACCAGTATCAATGTTGGCATAGAAGTAGAGGTAATCGCTGGCGGTTGGTTCTAAAGCCGCAACGATAGCATCTTCACTTGGACTGTTAAATGGTCCTGGTGGCAACCCAGTATTCAGATACAAATTATATGGAGAATCCACTTGCAGATCATCATACGTCACGATCTCTTTATGAGTGCCCAATGCATAGAGCACACTGATGTCGGACTGGATTGGCATGTTTGCTTGCAAACGATTGTAGAAGACGCCTGCAATGAGCTTTCGGTCTTTGGTTGTTACACCTTCTTTTTCAACCAAAGAAGCGATGCTCATGATATCCTGCAAGCTGTAGCTGGATGCATCAATATCTGCCTGATACTTACTGAGAACTTCATTGGTTTTATCAACCATCTGAGTCACCAAGGTTTCCAGGGTGTCATCAGATGCCATGTCATACGTAGCAGGGAACAGATAGCCCTCCAACACATAACGCACATTGGCATTATTGTAAGAATCGGTAAGGATCGGATACTGCTGCACCAATTTTTCCAAGAACTCTCTATTGTTCATGAGATCAAGGAAATCCTGTTTGCTGTAACGCGTGCTTTCATCAATAACATCACCGATCTGATCGATGGTCAGCCCTTCATTGACCGTTACCTTTACAAGGCCAGCCTCTTCTGCTCCTTGCTGCAACGTTTCAACCACTTCCTCCAACGTCATGGATGGCGCCAGGTCATGCACCCCAGCTTGAAGATTGCTTGCAACCCCTTTCAACCGCACATAAAGGCTGAAAGAATTTGCTGAGCGGATGATGCCTTGTTGTTCAAGGATATCCCCCATTTCGCTGACAGGCGTGCCAGCCGGAATTTCCACTTCTACCAACTGTGTATCGTCAGCATTTGCCGGCAGTACCCAGTTGCGGCCAAACTGCACAACAGCAACGACGACAATGGCCATGCACACGAGAAGAACAATGGCCACCCACGGAATGCGGCGGCGACGTTTTTTTCGTCTCGGAGGCTGTTTATGGCTGCCACCTTGCGGCGCCGGCTTCCGTTTTGGCGCTTGCCCTTCAGAAGCTGCCGCACGACGACCAGCCTGTTCTTTGGCATTCCCTGACTGAGCAGCCCGTTGTCTGGCAGCAGCAGCCTGCATGGCTTTCCGCCGTGCTTCTGCGCGCTGTGCAGCTGCATCCTCCAGCGTTTTTGCCTTTTGTGGCGCTTGCTGGGTTGGATTTTTAGCCTGAGCGGTGCTCTGTTGCATGATACGTTCATAAGGAGGCAGGTCCGACGTTGGTTTCTGACCACCACCCTGTTTTGGATCATTTGACACGGAGTTCACGCTCCTTTTAAGGTTATTTTCAAAATGCAAATCAAGTTCATTGTAGCACATGGCCATAGCTGGCACAACCGCCACTTTGCCCGATTATCCGCGCAATATAACCAGTTTTCTTAACAAAAAAGAGGGGTGCTGTTTGCGAACAGCTCCCCTCTTTGATCAGCCTCTAAGGCATGTATTTTATTTAATTTTCCAGCTTGATAACGTGGTCAAACAGCGCGCCTGCTTGTTTCACACGTTCGCTGCCGCCGAGCACGCAGAGATGGTTCTCCGCCATCGCCTGCCGCAGCACCGGTGCATACGCACGCAGTTCATCAACCGTTGTCGCCAGCGCTTCTTCCTGCGCCTTCACAATGTCTTCGCGCGTGGCCCCATTGACATGGCTGGTTAAGGACCAAGTACCCTGAGCGCGTGCTGTCATCACAGGGTTGAATCGGTTCATGACGCCAATGATGACATTGGTCAGCGACGCGTCATCCATCTCCAGATTTTCCAGCCAGTCCGCCATGCCATCATACACTGCAATGGTATTTTCCAAATTTGGGTCACGATAGGAATAGCAGCTGACACTGCCGTTGCGGCTGAAGCGGATTCCCTGGCCATAGGCACCGCCTTTGGCGCGAATGTTATTATAAAGGTAGTCATTGGTCAAAAGATTAGACAATACTTCCATCACACCGCTGTAGCGCACGCCCAAAGGACGTAGATCTGCCCCTTTTGCCACATATTGCACATTGGCTGAAGACTGAATGCCTTCATTAAGCACTTCCACCGGCACCTGCCAATCAGCATGCGGATACTCCACATCCGGCAGGCGTTCGAGCCATTCAGCAAGCAGCGGACGAATCGCTGCATAGCTTTCATCACTGCCAGTCACGGAAACAATCAGGACTTTGCGCGTCAAAAGCTTCGCATAAAGGCCCTGTACCCGTGCCAGAACGTCATCAAAGCGTTCATCAAAATGATTGTCAAGATCCTGCAGGAAGAACAGGAAATCAAGGCCGTTCAGATATTCATTGAAACGGCTGAACGCACTGTGGTACGCCGTCACACGGCCTGCCACCACAGTATGTCCTTGTTGGAAAATGCCCATTTGAATCTGGTTCTTCAGCATCTGAACCACTTCACGGAAACGTTTTTTGTCACTGAAATCGCTCTTGGTCAGCTGTTCCCAGGCAAGGTTCAAAAATCCAGCGGTGTCTTCCGGGCTCAGCGTCTTCGAAGATACGAGAAGTTTGTGGGTAAACTTGTCAGGGTCATGGTAATCCTGGATGGCGCGACTGGTGATGCGAATGCCACCGCTGGTCAAATATTCCGCCGTGCTGAGGGCACTGTATGTGTAGTTTTCTGTGTCTACCGCACCGATCAAACTGGTCAGCAGACTGAGATATGGCAGATCGTCAACGTCAATATGATCCAGAGACAGCAGCATATCGGTATAATCAATGCCTGCCGTGAAAAGCGGATGATGCAGCACCGTCACGCCAGCAATGGTTTCTTCGCTGCACGGAATCACTGGGAAACTACCGGTCACATCGGCGCGTTCCAGATGTGGAATGGTCGCTTTTTCTTCCGGTGTATCTTCACGGTTCTGACGCGCCAGCAAGCGCTGTGTTTCTTCTACCAGTGCTGCCACCTCGTCTTCGCTCAAGGAAGCCTTGTAATCAGCCAACGCCTTCGTAATGGCGGCATCTTTTTCGTCGTTCTTTCCTGGCTGTGGACGCACCGTCAGAATCACCTTGTGTGGGTTGTCCAAAATGCGCTCTTCAATGTAGCGTTCATAATAATCGCTCGCAATATTTTCGCGCAGCATGGAAAGCGTGTCATTGTAGCACAGTGCATCAAATGGGTCGCCATCATAAAGCCAGGTTTCAAATGCATTGATATAGTAGATAATGCCGCGAGTGGTGTAGCCTTCTGCCTCGCGCAGTGCGTATTCCATCTTGTTCACAGCAGCCGTCAATAGATCTTTATCAATGCCATCGCGCACCAAACCGCGTAGGGTGTCTTCAACAATGCGCACAAAGTCTTCGCGCTTGGCCGCATCCGTTTCTTTTGCCACAATGCCAAATGGCAACTGCAAACCATCGTTGCTGAAAGCAGAAACATCTTCACCAATGCCAGCAGCCAAAAGTGCATTTTTGACCAATCCAGCCTGAGAATCCACCAATACTTCGCTGAGCACTTCTTCCACAAAAATATCAGCAGGGTCTTTACGCGTACCCAAAGAAACCGCATACGCCAGAAAATCTTTGTCCGTCGTATCGGCATCTGGTGCCACCGAATAGGTGGCTTCTACTTCCTGCGGCGCTGCAAAAGCCTCCTGCCAAGAAATGGCAGAATCTACTTCAGCCTTATCATAATCGCTCAGATAAGCCTCATCGATGTGGGACAGAAAATGTTCAATGTCACCATCGCCATAAATGAAGATATAACTGTTGGCCGGGTGATAGAGACGGCGATGGAAATCCAAAAAGGCTTCATACGTCAGGCTAGGAATCTCATAAGGATCACCGCCGCTTTCTTTGCCATAAATGGTATCCGGATAGAGGCAGGACAAAATCATATCTCCCACCTGCGCATCGGCACTGGAAAGCGCACCGCGCATTTCATTGTAAACCACGCCGCGATAGCTTATCGCGTCTTCTGGCTTTTCAATGTGATAATGCCAGCCTTCCTGCAGGAAAATTTCTTTGCGCTCATAAATAGCCGGATGGAACACCGCATCAAGATACACATCCATCAAGTGGTCGAAATCTTTATCGTTTTGGCTTGCCACTGGATAGATTGTCTTATCAGAAAAGGTCATCGCATTCAAAAAAGTGCTGAGACTGGAACGCAAAAGATCCATGAACGGTTCTTTGGTACGATATTTCTTTGAGCCATTGAGCACACTGTGCTCCAGAATATGTGCCACACCGGTGCTGTTGGCTGACGGTGTGCGGAAGCCGATGCCAAACACCTTATTGCTGTCATCATTGGCCAGCTGCAGCAGCCGTGCGCCGCTCTTTTCATGAACGAAAAGGCGCCCCAGGCTGTTGGTTTCCGGCACCGGCCGCTCTTCCACAAGGCGGAAGCCGGATACAACTTGTTGAATTTCCATAATTAAAACTCCTTTCGGTGAAAAGCTTCTATAAAAAAGAGATTCTGCAAAATCATTTTAGAACAGGCAACGTTTGCGCCTGTCCCCTCATTATATCATCCTGTCTGCTCGGCAACAATGCCAAGCACAGATTGCCCGCACAGAAAAAGACCGCGCCGCCACCGGCACGGTCCCTTTTTCAGCGTTTCCGCTTATTGTTGCGATTATTGGTTTGACGCTCACGCTTTGCGCGCGATGTCTGCGGAGATGATGAACGCGCCGTCGTCTTTGACGCTGCACTTTTCTGCGGCGCACGGATATTTGGCGTGGTGCGTTTTTCCGGCATATAGATGATTGGTTCCTGCTTCACAAGCGGCGACTCATAGCGCTGCTGCAAATTTGCCTGCACACGCTGCTGCGTTTTCACCTGACGTGCACGCACCGAGCGCGACAATTTGCGCGACCGCACTTCCTGCCGCCCTTCAATATACAGCAGAATAAAATAAATGGCTGGCACTGCATAGAACACAAACAATGCCACCGCAGCCAAAAAAGCAAAGACACTAAACTGCACATCCCAAGCGATCCAAAAGTTTCTAAAACTCAGTCCCGCTGCCACGATCACTGCCAGCACCGGCAAGATCAAGCCTGGACGTGCATTATTGTGACGTGACAGTTGCTTTTCAAGGCGATAGCCAAAATATAATACAGCAGCATAGATAATGAAGATGATCAACGTTCTTAAACTAAACACTCTGCTGCCTCCTCTTTTTAGATAAGGTTGTTATTCTCTATATTGTACCGAAAACCACACCCCATTGCAAGCTGCAAAAAATAAGAGCGCCGAAGCGCTCTTAAATCATTCATTATCGTTCAACTAAGACACCAATGGTTGTTGTGCCATTGGCCGCATATTGTGGTGTTACTTTGCAGCCGAGGGCTTCCGCTAAGAAACGCAGTGGCACCATCGTGCGGTTATCAGAATTGATGAACGGTGCAACATCCATTGTCGCCGGCGTGCCATTTACCGTATAGTTTGTGGAGCCAATCGTCATGATGATGCTTGTTCCACCGTCAACCGTAGTGATGGTCTGAGTGCTGTTGTCATAGGTAACAGAACCGCCAAGGGCTTCTGCCAGGAGACGATATGGCACGAACGTGCGACTGTCTTGAACCACTGGCTGCGTATCTGCAGTATAGGTAATGCCATTGACAGAATAACTGTTGCTGTTGATGTTCAGCTGCAAACTCATTTCATTTTCGCCAGTGCCTTCTGTGAAACTGAAATTGGTGAGTGCTGTCTGATAGAAACGACCGCTGTTATCGCGGAAGATAATGTACAGTTGTGCATCAGCCACGGCATCACTGGAGATCAGCATGGTGCCGGAGCCATTGGTGGTCAGAGAGCTGAGATTGGTGACAGTCCCTGCCATTTTAGCGGTGCTCTGAGAATCGGTTGGTTTAATGACCACTTCAGCAACCGTTGGTTCCCAAACCAGGCGCAGACGATTGCCGGAACCATCGGCCAACTGGAAGGTGACCGCACGAGCGTTGCCGCTGCTGCCAGAATCCGGCGTCAGGATTAAGCTCTTATCGCCAGCCTGAACCGTCAGTTCAACCGTGCGTGAGAAAGAGCCCACCATTGCCGTCACTTGAATCTTGGTGCCGATATAGCTCTGATCGGAACCAACAGTGAAACGGCCGTTGGCATCAAAGGTGCCCTCTGCCACAGCATCACCGCTGTAACTGAAAATCACTGAGCCAGTGTAATCATAAGTATTGCCTGCTGCATCGGTCAGCTGAATGGTTGGGGTAACAGATTCCCCAAGAGAAACAGTGCTCGATGGATAGGAAAACGTCATGGATACTGCTTTGTCGAGGATTTCCTGCTGGTCCTTATCTGGCTCATCAGTGGTGCCGGAATCGCCGCCTTCAGTCACATCCACACGCACGGAAGGCAGATTGACCGTCTCGCCGCCAGACAAGAACGTCAAAGTGTAATATGCTGTTTCGGCACTGTCTTTGAGCTGTACCTTTACAGAACCATCATAAACATCCGGCAGATCCACGGTGTACATGCCAAGGTCCTTGCCATCCTTGTCATAACGCATGACAATAACTTTATCATCCGCATTTGGCACATAATCTTTGTCAAAGACCAGCGTTGCAAATACGGCATCGCCTTGGGCAACCTTATCAGATTCCACTTTCATTTCTGTTGGCGGATGTGGATCGGCATCTGACGCAACGGTCACTTCACGAGAAATCATTTCCGAACCATTCTGCATGCGCAGCTCGATCTTATCACCAGCTGCCACGCCTTTTGCAGTACCACCTTCCGGAACATACTCAAGGTTAAAATACATGCGATTCGGGTTTGAAATTTCCCCGCTTAAAGAGCCAGAATTCACTTTGGTACCATTCACATAGATTTCATACTTATCTCCATCTTTGCCGTTGGTAAACGTCACCCAAAGTATTGTATCGCCTGCTTTCGGCGGATCGATGCTGGTCACTTCGGCTGCATGACCAACACTTGGTGCCAATGGCAGCAGCACGCAAATCGCCAGCGCGCCAAGGGCCATTGGAAGGATTTTTCGCAAATTCATAGGTTCACATCCCTTTCTTTACATAGAGAAAATTTGCACTCGTTTCATTCATGATAATATGATTCCCTATAAATTTCAAGGGACAAGGCGGAAACAAAAAAAGACTGCCGCAAGGCAGTCTCTGATCGTCACCATTTTAAAATGACAGGCTGGTAACGTTTCCTATCACAGCGCTCTTATTCATCATTGCGAGAAATGGTGACCGTCGTTGCACCATTGTCATCAGTGCCTGTTTCGATGGCATAGCCGAGTCCATCAGATACAAAACGCACTGGTACCATGGTACGGCCATCACTGTTCACATAGGGCGCCATGTCCATCCATTTCAATGTGCCATTCACCGTGTACACACTCGCCAGCGTGTTCATGACCACTTCATTGTCATCGGTGGTAATGGTCACGTCGCCAGTGGCAGCGTCGTAATTGACTTCTGCACCAAAGCCTTCAGCCACAGCGCGCAGCGGCACATACACACGCCCGCCATTGAGCACTGGCACCCCATCTTTAATAGAAATGGTCTCATCATCCAGCTGCATGTCGCTGACACCAACCGTCAAGATGATATGTTGAGCCGCGTCGTCCTTTGCGAAAACTGGTGCTGCTGAACTCAGCAATACCACCATGGTCAGCATCAGCGCCACAGCCATCTTTTTGAAATGATTGATTCGTCCCTGATTCATTGTATCCTCCTCCTCTTGAGAAAATAGGTGCGAAGCAACGGTTATTATCATAACGCATTTTCCTGTGCGAATCTCAACAGCGCCATGACAATTTGCCGCTATCACCACCAAAAATGTCACCACAGTGTTACTGTTTTGTCATTTTTGTGCTCGTTTCGTGAGTCCTCTCTGAAACAATCGTCCACCGTCGTCATCAGCCCATAACATGTGTGATTAACGCATCTGGAGAAATCTCGAAAAAACGCAACTCTTTTGTTGCCCGCGCTCGATGAAACTGGTACTATAAACTTATTGCATCGCATTAGAGGGGGACACTGAATGTCTATGAATTCACTTGAACGCTTGTCGTTCATCGATATTCTCAAAATCATTTCAACGTTTGCCATCGTTTTGCTCCATGTATCAGCCATTTACGTGCGCATGGATGCACAACCGCTGAATCCATCCGGCGCCCTGCCTTACATCATCAACGCATTGGCACGCACAGCGCTGCCGCTCTTTATGATGATTTCCGGCGTATTGCTACTGCGAGACCGTTACCAATTTAATTTGAAAAAGAAATTTTCCTTCATATTAAAGAACTACGTGCTTTGGTCGGCACTCTATATCGTTGTCGATCAGGCCATGCGCCTGTACAACGGCGACGTATTGCTCTCGCCTGCAGAAATGGTGGTCAGCTGGGTGCGCGGACCGTATCACTTCTGGTATCTACAAATGCTTCTTGGCTTCTATCTTTTGATGCCATTGCTTGCACGTCTCAAAGGACTGCAAACACTGAGCTATGCCACGCTGCTTTTGTTTATCATCATTTACATCTACAACCCATTGGCACCACATCTGCCGGTGTGTGTGCAGACCTTTGCTGATCAGGTCATCCTTATGAACCCAAGCACAATGCTTTTCTTTCTGTTGCTTGGCGCTTGGCTGTACCGCGTACCGCACCGACCTAAGCTGGCACTTGCAGCTGCCGTTGCCGTGCTTGCCGGTGTGGGCATCCGTCTTTATCAGCTCTTCAGCACACCAACCTACCAAGCCAGCAGTGCACTGCAGCCATTGAACACCTACAGCGAACTGCTGCTCGCAGCCGGTATTTTTTACCTGATCGCTTATCTCTGCCGCCATTATAAATCCGGCGCCAAGATCCAATATCTTTCTCAATGCACGCTGCGCATTTACATCGTTTCTGCGCTGGTCATTTTTGCGTTTCAGGTCTTTGTTCAGCCGACATGGGATGTTCTCGTTCCTTGGCCAACGCTGACCATTCTGCTTTGGTCCATCGTGGTCTTTCTTGTTTCCTGGCTGATTGCCCATGTGCTGGCACTCAAGGATCGTGCATGGCGTGCACGCCGTGACAAACGCACCTCTCGCTGACCGACATTATTCTATTGGAGGCCTCACTATGAAAAACATTTTACGCTTCATTATCTATGTCATCTTCTGTTATGCGGCCTTCGCCCTTTCTGACGCCGTCTACGCATTTTTCGACACCATCTTTTCAGCCTACACCATCCACTGGCCAACCAGCCTGCAGGCCAGTTTGGTGCCATCGTTACCTGGCTGGATCATCAGCGGCATCATGCTCAATTTCTGCGTGCGCAGCCGCTTAACGGTGCCGCCCATCACACTGGCGCTCTCCTGGCTCGTTGTGATCGGCCCATTCCTATTGCTTTTCTTGGTGGAGCGTGGCATTCTCAGCCTGCCAGTAGATGGACTGTTCGACGATCCTACGCCGCTGGTCATTCAGTGTTTTGCCTTTGTAGCCAGCTTCATCACCGTCAATCACATCACCAATCGCTAACACAAAAGGACCATGCGTCATGCATGGTCCTTTTTCATTGCTATTTATTGACTTTTTTACCCGGATCTTTAGGGATTGCCCCGCGCCCATCTTTTGGCACGCCGGAACGGTCATAGACACCATCCCACAAAGAATTGCTCATTAAATCGGCTTTGTCACGTTTGCTGTAATTGGCATCGCTGGCAAAAATGCGGCGAATCTTTTCCAGAACACGCATAAGAGACACCTTCCTTTCGATCATCGATCAGTTACAAAAAGTCACTAAAAGCAAATGTTTTACGCCGATTATTTATATATTGATTTTATCATTTTCCTTGCATATTGGCAATGATAAATAGTTGATATGTATATACATACCGTTTTCGGTGTACATGAACTATTTATCATTCTTATAGAAAGCCTTACGCCAACCATTGCAGCCCCTCTATGCAAATGCTATGCTAAAGACAGCAAACAATCACATAGTAAAGGAGACCACGCCCTATGAATGTATTCGACATCCTCGGACCCGTAATGATCGGGCCTTCCAGCTCTCACACTGCAGGCGCTGCGCGCATCGGCCTGATGGCACGCACGCTGCTCGGCCAGGCACCTGTCCAAGCCGAGATCTTCCTGCACGGTTCTTTTGCTAAAACGTACAAAGGCCACGGTACCGATCGCGCCCTCGTTGCTGGCATTCTTGGCATGCGTCCGGATGACGAACGCCTGCGTGACGCCCTCACCATCGCCCAAGAACAAGGTGTTGCCATCACCTTCACGCCAACCGAATTTGCCGACAGCCATCCAAATACTGCAGAGATCCATCTCACAGCAGCCGACGGCAGCACCGCTTCCCTGCGCGGCGCCAGTGTCGGCGGCGGCCGCATCGAAGTCGTGCGTGTCAACGACATGCCTGTTTCACTGACTGGCGAATACTTCACCCTCATCGTCATCCATCGCGATGCCCCGGGCGCCATTGCAGAAGTGACCCGCATTCTCACCGGTTATCAGGGCAACATCTGCCACTTTGACCTTTCACGCAAAACACGCGGCGGCGAAGCCATCATGACCCTGTCCATGGACAGCCTCCGCCATGACGACATCGACGCACTGTGCACTGAAATCGAAGCCGCCAACAACATCTACAAATGCATCGCTGTGCAGCCGATTGCGTGAGAAAGGAAGGATCTCCTATGGAAACATTGAAATACACCAGCATCGCCGAACTTGTCAACACTGCCACCGAACGCGGTGAAGCCATCAGCCAAATCGTGCTTCGCGACCAGGCCGAGCAAATGGACACCGAACCCAAGGTGCTGTTCAACAAAATGCGCGACAACTACCATGTCATGCAAGAAAGCATCCAGAAAGGCACCGATCCCAACATCCGCAGCACCAGCGGCCTCACCGGCGGCGATGCCTATAAACTCTATAGCGTTCACAAGCAAGGCAAGTCTCTCACCGGCAGCTTCATCAGCGGTGCCATCTGGCGCGCCCTCGCCGTCAGCGAACTCAACGCCGCCATGGGTCGCATCGTTGCCGCACCAACTGCGGGCAGCTGTGGCATCCTTCCTGCTGCCATCGTCACCATGCAGGAAGAATACAGCCTCGACGAATACGACTGCGTCATGGCCCTCTTTACCGCTTCCGCTGTCGGCATGGTCATTGGCAACAACGCCTCCCTCGCCGGCGCTTCCGGCGGCTGCCAGGCCGAATGTGGATCCGCCAGCGCCATGGCCGCTGCAGCCGTGGTTGAACTGGCTGGCGGCACGCCAGCCATGAGCGGCGAAGCCGTTGCCATCGCCATCAAAAACATCCTCGGGCTCGTCTGCGATCCTGTTGCCGGCCTCGTCGAAATTCCTTGCATCAAGCGCAACGCCGGCGGCGTCACCACCGCCTTCATGGCGGCCGAAGTCGCCCTCGCCGGCATCGCCAGCCATATTCCTGCCGACGAAACCATCCTCGCCATGAAGCGCATCGGCGACACCCTGCCGCAGAAGGCGGCCTCGCCATGACCCCAACAGGCCAAAAGCTCAACACCCTCGTATTCGGCGAAAACACCGACGCAGCCGCTTGCAGCAGCTGCCGCGCCTGCCGCTGAACAATACAACATCACAAACAAAGCAGGCCGACTGTCCAATCAATGACAGTCGGCCTGCTTTTTGCCTGCAAGTGTTCAAAAAAAGAAGGCAACCCAGTCCAGGCTGCCAAGCAAGGGGAATGATATCGTGGGAAAGTGCGCGAGCGTTAACAGGGGTGCGTCTCACGGTGACGGGCCAGCTTATTGGTGGCGTCCTGCTGCCCAACCACCGCCAGGGGATGGAACGCAGTGCGCTCGGTTTCACTCACCGATGATTATTTTACGCACCCATTGTAAAGCCTGCCACCTTGCTTTGTTAAAATCTATGTAAAGTTTCACTTTTTCCAGCAAAAAAGCCCTGCGCACGCAGGGCTTTTCGATTATTGATGCAGTTTTTCCGCCAGGCCAGTCACCAGCTGTGGAATGGTGGTTTCAAAGTCCACCCCATACCAAGGCTTGTCTGGATTTTTCAAGGTTTCACGAATCGTTTCAGCCGTGTAGTCAGCAGCCAGCGCAAAGGCATCCTTCAGCGCCAGGCCGCGCACAATCCCGCCAACCGATACACTGGAGAACACATCGCCAGTGCCATGGTAGGCAGCATCCACATGGTCGTTCTGATAGAAGAAATACTCGCCGCTGCGGGTATCCAGCCCATACACACCGTTCTTGCCTTCGGACAAAGCAATGCCTGTCAGCACCACAACCTTGCTGCCAAGAGCAGCCAGCTTGTTCAGCAGCTCCTTCGGGAAGGTCTTCAGCTGTTCCTCCGACAGTCTGGATACAGCTGCCTTCGCCGCATTGTATCGGTCATGAAGCACGCCTCGGTGAGATTTGGCACAATGATGTCCGCTTCGCCGCAGAGGGTAGCATTCTGTTTCGCATAGGCTTCGTCAAAAGCAGGATACAGCTTACCGTGGTCCGCCATGACAGGGTCAATGAAAATCAGCGTATCCTCATCCTTGAATTCGGCAAAGATCTTCTTGCAGATTTCAATTTCTTCCTGACTGCCGAGATAACCAGTGTAGATGGCGTCGAAATGGATGCCCTCTTTTTTCCAGTGGTCCGTGATCGGTACCAGCTGATCGGTCAGATCCTTGCAGGTGAAATCCTTAAACATCGTGTGCGTCGACAGCACCGCCGTTGGCAGAATCGTCGTCTCCACACCCATCGCTGAAATCACCGGCAGCGCCACCGTGATCGAACACTTACCAAAACAGGAAATATCTTGAATCGTCAACACTCTTTTCATAACGAGCATCCTCCTCCGAATGATTACTGATTCTCATTATACGCCAAACTGACCTCTTTAAAATAACCAATCTTCAAACTTTTGGCATGGTCAGTTAACCATGCCAGCACCCATCTGGCCTGTCATTTGCAGCAGTTTCTGACCACAAAGCAGGTCAGACCAGCAAAAAAGGACGCGCCGCAACGCGCGTCCTTTTGCATACACAACAGGCCATTCTTAGAACACCTTGTGAGGCACTAAGTCTGTCCAGTTTTCGTACTGTTCGCCTTCCTCACGCTCATAGGTATGAGAATGGGTGGCTTCCTGAACGTCAGCATAGTACCAGGCATCTGGGTGGTTGTCTGCCCAATGCGTCATTTCATCGAGCATGCCCTCGCTGTCCACGGCGCGTTCCAGCACACGGTTGATCAACGCCATAGCTTCGGCACGGGTGATGTTCTGGTCAGGACGGAAGGTGCCGTCTTCATAACCGCCAACCCAGCCAGCACCATACGCCGCATTGATGGCATCTTCGGCCCAATGACCGCTGATGTCCGTGAAATTCGACTCAGCAGCCGCCAGCTCGTCGAAACGTGTCGCAATCGCTGCATACTCAGCACGGGTGATCGGCGCATCCGGACGGAAACTGCCGTCTTCATAGCCTGCCAGCAGCCCAGCATTGGCCAACGTCGCCACCGGTTCAACATGCCATGCATCGGCGCTCACATCGGTAAAGTCGTGATCCGTCGTGCGGTACGCCTCACGAGATTCATCGGTCAGCAAGCGATAGAAAATCGTAGCCACCTCAGCACGGGTGATGTCATTCTCAGGACGAATCGTGTTGTCCTCATAGCCAAAAATGTACGCATAGTGATCGTCGCGTTCCAACTCAGGCTGATCTGGTTCCTCCGGATCTGGCGTAGGCGTAGGATCCGGCGTTGGCGTTGTGCCAGGGTTATGGGTTGTGGAAGTTTCTTCCCATACGAGGACATATGGCGAGAAATTGCCTGGTTTGACATGGAACTTGATGCCATATTTTGTATTTTGAAGCTGATCTGTCTCCTCTGTCAATTCAATCAAATTAGCACTTTCAATATCGGAAATTTCAAATCCGGATGCTTCACCATCACGGTGCAAACCTTCGAAATGTAATACATGGAACTTGGTATTTATATCTGTTCCTTCTGGATATCCCCAGTAAATGTCCATGCCTGCACTGGATGTAATCCAGGCATTGCCATTGTTCGCATCCACCAAGTCCAGATACTTGACCTCATAATGGCGTGTGGTGTTGTTGCCAACAGTACCCAGCTTGTCATCCACCTTGTCCTTCAGAGCATCAGTGCGGGCTGTAGAGCCTTCATCCTCAATGATGCTGTCGAACAGCAGGGAAGGTTTGGCATCCTGAGGCAATGTTACCTCAGTATCATTCAAGGTGTATGTCGTACCACCTTCTGGTTCCACGGCCACAGCTTTACCGCTCTCTACCTGTTTAAGATTACCCTTCTTAATGACGTCAATAGTTGGGTCATCGCCTGGCTCCGTATCGGCCACCGCGCGCACGGTCAATTTACCAGTACCCAATGCTACAGCATAGTCCGTGTTATTCAATGTTGCAGTAACATTACTCATATCCACCGCACCCGTATAAAGGGCCACGGTATAGGTGTTGAATACATCACCAGCAGTTTCTAATGAAAAATCATCACTTAACGTGGTTTCATCAGTTTTATCATTGGTGTATGTCACACGTACCGGTGGCTGGCCGTCGCCTTCTTCAAAATGATAATAGCCTGTTCCATCTTTGACCAAAGTCCAAGTTTTATCAGTGTTTTCTTCATTGCTCTCTTCGGAAAAAACCATACCTGTTGCATCGGTAACACCCATAACGGTAAATAATGGATGTGGTAAAGAAGTACTTAGCTGATTATCCGGATTATTTGTATCAAACACTGCATCATATCCTTGATCGCCACCCATATAGGCTGTTAGATCCACAGGCTTTAAGGTAATAATATTTGCAGGGGTGTTTCCTTCCTGAAGGAAGACCACAGCTGTGCCATATGCTGCTCCGCCAGGCAAGTTCACTTCAAAACTGCCATCAGACTTCACATTGACCGCATACAATGATACCGTTGCATCATCTACAGGAGTTCCATCTTCTTTTGTGTTAACGACGGCTGCGTAAAGATCTTTATCCTCATCATACTCCGCATCATACACCGTTAATGGCAGTGTAAGCGTATCCTTCTCCGTCTGATACCACATAGAACCAACAACTTGTGTCAAGTTTTCAGATTCTAACTTTTGTTTCACTGCATTTTCACACCCAGTTGCTGCATTTCCAAATTTTACACCTTTGCCGGGACGTTCAATGGAGAAGTTGTATTTTTCAAAGAAAATCTTTTCATAATCAATAGTCATTGAAGAATTGATGGTCATAAACCCAGAGATTTTTGAAGTACCAGTTGTGGTAACAGCAACATCATTTTCTATTTCATTTGATTGATTTCTATACATCTTATTGTTACTTACTTCCCCACCAATAAGTTGTACATTAGCCAAAGGTTCATTAGATTCATAAGCAACACCACCGCCAACTCCTTGGCATGCGTTTCCAGTGATGGTACCAGCCTTCATTATAAATGTAGCACCTTTACGAACAAGCACACCACCACCGTCGGCTACCGTGCTATTGTTATATATGCTTCCGCCTTCCATGGTGAAAGTGCAGTTGGCCAGGCACAGTCCACCGCCACCTTCTTGAGAATTATTGCTATATATCTCTGCACTATCATACATCGTAATATCAACAGGTCCATGGCCTGCACAGCCTATTCCGCCACCACGACCACTTGTAATGTTATTATAAATCTTGCCATAAATGTGAACATCTGCATCGCGTTGTAAATAAATTGCTCCATAAAATCCTGTATTGCCACAGATTTCTCCATCTTCACCAATTGTTAATGTTCCATATTTAAACTGAATTGGATTCTTATTATTTTGTATTCCCGTAATCATTCCATTCACTATAACAGTGTTTCTGGTTTTATCATACGGCTGAGATCCTGAAGGCGCATCCTCATTTGTCTTAATACCTGCTGCATCCGAATTGCCAAGCAAGGAACCGGCATCCATTGTAAAGGTAGCCTCATTAACAATAACCATATTGCCACCTGTACAGTTAACAGCCTCGCCCGATGCAGTCAGAGTCGCAGTTGCTTTATTTCTAAGATGAAGCACCGTTCCATCTTCACCTTCCCACATGGCATTTTTATTAGCAGTAATATCTGAAATTGTTCCTCCAACTGTCGCACTGCCGCCATCCATGTAGATCGCACGGCCGTTCAAGTTGCTAATTTCGGCCCCATCTTTCATTTCAAAATTACCGCTCTGAATCCATACCGCACCAGCAGGGCCATTACTACCTGTTTCACCCTTGATCCGAGTATATTCTGAACCTGTATCGCAAATTTTGCTTCCAGGTTCCATCACAAGTTTCGAAGATCCTGTTACACGAACAGCACTCATGCCACCATAATTTCGAAGTGTGGTCTCCACACCAAGTGTAATGGTGCTCTTAGAATCGTATGAAGCTATCATTGCATCTTGTACGATTTCATGGTTATCAATATTTTCTCCATCTACTTTTGTATAGCCAGGACCATCCATACCAGTTGAAGCACTGCTTCGACTGGCATCCACCTGAACAAAGTAAGGATTATCTGTAGAAGCATGCTGATTACTTCCTGTATAAGAATAAGCCGCATGATGACCATCGTCCAAGATAATATTTGAAAGCGTCAAGTCTCCACCGTTTCCTATCTCAATTAATGCAGGATTGTATCCACCACGTGCTGGATCCTGCGCGGCATCAAAACCAGTTGCTGCACGGGAAAGTGTAAATATTTGTTTACTTTCTGCTTCTGGATCACTTTGTATAGAAACATCATGTTTCCAGAAGCGCGCACTTGTCGTCATTGTTAAATCTGACATAATATAGATGGTATAATGCTTGGCGTCGCCTTTATCAGCTTCTATTGCTTCCGCAGCCTCTGCCAAAGTTTGATAAGGATTCCCTCTAGTCCCTTCGTCCGCATCCAAATCACTCCCAGGGGTTGCCGACACATAAATCTTGGTTGATGGAGCAACCGGATCATCGGCCAATGCCACGCTAGGACTAACGCTTGCGAGCAGTACCACGGCGATCAGCAGACAGAAATATTTTTTTAATTTACCCATTTTAATCTCTCCTTTCATCGTTTTGCAAGGTGTGTTGGTCAAAGACACACACTGTTGTGCTTGCACATTCCCCCTTTCATGGATTGGTGTCATTGTTATGAATGCCGTTTATTCCCTGCTGTATGTTCGCTGCACACAGGGCATCCGCAGCGCTGGCTGCCGGTGCGGCTGTAGATGATGGCTTTCCAGGTGTGGCCCTGGCTGCACTGCCACCACACACGCTTGCGGCTGCCCGGGGTAACGTCCTGCGGTGTGAGGCTGCTGTTCAGCGTGGGGTGCCATTCTTTGGCGACCTCAGGGTATTTGGTGGCGAGATCGTTGAAGCCCGCCAGCACCTTGCGACCAGAGCAATAGGGGCAGCCGTTGCCGCGCTGGGTGCGGCTGGCCACCACGGCCTGATAGTCGTGGCCCTGCGGGCAGCGCCACCAGACCTTGCGATTGCTGGCTGGGGCGACCTGCGTTGGCAGCAGGGGACCATTTTTTTCAGGGTGCCATTCCCTGGCGAGGTGCGGGTACTGACTGGCGAGGTCGTTGTCGCCAGCGACGACGACCTTGCCGGCACACACAGGACAGCCGCTGCCGTTGACACGGCTGGCGACGCTGGCCTGCCAGGCGTGGCCTTTGGCACACTGCCACCAGACACGGCGGCGTGTGCCCGGCACCACGTCACTCGGCGTGAGGGCGCCGTTTTTGGTGGGATGCCACTCCTTCGCAAGATGTGGGTGGCGACTGGCCAGGTCGTTGTCACCTTTTTTGAGCTGTTTGTTGGCGCAGA
>OLVX01001685.1_pt1 | contig 17907 bp, 17 predicted proteins | sample 1673271 | NCBI WGS metagenome assembly OLVX01 (sample SAMEA3178939, study PRJEB25190) | human gut metagenome | biome: human gut; feature: human-associated habitat; material: faeces | place: Austria | collected 2013
GCACCGAGGAGGTGACGGAAATACCGCGCTGCTTCTCGATGTCCATCCAGTCGGAAACAGCGTGCTTGGCGCTCTGCTTGCCCTTGACGGAACCGGCCTGGTTGATGGCTCCGCCGTACAGCAGCAGCTTTTCGGTCAGCGTGGTCTTGCCGGCGTCGGGATGGCTGATGATCGCAAACGTCCGGCGGCGCTCGATTTCTTCACGATTTGTCATAGATCTGAAATTCTCCTAGAAGGGGGTGAAGTTTTCTCCGCTCCCGCTGCGCGGGAGCGGAGAAAACATATTTTTACACATACGCACTTTATTCTATACGAAAACGCGCGATAATGCAAGGGCTTTCGTTATTTTTTCAGGATGAAGCAGGGCAGCGGGGCGATTTCGGCCCAATTGGCAAAATCGCACACCAGAACGGTGAAATCTTTCAGCGGAAGTGCCCGCAGCCAGGCCAGCACCGCCTGCTTTTCGTCTGTGCCGATGACCGCCCCGCTGTACAGGATGGCGCTGACCACCCCGCCGGGGCGCACCGCCTGCAGGGCGGCTTCCAGCGCGGGGATGCTGCTGTCGGCGGTGGAGAACACCGCGTGGTCGGCCCCGGGCAGCCAGCCGAAGTTGAACATCACGGCATCCGCCGTACCGGGCTGCACATACTGTAACAGATGGGCGTGGCTGTCGCAGTGCAGGGCATACTGCCCGGCGGGCACCCCGGCCTGTTCCAGCCGGGCGCGGGTGGAGGCGATGGCCTCCGGCTGGATGTCAAAGCCCAGCACACGGCCCTCCGGTGCGGTAAGACGGCACAGGAAGGCCGTGTCGCCGCCGTTGCCGCAGGTGGCGTCCACGCACAGGCGCGGGTGCACCAGCCGCGCGGCGAGGAAGTCCTGCACGAATTTGACGGCGGTCAGGTCCGGGGTGCGGCGGCGCACCAGCTGCGGCCCCTCGGCCGCAAAGCCGAATTTGGCCCAGAAGGCCATCTCGGCGCAGTCGGCGGGCAGGGGTGCCGTAAACACGGTGGCGGCTTCGCGGTCATAACCGCCAAAGCTGCGCAATACTTCTTTTAACAGGTAGGAGCCATAGCCCTTGCGCCGCCATGCCGGGTCGATGGCAAGGGCGGCAAGGGCCGCGCCCTGTGCGGCGGGGTGCAGGGTGCAATGGCCGATGGCCTCCTTTTCCTTATAAAGGGCAAAGCCCGTTTCCGTGCGGCGCAGTTCCATGCGGCAGTCTCCTCTTTTCTGCAGGTTTTTCTGCTGTTACAATAGCAACTGCGGGCGTTCTTGTCAAGAAAAAACGGCAGGACCGCATTTCACAGTTTCTTCACGGCACATGCGATTGGTTTTCACAATTGGTGTATACAATAAGAACAGTTCCAGGGGGCGCAGTTCCCCGGAGACAGAGCCTTTTCAGGGAAGGAAGTATCAATATGGATGAGAACAAATGGGAATACAACTATTCCTCTTCCGATAACACGGCAGGCGGCACCGGTTACCCCAATGTGGGCAGCAGCGGCATGAACACTGCCAACCAGTACAACAACGAGCCGGAGCCGCAGGCTGCTGCCCCGGATGCCGGCAGCACGGTGCCTCCCACCGAGGTGCCGCCCCGGCAGCCGGCGGAGCCGGAACCGCCCAAAAAGAAAAAGCATCACGTCAATGGCGGCAAGGTGGCACGCAGTGCCGTGGCACTGGTGCTGGCCGCAGTCATGGGCTTTGCAGGCGGCTATGTCGGCTCCCAGATGAACGGCAGCAAGGTGGTCATCCAGCAGGTGGCTCCCTCCGGCTCCAGCAGCTCTTCCGGCAGTGACAGCTCCATCACCTCGGCTTCGGCGTCCGGCAGCAGCCTGACCACCGAACAGGTGGCAGATCTGGTCAGCCCCAGCGTGGTGGTCATCACCACCGAGCAGGTGGTCTACTCCCAGTGGTCCTGGTACGGCCAGAATCAGGTGGAGAGCGGTGCCGGCAGCGGCGTGATCATCAGCTCGGATGGCTACATCCTCACCTGTGCCCACGTTGTGGACGGTGCTTCCAATATCACCGTGACGATCAATGATAAGGACTATACCGCAACGCTGGTGGGCGAAGATACCACCAGTGATATCGCGGTCATCAAGATCGACGCCAACGGCCTGACCCCCGCTACCGTGGGCGACAGCGACAGCCTGAAGGTGGGTCAGAACGTGATGGCTGTGGGCAACCCGCTGGGTGAGCTGGGCGGCACCGTGACCGGCGGCATGATCAGCGCACTGAACCGCAGCGTGACCATCCAGGGCACCAACTCCACCAACACCATGTCCCTGATCCAGATGGATGCCTCGGTCAGCCCCGGCAACTCCGGCGGCGGCCTGTTCAACATGAACGGTGAGCTGGTCGGCATCGTGAACGCAAAATCCTCTTCCAGCGATGCCGAGGGCCTGGGCTTTGCCATCCCCATCAATGATGCCATCAAGGTGGCACAGGAGCTGCTGGAGAACGGCTATGTGACCGGTCGCCCCTATCTGGGCATCACCTACCTGGCTGTGACCGACGCACAGACGGCACAGCAGCTGGGCGTGAACGCCTATGGCGTCTACATCGTGGACGTGACCAAGGGCGGCCCTGCCGATCAGGCCGGTCTGAAGGCCGGTGACCGCATCGTCAGCGTGGACGGCTCGGAGATCGCCGCCAAGGATGATCTGGGCACCCTGATGCAGAAGCATACAGCCGGTGACACGCTGGCCATCACGGTGGCCCGCGACGGCCAGATGCAGACGGTCAATGTTACGCTGGGCGAAAAGACCGCTTCCAACAGCTAAAAATCCGATAGAACAAGGGCAGACTGCCGAAGAGCAGTCTGCCCTTGTTTTTTTGTTGTTTATACTGCTCCGAACACGGTGGCGCTGTACGGCATCAGAAGGGCTTCCCGTTCATAGGTGCGGCTCTCGCCCCGCCATAAGCTGGAAGAAGTGCCGTCGCTCAGTAGTTTCCACTGCCCGGCGGGCAGCGGCACCACGCGGGAGGTGTCGGTGGGGTTGTAGAACACACACAGTGCCCGCCACCAGGCCCCGTCGCCGGGGGCAGCGGGCAGGGCCCAGCCCACCAGCGGCTGTTCCAGCGAGAAGAACTGCAGCGCCTCCGGGGCGTGTCGGTCGGTGGTGCCCAGCCGCGGGAAGGCGGCCCGCAGGGCCAGCAGGCCCCGGTAGTAGTCCACCAGGGCGTGGTACTGCCCGGCGCGGGCCCAGTCCAGACGGTTCAGGGCGGGGGAGGAGTGGTAGCTGTTGCCCACGCCCTTTTTGGTGCGGGCAAACTCTTCGCCCGCCTGCAGGAAGGGCAGGCCGAAACTGGTGAGGTAGATGCCGGCGGCCAGCCGGTTCTGGGCCAGTGCCACCGGGTCAGATGCGGTGAACTCCGGCCGCTCGTAGCGCACGCAGAGCAGTTTGTCCCACAGGGTGAAGTTGTCGTGGGCGGACACATAGCTTACGATCTGGCTGGGGGCGTGGGGTGGCAGACGGTCGCTGCGGCACCAGGCGGCCACCGCGCCGCCGACGTCCCAGAAGCTGCCGGGCTTGCCCTCCACATAGCCCGGCTCCCGGGCATTGAAACAGCCGCCCTTGATGGCGTCGCGGGTGTCGTCGCAGAAGATGCCGATGCGCTCGTTCAGCATGGCCAGGTTCGCCTTGTTGGCCTCGTACCGGTGCAGCTGGCTGCCGCCGCCCTGCCACGGCTCGCCGTACATCAGGATATCCCGCCCGCCGGGCAGGGCATCCAAAGCGGCACGGGCCGCGTTCATGGTGTCCACGTCGTACAGGCCCATCAGGTCGAACCGGAAACCGTCGATGTGGTACTCCTGCGCCCAGTAGAGCAGAGAGTCGATCATATATTTGCGGGCCATGGGGCGCTCGCTGGCGAACTCGTTGCCGCAGCCGCTGCCGTTGGACAGGCTGCCGTCCTCATTCTGGCGGAAAAAGTAGTCCGGTACGGTGTTGTTCAGTACGTTTTCGTAGCGGTACATGTGGTTATACACCACATCCATGATCACGCCAATGCCCGCCGCGTGCAGGGCGGCGATCATCTCTTTGCACTCCCGCACCCGCACTTCGCCCCGGGCGGGGTCGGTGGAGTAGCTGCCCTCCGGGAAATTGTAGTTGGTGGGGTCGTAGCCCCAGTTGTACTGCCGCAGCAGCGGCTTTGCCTCGTCCACGCTGCCAAAGTCGAAGATGGGCATCAGCTGCACATAGCCCACGCCCAGCCGCTTGAGGTAGTTCAGGCAGGTGGGGTGGATGCCGTCGCCGTGCAGGGTGGTGCCGGTCTGGGTAAAGGCCAGAAATTTGCCCCGCCAGGCCGGGCGCACGCCGCTGGCCGCATCCTGCGAAAAGTCGCGCACGTTCACCTCCCACACCGACCGCCGTGCCGGGGGGATCACCGGGCGCACGTCCCGCTCCCACCCGGCAGGGGCGGTGCGGGCCAGGTCCACGATCATGCTGCGCAGGCCGTTCAGGCCGCCAGCGCGGGCGTAGGGGTCGCCGGTCTCCCGTGCGACGCCGTCCACCGTGACCGTAAAGGTATAGTAATGCCCATGCTGGTCGCCGGGCAGCCAGATGCTCCATACGCCCTGCGGGCCGCGCTGCAGCGGCAGCGTGCCGATGCAGGGGCTGTCGTGCCCCTTGCGGTACAGGTTCACCGCGGCCTGCTCCGCGGTGGGGGCCCACAGCTGCAGCCGGGTGCCGGCGGGGGTGTACTCCGGCCCAAGCGGGCCGTTATAGGTGGTTTCGCGGGCAAAGCGGGCGCTCTCGTACAGGGCGCGGCGCTGTGCCGGTGTCATAGTACCCATGGTTTCTTCATTCCTTCTTGCGAGATTTCCGCATATTCACACACTTGTAGTGTAAACAACCGGCGTGGATTTTGCAAGAGGCAAAATCCCTTGCAAAACGGGCCGGGGTACACTATACTGGAAGAAAACTGCAGGGAGGGCCGCACAATGGCATATACCGACGATTGGGAATCCCTTATGAACGGCGTATTCGGCGCAGGCGGAAGGGTGAAATTCGGCTCCGGGGCTTCACAGCCGGAGACAAAGGCAAAGACCGGGGGCCTGCCGGACCTGAACGCGGCCCTTCTGGAGCAGCAGAAACAGCTGGACGAGCTGCTGAAAAAGCAGAATGCCCAGCTGAAAAAGCAGGATGCCGACACCCAGACGGCGCTGGAAAACAGCCGTCAGATGCTGCGGGACATGGAGAATGACGGCCTGCTGGCCAAAGGCACCGCCGACACGAAGCCGGAGCATCTGGGCAGCTTTGAAGGGCTGGCGACCGAGGTCAAAAAGACCGTGCTGGGGCAGGACGCCTTTGTGGACGGTGTGGTGCGGGCCATGCGGCGGCCCTTTGTGCTGGGCACCGAGGCCCCGGTGGCCCGCAACGTGATCCTGCTGAGCGGTGCGCCCGGCACCGGGCGGCACTTTGCGCTGGAGGAGACGGCCCGCATCATGGCGGCCCGCGGCCTGCTGCAGAGCGATAAGACCGCCGTGCTGGACCTGGCCCTGTACCCGGATGCCGGGTCCGAAAAGCTGTTTTTGCAGGACCTGTATGCCGCTCTGCACGCCCCCGGCGAGATTTTGATCTTTGAGCACTACGAGAGCTGCTACCCCGGCTTTTTAAAAACCATCGCCGACCTTGCCACCAAGAGCAGCGCACCGCTGTCCAGCCGGTATCTGGTCAACAAGGAGGGCATTCTGGTGGATGCCGGTACCGCGCTGGCGCCCGGTGCGGTGAGCCGCATCGACCCCTGCGGAAAGTACCTGATCTTCTTCTCCCACAAAGGCCGGGAGGTGCTGGCCGACAAGTTCGGTGCGCCCTTTGTTTCGGCGGTGGGGGACGTGTGTACCACCACCGCCTTTGCACGGGAAGATCTGGCTGCTATGGCGGCGCAGGAGCTGAACGCGCTGGCCCAGAAGGTGCGCACCCGGCTGGGGCTCGCCCTTACTGCCGGGGCAGACGTGCGGGACTATGTGGCCGCCCAGTGCTCCAAGGAAAAGGGCGCGGCAGGCCTGAAACTGTGCTGTGACCGCATCTTCCGCGCCCTGAGCGAATACTGCCTGCAGACCGATACGGCCCTTACCGGCACCGTGGCCCTGACTGCCGTGCCGGAGGGGCTGCAGTTTGCCCTGAACGGGGCCGCCCCGGCAGACCTGTTCAGCCTGCTGCCGACAGAGTACACCGGTGCTGTGGACGAGATCCGCGCCGAGCTGGACGCGCTGGTGGGCCTTGCCCCGGTCAAGGACTATGTGTTCGGTCTGGCAGACAACCTGCAGGTGCAGCAGCGCCGCGCCGCCGCCGGGTTCAAGACGGCCAGCCTGTCCATGCATATGATTTTCACCGGCAACCCCGGCACCGGCAAGACCACCATCGCCCGGCTGGTGGCAAAATACCTCAAGGCCATCGGGGCGCTCAAGGGCGGCCAACTGGTGGAGGTGAGCCGCGGCGACCTGGTGGGCCGCTACACGGGCCATACTGCCCCGCTGACCAACAGCGTCATCCAGAGTGCACTGGGCGGCGTGCTGTTCATCGACGAGGCCTACAGCCTGTACCGCGGCGAGCAGGACAGCTTCGGGCTGGAGGCCATCGACACCCTTGTGAAGGGCATGGAGGATCACCGCGACGAGCTGGTGGTGATCCTGGCCGGTTATACCAAAGAGATGGAAGGGTTCCTCGCGGCCAACAGCGGCCTTGCCAGCCGCTTCCCGAACAAGGTGGAATTCCCGGATTACACCGCCGACGAGCTGCTGGACATTACCACCGTGCTGGCCAAAGGCAAGGGCTACCGGCTGGACGAAAGCTGCACCTTCCCGCTGCTGGGCTACTACAAGCGCCGTCAGGCGCTGGACAGCCGCACCGCCGGCAACGGCCGCCTTGCCCGCAACACGCTGGAAAAGGCCATCTTCAACCAGAGCCGCCGCCTTGTGGCAGAGCCCAACGCCCCGCTGGACCTGATCTTGCCCAGTGACCTGGAATTTGACGAATGAGAAAGAATTATTTATAACGAACGAACCCCCGGCAGGCTGCGGCCTGCCGGGGGTTCGTTGATTCTGGATCAGTTGTGCTGCTCGGCCAGCTCCTGCACCATGTCGTGCAGGCCCTGCCGTACTTCGGCGGGGGAGGTGACCTCCACCTTGCCGCCAAAACCGCAGACCCAGCCGTAAAACTGGTCGCTCACGCAGACCGGGACATCAAAGTGGAAGTACCCGTCTGCTTCCGGCAAAAAGAGAGTGTCCTGCCCGAAACGGTCCCGCATGGCGGCTTCCAGGTCGGCGGTGCAGCGCAGGGTCACCCGGTATTCCGGCCCGCCGAACATGTTGAAATGCTTGCGCAGATAGCTGGGCAGGTCGAAGGCGGCAAAGGCCTCCTTGCCCCGGCGGGGGCGGTCCAGCACCTTGACGTAGGACATGCGGTCCACCCGGTAGTTGCGGATGTTGGCGGGATCCTTTTCATCCTGGTAGGCGATGAGGTAGTAGCAGCCGCCCTCCCAGGCCAGCTGCCAGGGGCTGACCGTCCAGGTGCTGTTGTTCTTGTAGCGGAACTGCACCAGCCGCCCGGCGCTGATGGCCGTGTGCAGCGCGTCGATGCTGTACAGTAAGGTGCGGCTGTCGGCCTTGGGGCGGCCGTCCACATACACCTGACGCTGCAGCTGGGTGCCCTCGTACTCGGAGCACAGGGCTTCCAGCTTGCGGATGAGCTTTTTGCTGGTGCGTGCCGAGATGACCTTGCTGGCCTGCACAGCGTCCACCAGCAGCTTGAGCTCGGAAAGCTCGAAGGCACGGCTGGCCATCCAGTAGCCGCCGCCGCGCCCGCGCCGCAGCTGGATGTCGTAGCCCAGCGCGCACAGGGTGTCGATGTCGCTGTAGATGCTCTTGCGCTCGGCCAGAATGCCCTGCTGTTCCAGCAGTTCCACCAGCTGGGGCACGTTCAGCAGGTGGTTTTCGTCGGTTTTCTGCTCAAAGATGTGCAGCAATGCCAGGAGCTTGGTCTTTTGTCCTTCCTGCTTGGGCATGGCGGAATACCTCCCTTGTTTTACGGCAGCTTTTTGTCGAAGGCAGCGCGGCGCTGGGTGGACAGGCGGAACATCTCTTCCAGCTTGTCCCGGTCATCGGCCACGAGGGCGTTGCGCATTTCGCGCAGGGCCGCATCGAACTGGTCGATCTCGCTGATCAGGTTTTCCTTGTTCCACAGGAACAGTTCCGCCCACATTTTGTCGTTGATGCGGGCAATGCGGGTCAGATCCCGGAAGGAGTCACCGGTGTACTCGCACAGCGAGGTATTGTCGTTGGCGCACATCAGGCTCACGGCGATGGCGTGGCACAGCTGGCTGACGTAGCCGATCATTTTGTCGTGCTCCTGCACGGTCAGGGTGCAGATGTGCTTGAAGCCCAGCACCTCCGCCAGCTCCTTTGCCCACTGGATGGCCTCCGGGGTGTTCTTGTCGGTGGGGGTGATGATGAAGTTGGCCGGGGCAAAGTTCACCTCGGCAGCGTGCTCCACGCTGGAGGTCTCACGGCCTGCCATGGGGTGGCTGGCAATGAACTCCACCCCTGCCGGGCACATGGCCTGCACCGGCTCCACAAGGCCGGTCTTGACGCCGGACACATCCGTGAAGATGCAGCCGGGCTTGAGGAGCGGGCCGTAGGTTTTGAACCATTCCAGCAGGGCGGTGGGGTACAGGCCGAAGATGATGTGGTCGGCCTGCTGCACCAGATCTTCAAAATCATGGGTCTTGCCGCTGGCAATGTAGCCGTGGTCGAGGGCATATTGCAGGTGCCCCTCGCTGCGGTTGATGCCGTCCACATGGAAACCGGCTTTGGTCAGCTCCAGGGCATACTTGCCGCCCAGCAGACCAAGACCCACCACGAGATAACGTTTTGTTTTGTCAAGCATATTCTACCTCCACACCCAAAGGCCGGATGGCTGCAAAGAAATTCGGCCAGCTCTTCTGGATGGCTTCGGCGTCATCCACAGTCAGGGGCAGCCCGGCGGCTGCGCTCAGCACCGCAAGGCTCATGACCACCCGGTGGTCGTTGTGCCCGTGCAGAATGCCTTCCGGCGCGTGCAGATGCTCGGCGCAGCCGTGCACCGTGATGGTGCCGCCCTCGCTTTCCAGCACGCCGCCGCAGGTCCGCAGCTCGACTTCCATGGCGGCGATGCGGTCGCTCTCCTTCAGGCGCAGGCGCTCGGCGTTGCGGATGACGGTGGTGCCTTCACACAGCAGGCCCAGCACCATGAGCACAGGGCCCAGGTCCGGGCAGTCGGCCAGGTCGATGTCCACCCCGTGCAGGGGTGCCTTTGCAAAGGTGACGGTGTCCCCCTCACGGGTGAACTGTGCGCCGCACCGGTGCAGGATATCCAGAATGACCGCGTCGCCCTGCAGGGTGTCCGGGGAAAGGCCGGTGACGGTCACCCCGCCGCACACGGCACCCAGCACCGCCGGGAAGGCTGCCTGGCTGTAATCCCCCTCCACGTCATAGTCGCAGGGGCGGTAGTGCTGGCGGCCCGGCAGGGCCAGCGTATTCCTATCCAGCCAGCGGCTGGTCACCCCAAAGGCGGCCTGCACCGCGCGGGTCATGTCGATGTAGCTGCGGCTCTCCACCGGCGGGATGAGGTGCAGGGTGCTGTCGCCGTCCAGCAGGGGCAGGGCAAACAGCAGCCCGCTGATGAACTGGCTGGACACGTTGCCCGCCAGCCGGTATTCCCCCGGTGTGAGGGCACCGGCCACGGTCAGACCGGCAGAGGTCTGTCTAAACCGTAGATCCTGCTCCCGGTACAACGTTTCGTAAACCGACTGGGGCCGCTCCATGAGCCGCCCACGGCCGGTAAAGGTCACTTCCTGCCCGGTGAGGCTGGCAATGGGGATGAGGAACCGCAGGGTGCTGCCGCTCTCGCAGCAGTCCACCGGGGCAGTGAGGGGGGCAAACCGGCCCAGCCCTTCCACCACGGCATCTGCGGGGCCGGTGGTCACCCGGGCACACAGCTGGCCTGCGGCGGCCAGCGTGGCGGAGATGTCCTTACTGAATTCCAGATTCGTGATGTGGGAGCTGCCTGTGGCCAGCGCCGCACACAGCACGGCCCGGTGGGCCATGCTCTTGCTGGGCGGGGCTGTGATGCTCCCGCCGATGGGGCGGGAAGAATGAATGGTTACCAGCATAGGCCGTTACATATCGCGGCCGATGGCCCATGCCACCTGGCGGCACTTGGCCATGGCCTGTGCAAAGGCGTCCGGGGTCAGGCACTGGGCACCGTCGCTCCAGGCGTGGCGGGGGTCATAGTGCACCTCCACCTCCAGACCGTCGGCACCGGCGGCCACAGCGGCGATCATCATGGGTTCCACGAGGTTTGCCTTGCCGGTGGCGTGGCTGGGGTCCACGATGACGGGCAGGTGGGTCTTTTCGTGGATGAGGGGCACGGCGGACAGGTCCAGCGTGTTGCGGGTGTACTTCTCAAAGGTGCGGATGCCGCGCTCGCACAGGATGACCTGCTCGTTGCCGCCGGCCATGATGTACTCGGCGCTCATGATCCACTCCTCGATGGTGTTGCACAGGCCGCGCTTGAGCAGCACGGGCTTGTGCATCTTGCCCACGGCCTTGAGCAGCTGGAAGTTCTGCATGTTGCGGGCACCGATCTGCACCACGTCCACATACTCCTCAAACTCCGGGATGCGGTCCTCGCTCATCAGCTCGGACACGATGGGCAGGCCGGTGGCCTCGCGGGCCTTGACCATGTCCAGGATGCCCTCGGTCTCCAGACCCTGGAAGGAGTAGGGAGAGGTACGGGGCTTGTAGGCACCGCCGCGGAACAGGGCCGCGCCGCCGGCCTTGACGCTCTGTGCGATGCGCAGAGCCTGCTCGGCACCCTCGATGCTGCAGGGGCCTGCCATGACGGCGATCTTTTCCTTGCCGCCGATCTTCACGCCGCCGCAGTCAATGACCGAATCGGCGGGGTGGAACAGGCGGTTGGCGCGCTTGTACGGGGCAGACACGCGGGTGACGTTGTCGATCCAGGGGTTGGCCAGCACGTCCCGCTCGTCGATCTTGGTGGTGTCGCCCACCAGACCGAACACGTTGTAGTCCTTGCCGGTGATCAGGGTTACGTCCAGACCCTGATGCTCGAACTTGTCAACGATCTTTTCCAGTTCTTCCTTCGGGGTGCCTTTCTTGGTGGAGATGATCATGGTTTATGGTTCCTTTCTGGTTTTAGAAAACCTTCTCCGTCATCGCTGCGCGATGCCACCTCCCCCGAAGGGGGAGGTTTTATAGCGTGCCCGGGGCAGAACAGCTCCCCCCTCGGGGGAGCTGTCGCCGCAGGCGACTGAGAGGGTTCGTTTTTCACATCACGATATGGGCTTGGGGGGTGCCGTCCAGGCGCAGCAGCTGGGCCAGATAGGCACAGGCGTGCAGGTAACCCTGGGGTCCCTGGCCGATGAAGTGGCCCTGACAGCCAAAGGACACCACGTCCGTTTTGCGGAAGGGCTCCCGCTCGTCCGGGGCGGTGAGCAGCACTTCCACGGCAGGCACACCGCACAGCCGCAGCGCGTCCAGAATGGCCACGCTGGTGTGGGCGTAGCCGCCGGGGTTGAGCACGATGCCGTCCACCCGCCCGGCGGCGGCCTGGATCTCGTCGATCAGGTCGCCCTCGTGGTTGGTCTGGCACACGTCGGTCTCAATGCCCATCTGGTCGCAGCCGGACTGCACATAGTCCATCATGCCGTTGTAGTCCAGCTCACCGGGCATGCCCGGCTCCGAGTAGCGCTGCAGGTTGACGTTGGGCCCGTTAAGAATCAAAAATTTCATCCAAAGCCTCCATGGCGGCCCGCAGAGCATCCTCCAGCGTGCCGGTATTGGGCACCACCGCGTCAGCGGCGGCCCGGTACAGCGGGCGGCGCTGGGCCTCCATGGTGCGCAGCGCCTCCATGCTGGAGGAGAGCGGGCGGCTGCCGCCCACGGCCAGTGCTTCCACCGGTCGGTCGATAAACAGCACCACGCCGTTCTGGTGCAGGGCTCGCAGATTTTCGGGCCGCTTCACCACGCCGCCGCCGCAGGACAGCAGCTGGCGGTTCTCCTTGCCGAAGCGGGCGGTCTGCTCGGTCTCTTTTGCACGGAAGCCGTCCTCGCCCTCGGCGGCAAAGATGTCCGGGATGCTGCGCCCGTCGGCCTTGACGATCGCGTCGTCCAGATCCACGAAGGTGCGGCCCAGCTGCTTTGCCAGCAGTTTGCCCAGCGTGGTCTTGCCGGAAGAGGGCATGCCGATGAGGGCAATGTTCAGCGTGTCCCGGCGCAGGGCCGCTGTGATGCGCCGGATCTCGGCGGGGGCGTCCTCGAATTTGCGGTCCAGGAAATATTCGGCCGCATACACGGCCTGTGCTACCAGCATCTCCAGACCGCCTACGGCCACCGGAACCCCGGCTTCTTCGGCCCGGAGGATGAGTTCCGTTTTGTCGGGATTGTATACCACGTCCACTACGGCTTCCAGCCCGGGCATGGCGGCCACATCCAGATTGCACACCCCCACATTGGGGTACATGCCGGCGGGGGTGGTGTTGATGACGATCTGTGCACCGCTGCGCACGGCTTCCGCATAGCTCAGCTCGCCCGTTTCCGGGTCCGGATGGCGGCTGACCGTGAGCACCTTTGCGGCACCCTTGTCCCGCGCCACGGCGCTGGTGGTGTTGTGGGTGCCGCCGGTGCCAAGGATGAGCACCGTCCGGCCTGCAAAGTCCACGCCGTGGGCGTCGCACAGGTGGGCAAAGCCGAGGTAATCGGTGTTGTACCCGTACAGCAGGCCGTTCTTGTTCACCACGGTGTTCACGGCCCCGATGGCCTTGGCCCGGGGGTCGATGTAGGAGCAGTATTCCATGACCAATTTCTTGTAGGGGATGGTCACGTTGATGGCCCGGAACTGCCGCTTGGTCAGAAAGGCACGGGCCTCTTCCTCGGTGGGCAGGGGGCACAGGTCGTATTTGTAGCCGCAGAGCATCTCGTGGATGATCTTGGAGTAGGAGTGGCCGAGCCTTGCCCCGATAAGTCCGTATTCCATATCAGTCGTCCTCCTTGCGGAAGCTGGTGGGGTGGGTCATCCAGGCTTCGCCGTAGCGGGCCGTGAGCAGGTCGGCCACCGCCAGTGCGGCGGAGCAGGTCTGCACGATGGCGGCCCGGGGCACGATGCAGGGGTCGTGACGGCCCTGAATGGACAGCTCGGCGTTCTTTTTGGCGAGGTAATCCACGGTGTCCTGCTGCTTGTAGATGCTGGGAGTGGGCTTGACCACCGTGCGGAACACCACGGGCATGCCGTTGGCGATGCCGCCGTTGATGCCGGCATTGTGGTTGCTGGCGGTGACCACGGCCCCCTCCGGCGTCATGCGGAAGGCGTCGTTGGCCTCGGAACCCCGCAGCCCGGCAAAGTCGAACCCGGTGCCGAACTCGATGCCCTTGACGGCGGGGATGGAGAAGGCCAGATGGGCGATCTTGCTTTCCACGCTGTCAAAGTACGGCTCACCGATCCCGGCGGGCAGGCCGAGGATGGCGGTCTCCAGCAGGCCGCCCACACTGTCGCCGTCAGCCCCGGCGGCGCGGATGGCAGCCTTCATGGGCTCCTCCACGGCGGGGTCCAGCACGGCAAAGCCTTCCGGTTTGTCGGCCAGGGCTTCCACCTGTGCGGCCAGCGCAGCGGCATCGTCCAGCGCGAAGCGGGTGTCGGAGATGCCTGCGCAGGCGGCGATATGGGTGGAGATGTCGATACCGGCCCGGCTCAGCGCACCCAGCACGACGGCACCGCCGGCCACGAGGGCAGCGGTGACCCGGCCGGAAAAGTGCCCGCCGCCCCGCGCATCCTGAAACCCGTGGTACTTGGCATAGGCGGTGTAATCGGCGTGGCCGGGGCGCAGCAGGTCGGCGGTCTTGGCGTAATCGGCGCTGCGGGTGTTCTGGTTTTCCACCATCAGCGCAATGGCGGTGCCGGTGGTGCAGCCGTTCACTACGCCGGACAAAAACTGCACGGCGTCTGCCTCGGTGCGGGGAGTGGACAGGCCGTCGCCCCGGGCGCGGCGTTTGTCCATACAGGCGGCCACAAAGGCTTCATCCACCGGGACCCCGGCGGCCATGCCGTCCAGCACGGCGCCGATGGCCTGACCGTGGCTTTCGCCGAAAATGGTCAGCGAAAGGTCGCTGCCAAAGGTATTTTTCATGGTGTCAGTCCTCCATGCCCAGCAGGGGGCGCAGCCCCTCCACGGGGATGGTCTCGGCCCGCCAGCAGCCCAGACCCGGCACCTTGATCACCGTGATCTGGCCGCCCTGGGCCTTTTTGTCGTGCAGCATCTCAGTCAGCACCTTTTCCTTGTTGTAGGTGGTGCGCACAGGCAGGCCAAGGCGGCGGTACACCGCACGCACCCGCTTCTGCAGGGCCTTGGACTCGATCATAGGCAGCATACCCAGCGCCACGCACTCGCCGTGGAACAGGCCCACGGTACGGCGGCCCTTGATGCCCTTGACGGCCTCGATGCCGTGGCCGATGGTGTGGCCGAAGTTCAGTGCCTTGCGCATGCCGTGCTCGGTCTCGTCCTGCTCCACGATACCCTTCTTGAACCGCAGGCTGCGGCAGATGATCTCGCCGATTTGGGCGTCGATGTCGCCCTTCTCAAAGATGGCGAACAGCTCCGGGTCGGCCAGCAGGCTGGCCTTGACGGCTTCGGCCAGGCCGTTGATGTAGTGGCGGCGGGGCAGGGTGGACAGGGTGTCCGGGTCCACGATGACCAGCTTTGGCTGCCAGAAGGCACCCACGATGTTCTTGGTGTCGCCCAGATCCACGGCGGTCTTGCCGCCGATGGAGGAATCGATCATGGAAAGGGTGGTGGTGGGGCAGTTGATAAAGTCGATGCCGCGCATATAGATGGAAGCGGCAAACCCGGCAAGGTCGCCCACCACGCCGCCGCCTACGGCCACCACAAGGTCGCCCCGGCCCATGCCGAAGTCCAGCATCTGCCGCAGCACGGTCTCCAGAATTTTAAAACTCTTGCTGGCCTCGCCCTGCGGCACGGTGATGATGGTGGCATCCTTGCACTGGTCGGCTACCATCTGGGCGTACTGTGCAGGCACACCGCTGTCGGTGACCACCGCCACCCGGCGGTCCAGCCGGGCGAACTGATACAGGTTTTCCAGCGAGCCGCGCTTGACGATGATGTCGTAGCTGCGCTCGCCCAGATTCATGGTCAGCTTGGTTCCGATAAAATCACTCATTTTGTATACACTCCTAACAGCCGCACCGTCCGGCAGGTGCGGTCAAGCTCGCGCAGCAGCGCGGCGGTCTCGCCGGCGGCGGCATCGCCCACCAGCTCTACATAAAAATAATATTCAAAGGGAACGTGCGGCATGGGGCGGCAGCACATGCTTGCTCTGCCCCGGAATGGTCGCCACCGGCTCCTTCTCGCCAAAGGCCTCCACCGTCGTGCTGCTCCGGGTGGTCTGGGCCGTGTACCCCTGCACCACCGCCACCTTTTTCCCGTTGACTTCTAAATAAATATCCCGACTGGTCGGGATGAGATTCCCTGCCATGTGGCCCGCTCCTTTCTCACACCGTCACCTCTGCGCTCAGCCAGATCTGATCCATCCCATGGGTCACCGTAAATCCGAATGTCACAAGACAGATCCCCGGCTCATCTGCCAGCGCCGTCACCTCCACCGCGTCGTACCCGGTGATGACCTCCGCCGCCAGCTTCCGCTCCAGCACTTCCACCACGAGGGACTGCACCGCCCCCCTCGTCTGGGCCGTGTTCTTCGCTCTGGGGAATCTGGCCCGCAGCGCCTCCCGCACGCCGGGGATCACGTCGTCTACCACCAGAATGGTCGTGAGGTCCCGCCAGGTCTGGTCGCTGGCCTGTCCCGTCTTCGTCCGGGTCGTCACGCCCCGGATCACCCAGCAGCTGCCGCCCACGCGCTCCACCGGCGTCACGCCGCCACGGATCAGCGCATCGACCTCACTCTCGTCCAGTCGCTTTTCCAAGGCGGAAATGCCCTGCAATTCCGCCCCGCCCAAAGGCAGCGCCGGGTCACTCCCACCGCAGATGGCCCCCGCCACCGCCGCGGCCACCCACGCACCGCCCGCCTCCTGCGAGACCGCCGGAGCCACCAAAACGACCCGCTCGCTGTTCAGCTCCACGGCCCGTTTGACCAGCGCCTCCGCCGTCTCCCCAGCGGCTCCTGCAACGACAGCGATGCGCTGTCTTCGTTCCGCCGAGGCGCTCATCACGCTGTCTCGCAGCTTCTGCTGCACCGCCAGCTTCTCGCTGTCGCAAATTACAACGTTCACGCCCTCCTGCTCCTGCACCAGGGCAAACGCCGCTTCATACCCATTCTCATCCGCCACCGGCACCGCCAGCACCCGTGCCGCGCCGTTGGCCAGCAAAAGCTTCACCAGCGCCGTCAGCCCATCCTCTGCGCCAAAGGCTTCTGCTGCCTGCCGGTAGCTCCCCAGGGCATACAGCGTCCCCGCCGTTCCCTTCTGGCTTACGGCAACCACTGCCGCCACGCCGCGCCGGTTCCCCCGCTGGGCCGCCGCCGTGGCCGTGTAGGCAGAATACACCCCCGGCCGCTCGTGGTTCGTCACTCGTTCCATGTTCTCACTTCTCCTTTCACGCGGAAGCCCACCAGCGCCCCGCTCTCGCTCGTCACCGCCGTCAGCATCCCCCGGCAGACGGCTTGTAGCTTCCCGCGAAAGCTCCCGCTCTCCCGGTCAAAGCCCGTCTCGCCCACGGACCATTTCTCCACAGCGAACCCCTCCGGCCCGCCCCGCAGAAACGCCTCTGCCACCCGGTCCACCAAGGCCCGGCAGCCACGCTCGCCGTCCTGCCTGGGGCTGTACAGCGTCACCAAAAATTTCACGCTCACCTTCTGCCCAAACGCCTCCGTCCAGCTCCTGGTCTCCGCGTCGTACCGCTGCCCCAGATAGTTCTGAAACCCGGCGCTGCCTGCCTCGACCTCCTTCACCTGCACCACCGCCAGGGGCGCCGTCAGCGCCCCCACCCGGTCCTTGGGCCAGGCCGTCATGCTCTCCACACCCTGGGCCGTGAGATAGTCCGTCATCGCCTGCCGCAGCGCCGCAAGGCCATGCACTCCCGTCAAGCCGCATCCTCCTCTCTCCGCCGCAGAGCCGCCTGCCAGCAGATGCTCTCTTCCCCGGCCCTGAGCTTCCTGGCGTTCACCACGTCATAGCGCCGCGCCTCCCACTGCAAAACAAGCGGTCCCTCTGTGTCAAACGGCAGCGCCGCCTCCGCCAGGCAAAGCCCCTTCTCCTGCCGGGAAACGCCCCGCTCCGTCGGCACCCACTGCCATTCCCGGTCCAGCACCGGCCGCACCACGGCCAGCCCCTCGCCCAGACACCGACCGTCCTTCCAAAGGGAAATGGCCACGCCATACTTGGCCAGCACCGTCCGAACATATCCACCAAACGTTGTTCTCAACCCTCCACCTCCCAAAAGGCAAAGCCCTCGTCTCTGGCATAGGGGGCCATCAGCCGCTCCGCCTGCCGCCGCAGGGTGTTGGCGCTCTCCTCCGCCGTCTGTCCTTCCGTTTCCCGCACCGAGAGGTCCCCTGCGGAAAATGACACCACCCGGCCCGCCCCATGTTCCCAGGCCGTCTCCATGGCCGCCAGCGCCCCCCAGGCACAGGCCACCGTCAGCGCATTGCCGCAATCCTCCTCCGTCACGCCCTCGCGCAGCCGTCCGCGCCAAGCGCCCAGTTCCCCGGCGCACAGGACGGAGAGGATCTTCTCCTCCCCGTCCGTCATGGCCCGCCCGGCGAGCTCCCTGGCCGCCGCCAGAATCTCCTCCGTCGTCACCGCCATGGCTCAGCCTCCCAGCTTCAGGACCTTGGCCGCATCCTCATACATTTTGTCATGGTCGATAACGGTGACG
>OLVX01001695.1_pt1 | contig 17825 bp, 19 predicted proteins | sample 1673271 | NCBI WGS metagenome assembly OLVX01 (sample SAMEA3178939, study PRJEB25190) | human gut metagenome | biome: human gut; feature: human-associated habitat; material: faeces | place: Austria | collected 2013
TCGGTGGTACAGGTTCCTAAAACATCTTCTATGGTCTTAAGGTCATCGGAAGTGATCTTCGGCTGTTCTTCTTTGATCACTGCCTGGACAGAAATCTCACCTATAGAGTCTTTTAATCCCTCAAAAGCGGTATTTAAAGCGGAAGCCGTGGCATCTGCATCCACGACTTTTCCTAAAACAGACTCTGTGATCACAAATGCGCCGTTTTCTCTGCGGATAGACGCATCCTGAGGCTGTGCCAGTACTCCGTCGCAATGGGTATCTACAAAAGCCCTTATCTTATCTGGATCCGCTGCTGTCTGGACCGTAACATCCACCGGTATCTTTTCCAGATCCTTTTTGTTCATATATTGACGGATCAGGCTTCCACCTACATAGCTTTTTAACTCTTTTTCGGCTTCTTCCTGATTGCTCCAGTGAATACCCAGTTCCCCGGCTGTAGTTTCTGCTTTTTTATCCTCAATAGTTAAGGCTACAGACACATCCGCCTGTTTTTTCACTTTTTCTTCTGCTGTATGCAGGGCATCTTCCCATGTTTTTCCAGCCAGACTTTCCCCGTCTGTACTGATACCTTCCGGAAATACCGGCGCCGCACATACGGTCATGGGAAGCACCCATAAAGCCCCGGCAGCCAGTGCTGCAAAAAGACCTGCTGGACCTGCTCCAACTATTACAGGTTTAAATTTACTATTTCTTTTTATTTCAATTTGGGGAAGATTTATTACATTAATCTTTTCTAATTTTTTATATTTTTGTTCATTTTTAACTTCTAAATCTATTGAATAAGAATAAAAAACATCATCTTTTTTTCTGGCATCAATAGATTTTCGTGAAATAAACATATTTATAATATCATTTTTATTTATATGAAATTTACTTATTGCAAATTCAAATATTTCTTTTTCAGTTAAATCTTTTCTTATTTTTAAATTATTAATTCTAAGCATTTTAAGCCTCCTTAAATAATTTTATCAAAAGTTAGACATATTAGCAATAAGTATTACAAAAAGATTACAATTATATTAAATAATAAAGAAAATGTTGAAAACAAAAGAAAATATTTATAAAATATATAATGAAGTAATATTAGAAATAAGGTGGATTTTATGAGTAAAGATTTTGAAAATTTTAAGAAATTTGAAGAATTTTTTTCAAATACTAAACCAGATGGAATTTTGTCATGGAATAGAGGAAATGCTTTTATAGAATTGGATTGGATGTTTTCAGATTTATTGGAAAGAAAGTATGTAAAACAAGCAATTGCAAATATAATGCAAAAAAATAATCCTACATATAAACAAAACTGCAAATATAAGAATAACAAAAATCCAGAGGATATAGATGGCTTTTCTATAGTTAGAAAAAAAGGAAAAATAATATTAAGATTTAGTGGTAATGACAATTATACAATTGTTGATTTATATGGAAATGAGAATGAACAATATAATGAAAAAAGTGCATTAAATAAAATAAATTTTACCCAGTTAAATGATGAAATTATGAATGTTATAACTAAAGAAAATAAAGTAAATGATGCAGGGGCGAAACTTATTATAGCTGGAATAGAACAAGCAGAAAATGAAGCATTTGGAAATTTAATTGAATATTATAAATATTTAATAGATGAAAAAGAACAAAGCAAAAAACATACTTGTACTATAACACAACGAGTTGATGAAATAGAAAGAAAAACACAAAATACGCATGATAAGAGAAATAAGTATGAAAGAAAAAATGAAATAATAGATTTTCAAAAAAGAAGGAAAATGTTAGAAGAAAATAAACCTAAAGGAAAGGTTGAGGTTGTTGAAAATTTAGAAGATGGCACACAGGAAATGTCATATATAAGTTTTGTTTATAAAAATCTTTTAAATGATATAAATTGTAATCAAAATGGATATTTGTTTGTGTGTGAACCAGTAAGTGGAGATAGAAATACAAGAGTTTTTTATTTAGATGAAGGAAGTTTTGAGAAATTTGAAAAAGACAAGAAACAAGATAGACTATCTGCAGTAACAAAAAAATATTTAGAAATGTCAAATGAAGAATTTAAAGAAGAGGAAAGATGTTTAACACTTACACATACAAGTTTAGAAACATATAAAGAAAGACTTAATTTTTTTATTAATGGTCAAAAAGGAAAAAGTTTGACTAATTTAAAAGAATATCAGCAAAAATTAAAGGATTTATATGGAGATGAGCAAGTCAGTCTTCCATATTACAAACCAAAAAACATTTTTGATATTGAAATTATTGTAGACAAAGCAAATGGAATTGACAGAACAGCTCAAAAAGAACTTGCAAAATATAGTAGAGGTGAGGTATATGTTAAGTAGTGAATATTGTGAAGCCGCTGTAGAAGTGTTAGGAATTTTAAATGAATTAGAAGAAAGTGAATTTAATAAAATTCCTAAAAAAATTATAGAATTCTTAGAAAATAATAAATCTAAAAGCTATAAACCTTCAATTGATTTTTCAGAAGATGTAAATAAAATGGTGTTAAAAGATAAGACAAGAGATATATTGGCTGGAATTTATTTGGATTATTTATGTAAGGAAAGTGAAAAACAAAAATTTATTGATACTATTAGAAAAAATGCATTAAAATATCAAGAAAAAATAAAAGAACAATATAAAACAGAAAACTTATTTAAGCCAAAAGAAAAACAAAGTATCAATACATCAGCTGTTGAAGTTTCCATGGTTAATTACAAAGAACCATTTTTTAAAAAGCTATTTGATAAATTACAAAGGTTTTTTGGTAAAAAATAAATGAAAAATATGACGTTCTAATACAACCCTTATGCGAATACAATTAAACAAAAGTATTCAATGGGGGTTGCTTTATGAAGGGAATATCAATAGAAGAACGTGCGACAAATTTAGCACATTATATTATAGATTCAAAAGATACAGTAAGAGGGGCAGCTGTGAAATTTGGAATAAGTAAAAGTACAGTACACAAAGATGTAACACTCAAGAACGGTTTGAAAAATAGATATGTTATTCCTGAAAGTATTGAAATTAAAAAGGTTTTCTTGGCAGAGAAAAATCCAGTTGTTAGATTGGGATTAGTGATAAGATAAATATGCAAAAAGTGACAAAAAGTACACGAAAAAACATACAAAAAGTGGCAAAAATTTGTGTCTACTCATTTGGGTAGGCATAATTTATTACATTGCAGTTCTATTTTGCTGAAAATAAAACGTGAGGGCAAACAAAATTAAATATTAGTAAGATAAGCACATTTGCAATTAAAAGTTGCAAGTGTGTTTTTCTTATGCAAGAGATAATGCCTCAAACTCTTAAAAAGTGATAGGTGTAATGAGCCGATGCTATAAAGTTCATTCGTATAAGTGCTAACAGTCTATTGGTATGAAGTGCGTGAGTGAGATTTTAGAACACAGACTCACAATAAAAAAAGAGTATTCGGTGGCAAAACTTGGCTGTGGATTTATAATTGTAAAAAGTTTGGACAAGTATGAACAAAGATGCTTATTAGTATCAGCAATTATAGTAGCAATGCTACTTACTAGACTACCTATGAAACGAGGCGAACAACCGACGGTTTCTGATTAAATAGGTGTAATAATTCCTTTTTTAAATAAGGGATTATTGCACCTTTTCACTTTAGCTCACTTCCTCTGGTTTCTACTTGGGAGTTGCTAAAGTGAGTGAGTCAAAAAATTTATTTTTGGGCTCAATTAAATAAAAATTGCAGTTAGCAAATTTTTATTTAAGAACCTAAAAAAATGCTTTAGTTTTTTTGTTTGGGGTGTGGGGTATCCCTGCCACACTAACACTTTTTGAAGCAGTCAGCTAAAAAAGTGTTGTAGCGTGTTTACAACACAATTGAAATTAGAGTAGAAAAATAAAATTTATTTGTGTTATTGAGCACGAGCAAGGAGGTTTTATATGAGTTATGCGATAATTAGAAATGCAAAATATAAAAGGGAAAATTTGAAGGCAGTATATCGCCATAATGAAAGAAAAAATAAAAATTATTCAAATAAAGATATAGATAAAACAAAATCATATTTAAATTATGCATTAAAAGAACCTGAATTTAATTATGAAAAAGAATTTGATAAAATAAGGGAAAAATACGATTTGAAAGGTCAAATAAAAACAGTAAGTAATATTGTATGTGAATATGTAATAACATCAGATAATGATTTCTTTAAAAGAATAGGAGAAAAAGAGACAAAAAGGTATTTTGAAACAGCATATAAATTTGTATGTGAATATAAAGATTTTGGTGAACAATATATTTTATCTGCAAAAGTGCATTATGATGAAAGATCTCCTCATATGCACTTACTTTTTTTGCCTGTAGTTCATACAACAGATAAAAAAGGCAATAATATAGATAAACTTGCTTGTAGTGAATTTTGGAAAGCTAAAGATAGTTATAGACAATTACAAAATGCTTTTTTTGAATATATGGAATCAAATGGATTTGATTTAAAAAGAGGATTACCAAAAGAAGAAACTAATAGAGAACATTACACAGTAAAGGAATATAAAAACATAACTAATTTTGAAAAAACAAAAGAGACCTTAAAAAGTATAAAGTTGGAATTACCAGAAGTTCCAGATTTAAAAGATATAAAAAAGGTTATGATAGGTAGAGATGAAAAGATTTTAAATGATATCATAAAACCTAAAGATAAACTTATTGAAGAATTGTATCAAGATAATGTAACATTACATAAAGAATTATCCAAACAAGCTAAAACTATTGAAGAAGCAGAAAAATATCAGAATGAAAGAGATAAAATAATTGCTGATAACGAAGAACTAAACAATACAGTTAAGATTTTAGAAAAAGAATACAAGAGAAAAAGTGATACTCTTGATATAAAATTCAATAATAAAAAAGATGAGCTTGAAAAAGAATTTGAATATAAAACATATGATATAGAAAATCAATATAAAAGTAAAATTCGTAAATTAGAAAAAGAGAATAAATATTTGAATAAAATAATAAATAAATTCTGGGAAACTCTTGATAAATTTATACATTGGATTTGTAAAAAATTCGATATTGCTGAAGAAGATAATTTAATTAGAGATTTTCAAAAGGAAAACGAATACTTTTATAGATCCAGAAAAGCAGATAAAGAATGAAGAAAGAGGGAAGGAATGGGATTTAGAAAGGTAGTTTATAACAAAAAAGAGGAAAAGAACTTAAAAAAAGTTATTTTCTCTTATACATATCTACTCTAACAGGTAGTTTTTGAGCAAGTTTAGCAGTTTTTTCATTAAATAATAATTCTGGTTTTATATTAAATGATTTTGCTATAAAATCTATATTTTTACAAGTAAAAAAAAATTCAAAACTATTGACAGAAAAATCTCGAAATGATATATTGAATGTAGATATATGTAAAAAATATAAAACACTTTTAAGATAAAATAAGGAGAGATACAGATGTCAAAGAAAATTTTTAGTATTTTAATTATGATTTTAGTATTATTAGGACTATGTGGAACAGTATTTGCCAAAGATACTTATACTGCAACATCTACTATAAATGGTACAACAGTGAATTGGAGTTATGAATTAAATGATTCAAACCAAATTGAAAATTTAAAATGTATAAATCCAACAGATTTAATAGGAAATGTTATAATTCCATCAACTTTAGATGGAAAGACAGTAGTTACATTAGGAAATAGTGCTTTTAAGTCTGCAACTAAAATAACTGAAATAACAATTCCAAGTACAGTAACAGAAATTGGATATAGTGCATTTGAAAACTGTACAAAATTAAATAAGGTTGATTTAGGGAACATAACAACATTGTCATTTAAGGTTTTTAAAGGTTGTACAAGTTTAACAGAGATTACAATACCAAAAACATTAAAAAATGGTTCGGTAAGTCCATGTTTAGATAATCCTAATATAACAAAAATAACTTTAGAAGATGGTTTAACAATAGTTCCAAAAAATTTATGTGCAAATACAGGAATAACAGAAATAGTAATACCAGATTCTGTAACAGAGATTGAATATAGTGCATTTGATAATTGTACTAAATTAAAAAAAATTACAATTTTAGATAATGTTACTAAAATAGGTTTTTATAACATAAGTGATTCGGATTCAATATTTAAAAGTCATGATAAAGATTTAACAGTGTATTGTTATAAGGATTCAATGGCTGCCAATTATGCTATTAAATACAATATAAAATATGTATATTTAACAAAACCTGCTATAGATAATAATGAGGAAAATAAAGAAGACAAAAAACAGAATGTTACAGAACCTGCAATAGATGCAAAACAAGAAGATACTACAATAGCAACAGGTAAATTACCACAAGCAGGTAGTAGTTCAGTAATTATAATAAGCATTATAGCAGTAATGGTAATTTTAATAATTAATTATAAAAGATATAATAGTTATAAAGATATAAAATAAACTAAAAAAGGCCCAAAGGTCTTTTTTAGTTTTATAAATAATATAGAAATTATTTATTTTTCATAATCCACTCATAAACTTCTTTTTCAGAAAGTTCTTCATGTTTTAGTTTTGTGATTTTTTCTTTAGCTTGTTTTTTCCAACTTTCAAAATCATTAGCAATTTTTTTGTTATCTTTATTTTTTCTAACTTTCATAAATTTTTGTTGATATATTTTTCTATACTCAGCATAAGCTGATTTTTCTTGCAATCTTTTATTATATGTAAGAATAGCACCTTGTTCTCTACAAGTTTTTCCGTTTTCTTTTGGATAATCACAATAAATTTCGTCAAGTCTTGAATTAGGTATAAAATACATTCCACAATTTTGACATTTCTTAATAGGGTTATTATTTGTTTTTACTAATTCTTCTAATACTACATAACAGATACTAGATAAATCATTACTTTTATGTGTATCTATCATGGAAATAAACATACTTTTATTTTTTAATTCATTTAATAAAGTGTGTTCGCTAGTATTTTGGAATTGTTCATATTTATTAGAAAAACTATCTCGTATAACATTATCATTTTTATTAAAGGTGTGTAATTTTCCCATTTGTTTAATTAAATATACTGCATATCTTTGTGCAGATGTATAATCTTTTAATTTTTCATCTTCTTTAATATTAAATATGTAATTTATTGCATCTTTCATTTCTTTTTGAACATATATTATTTTATGTTTTAAAGTATTATAAATTTTTTGAGTTTCTTTTAAGTATGTTTCATCATTTCCATAATTATTTGATAATGTAAATTTATAATCTTCTTCTAAATCTCTTAATATTTCAAAGCCATAAGCAAAGAAAAAGTCTTTATATGCAGATTCATAAGTGGATAAATCGGCATTTAAAAATCTAACTAAAAAAGTACCAAATTTCTCTACAAAAGGAAAATACAAGGTTGCAGGGTGCTTTAATCCATTATCTGTACCTTCATTTTCTTTCCAATATATTTTAAGTGTATGAGTATCATAATCTATATTAAAACTAGCCTTATAGTAATATAAAGGGGCAGAATAATATTCTTCTTTTTTCTCTTGATTAAACCAAATATAAAAATCTTCAAAAAATTTATTTTCTGGTAAATCCCTATTCATTTCAATATTTCCTCCAATCCATCTGTAAACAATTTTTAAAAAAATAAAAATTGTTATTAACATTCTAATTATATTATACTATAATACCGATATAAATACAATAGCTTTTGAAATAATTATTGTATAAAACTGTAGACAGAAAATTAACCATAGAGAATGGAGGTGATAAAAATAGCTAAAAATGAAGATATAATAAGATTTTTTTATGAAGAACATAAAAGACCAACTGACATAGCAGAAGAACTAAAAGTGAGTAAACCTTATATTACAAAAATTATTCAAAAAGATGAGAGATATATTAAAGAAAAGGAATATAGAAGTAATATAAGTAAGGAAAATCATAAAGCTTGTAAAAGAAACTATATAAATAAAAGGAGACAAACAGAAAAACAAGAGTATCAAGCAATGATAATACAAATTAACAAAGACAATGAGTATTTATCAACCAAAATACAAATATCGGATTTAGATTTTGCAAAATGGAATAGACAAATGTTTAGATATGATAAAAATAGTAGTGATCTAGTTTTAAGAAGAGGATTTACATTTGCTTGTGATGTACCAAAAAGAATTAGGAATGTTGTAAATGTGGGGAATATAAGAAATAGAAGAATATATGTATAAGATATGCTTTGAAGTTATTCAAGGTATATTTTTTTGTCATATATTTTTTGTTTTAATAATAGTATTGAAAAGAAAGTGGGTGAGAATTTTGAAAAAGGGTTTGAAGATTACGTTTATAAATCCTAATACTGAAGACCAAATAGTACAAGCTATGGCTGGTGTTCTTGCTTATAATTTAGCTGAAAATGATGATAGTGTTACATTTGATTATAAAACTTCAAATTCTTATCAAAATTTTCACAGTATTAAAGGAAAAATAGAGTAAATGTATTGACTTTTGGTAATAAAAAAGGTTATTGGAAAATTTTATTTTATAAAAGATGAATTTTTGATATATTTAAAGGTTATAAATTAATGGAAAATAAAGAAAATGGCAATAAAAGACCTTGCTATTTTTGTTTTAATGATCTGGAAAATGAAGAAATAATTTGGTTTGTTCCAATATCGAGTAAAGTGGAAAAGTATAAATCAATATATGAAAATAAGAAAAAGTTAGAAAAAAAGTTTATAACTTTGTTTTCGGAAAAGTATTAGGAAAAGAAAAAGCATTTCTAATACAAAATATTTTTCCAACAACTGAAGAATACATAGAAAGTAAATACCAAAACAAAATGCAAGATGTAGAAATAACTGAAACTTTGAAACAAGAAATTATAGAAACTTCAATGAATGTTATAAAACTAGCCCAAAAAGGTATTAATATTTCATTTTATGATATAATTGAAATGAAAAAAATATTACAAAAGTAAATATATGTTGAAATGTACAGTAAAAAAACTAATGAAAAAAGAAGGTGAAATAAAAAAAGAGGGGATATAAAATGAAAACTTTAGAAGTAAAAGATATTATAAAATTGTCAATAAATGAAATATGTGTTAATCCAGAAAATCCAAGACATGATGAAGTAATAATGGATTTGGGTGAAATTTTCATTATGCAACAACTGATAAAAACCAAGAAAGATTCTCAAGCAATGTATAAATTGATATATGATATATTTGAGAATAATTGGTTTCCACAATCAATTGTTACAGTTACATATAATGAAAAAAAAGAAAATATGTAGCTTGGGATGGAAATCGTAGATTAACTGCATTGAAAATATTGCAAAATCCTAATATTTTGGATAGTTTGAATAACTTTACATATACTCAGAGAAACAAAATATATGATATGCATAAACAAATTAATGACAAATCTTTTTATGAAGTTTCATGCTATGTTGCCACTTCTTTTGAGGAATGTGCTGATTATATACGAGCAATACACACTACTGATACAGGAGCATTGCCTTGGAGCGATGTTGCTAAAAAAAGATTTGAGAATAAATTAGGAACAAAAAACATGTTTTCTCAATTAAAGGAGTACTGTAGTAAGCCATTTGAGAATATATCAGATCAATTTTCAGTTACTAAATTCGAAAAGATTGCAAATTCTAAAGTTGGAAAAGAATTTTTAAAAATAGATAACACTGGAAATATATTAACACATGCATCTTCTATAAAAGAATTAGAAGAAAAATTAGCTAAAATTATAAAGGATATTAATGACGGAACATTAAAAAATGAAAATATAAAAAATGCAACCGAAATGAAAAAATATTTATATGGTGAAAATGAGAAAAAAATTAGCATTGAAGAAAAAAATTTAATATCTCCAAGTTTAAATAAAAATGATAGCATTGAAAAATCAAAAGAGGTAAATAAAGAAGATAAGCAAGATGAAAAAAAGAACAAGTTAGAGGTGAGCAAATTTCATTTATTAGTCCTAACCCATATGGTATAATAAAAAAGGAAAGTGATTCTATTTTTATTAGAATAAATATAAAAAAGTTAAAAGAAGATAATCCAAGGGCTATAGGAATCAAAGATTTATGCTATGAAATACAACAAATGTGTATAAATAATCATAATATAAAATATAGTATATCATTTGCTTTTTTATTGAGAGCTTTACTAGAACAGAGTGCTATATATTTTTTAATAAATAAAAATATGTAGGACAAACTAAAAGGAAGATATGATAATAAGGATTTAAAATTAGAGCAGATTATTAGAGAGATAGAAAAACGTAAGTCAAGTTTATTTGATAAAAATACATTAAGATGTTGGGAAACTTTTAATGACAATACTTCAACAAAAGATTATTTGGATATGATAGTGCATCATCCATATTTAATTAGAGCCAATATTGGTACAATAAATAATATATCTGATAATGGACTTTATGCAATTATCCAATTTTTTATAGATAATTAAAATATTAAACAAAAAACTATTCTCAAAAAGAGAGTAGTTTTTTATTGCTTTTTTGAAACTGATATGTTAAAATGTAACAGAACGAAAACAACGAAACAGAGAAAATAAAGAAAGTAGTGATGTTATGAAAATTGCAGCATACTGTAGGGTATCAACTGAAAAAGAAGCACAAATAGACTCATTAGAAAAGCAAATAGAATTTTTTAATGAATTTACCAAAAAAAACGGCTATGAATTGTACAAGCTATATGCAGATGAAGGAATATCAGGAAAGCAAATAAAGCACAGAAAACAATTTCAGCAAATGATGGAAGATGCTAAACATAAGAAGTTTGAAAAAGTAGTAGTAAAAGATGTAAGTCGTTTTGCAAGAAATACAGTTGATTTATTACAAAGTGTAAGAGAACTAAAATCTTATGGTGTGCAAGTAGATTTCTTAAACAATGGCGAAGTAATGGAAGGTGGCTCTGAATTTATATTAACAATTTTAGGAGCGATGGCACAACAAGAAAGTGCAAATATGTCTAAAAGGGTTAAATTCGGAAAAGATATTACAGCTCAAAAAGGAAGAGTGCCTAATTTGGTATTTGGATATGATAAAATTCCAAATGAAAGATATACTCTAAAAATAAATGAAGAAGAAGCCAAAATAGTTAAAGAAATATTTGAAAGCTATGTATACAAAGGAATTGGAACAACAAAAATTGCTTGGGATTTAAATGACAGAGGAATAAGAACAAAGAAAACAAAATCAAAATGGGTACAAACTTCTATCGTAAGAATGCTTAAAAATCCAATATATACAGGTAGAGTAACAAATAAGAAATCAGAAGTAACAGACTTTATAACAGGAACAAGAAAAGATTTACCAGAAGAAGAATGGATAGTTGTTGAAAGATCTGAAATGAGAATAATATCAGATGAATTATTTAATAGAGCACAGGAAATACTTGCTCAAAGGTCAAACGAATTTAAACTAAACAACAAGAGAGAAAAAACAGAATATGTATTTAGTACACTTATATATTGCAAACATTGTGGTTATTCATTTAGAAGAATAAAAAGAAAATATAAAGAAGATGGACCAGAATATATAAGATGGGTATGTAGTGGAAGAAATTCAATGGGAGTAAACCATTGTCCAAACACAACTGTTATTGATGAGGAAGAACTTTTAAATGCAATAAAAATATATTTAAAAAGTATAATAAAAAATAAAAAAAATTTTATGAAAACTGTTGAAAAAGAATTTGAAAAGATTACAAAATTAAGAGAAAACAATGAAAGAAGCGAAGAAAGTCTATTAAAAGAAATAGAGAAAGTAACAGTTAAAAAACAAAAATATATGGAAATGTTTCAAAATGAAATAATAAATATACAAGAATTAAAGAAATATACAAATCCATTAAATGAAGATATAGCAAGACTTGAAAGAGAATTAAAACTAATTACATCTGAAATTAAAGAAAAAGATGTACTTGAAAAGGAACTTAATAAAACAATAAAAACAGTAGATGATATTTTAAATAATGAAACAATAACAAATGCAATGCTAAAAACAATAATAGATGTAATTGAAGTAGATTCAGATGGCAACATAGAAGTAAGACTTAAATTATTAAATGAAATAGGAACAAACGAGCCAGTAATAACAAAATTTGAAGACATTTACCAAAATGGAGAAGACACAGAAAACAAAAAAGACAATAATAATGAAGAAAATTCTACCGCTCTGAAAAGTAACAACAGTACACAAAGATGTCTCAGAACGACTAATAAAAATAAATCCAAGTTTAGCAAAAGAAGTAAGAGAGATACTTGATGAAAACAAAGCAGAAAGACACATAAGAGGTGGAATGGCAACGAAATTAAAATATAGTCATTTAAAAAAATAAAAAGTAAAACTGGTAATTCTATTCCAATACAGGAACAGGATTGCCAGTTTTAGGCTTTACATTAGAATTTTACAAAGTTTTTAGTGTTACTCTTAATTCTTGGAGAAAGTTTATTCCAGTTATTTTTAAGACATGTAGTTATGTCAGTAACTGTTTTATAAACCTGATCGGAATATGGATATTCTCTCCAATTCCAAAGCTCTCCTGGAATGCCATACTCATCAGCCAAAATCTGCCTTACATACTGTCTTGGAATGTATACAGACGGATTATTGTTGATTTTCCAGCTGTCTGTGCCATCTTTTATAAGCAAATATGAATGCTTATTATAGTTTTTTATGTCGTTAGTCTTAATTGCTGCTAATGAAAATGTGGAAATTTCCTCAATTTTATTTGCAGTAATATGACTTGGTGCAACATGAACATGACAATGGACGACAGAGTCTTTTGCTTTTCCTTTACCAGAATTTCCAGTGCCATTTTCCCAAACCAAAATGTCGGAAAAATTATACGTTAGCTTCAAGATTGTAATTACGTCTTCCAAGACGATATTAAACTCATCAATAAGCTCTTTAGAAAATTCTGCCATACTCATAACATGTGCCTTAGGAATAATGAGCAAATAGCCATTAATAAACTGGCCAATAGAAGGCATTACAAAAAAGTATTTGTTTTCGTATATTGTACGACCCAAATAAGTATCAACTCCTTTTAAGTAGTTGCAATATACACAGTCATTTTTGCTAGGTATGCCCAAAAGACCTGAACTATTAGATTTGCGATCACCGATATCAATGTTATGCTTTTTTGCAATTTCCTCTAATTGCGCTAATACATCTTTTGATGGATCAATGCAATCGTGTGTGGGTGAAATTCCAACCTTATTGGATGTTACCAGGATTGGAATTTTAGGCGTATTGATTGAGTCAAGATTAAAATCCTGACATAATACGCTTTTGTTGCATTCAAATGCATAATTAATGTTTGGAGCCGTTATTTGTGATGGCTCCAAAATAGATAATGCCTTGAATGATGCGGAATCAAGAACACTTTTTACTTCGTTTGGACTGCCATTTAGAACAAGCAGATTCCGTGTTTTTTTCATAAAGCATCAACCTTTCTAAAAAAATTGTTGAATTTTCAATGCATATGAATTGTAGCACCTTTTTATGTGAATTTCAACAATATTTAAGAAAAAATGTAAACTTTTTACAAAATTCGACATAAAATATAATAGCCTAGACTAAGAGGTGATGAAATTGAATAAAATAAAAAAAGGGGATATAGTAGGAAGAAAATCATACGGAAAAGATATAATATTTATTGTAGAAAGAATCATACAAAATAAAAATGATAAAATTGCGATATTAAAAGGGTTAGTAGAAAGAATTGAGGCAGATAGTGATGTTGATGATTTAGAAATAATAGAAAAAAGAAAAATAAATAGGAGTTTAGAAAATTTAAACGAAAAAGTAGAATTAAGACTTGATAGATATAGTAAAGCACAAAATAAGAATGATATAAAAAATAGTTTGTTTGGCAATAATAGAAAAAATCAGGAAAGAACTATAACAGGAAAAATATTGCATTTAGATGGAGATAGAAAATATAGTCAAAAATCATACATGTATTACAGAAAATTTGGATTAAATGCAATAGTAAAAAATATACCAGAACACAGGCAACCATATGAAGTGTATAGGCTATTGAAAATTTATAATCCTGATATTTTAATTATTACAGGGCATGATGGAATGATAAAAAGAGGAAAAGAATTTAATAATATTTATAATTATAGAAATTCAAAATATTTTATACAAACTGTAAAGGAAGCTAGAAGATATGACAAAGAAGTTAATAAAAATTTAGTAATATTTGCTGGAGCATGTCAGAGCTATTTTGAAGCACTAATATCTGCAGGAGCAAATTTTGCATCATCTCCTGCAAGAATTTTAATAGATTTTTTAGACCCATTAATTGTAGCAGAAAAAGTTGCAATAACAGATGAATATAAATACATTTCCATAGATGATATCTATAGAGAACTAAGAGATGGAAAAAAGGGGGTAGATGGAATAGGAGCAAATGGAAAAATGAAAAAAATACCATTGTAATATATTTGTAATATAACTGTAAAACAAATGTAACAAAACAAAGATGATAGCATGAAAATGCTGAAAAATAAGCAAAAAAAAGGCATAAACACAAACATTTATTTTTTGACAAAAATCGCCTAAAATGCTATAATTAGCTCATCTTAAGAGAAATGGGTGATAGTATGATTTGTAGAACAGACATAACTAATCTAAAAACAGACATAGGGGATAAAATAGGTCAAAAGATAATAGTAAAAGGATCACTTGGAAGAAGTAAAGCCTTTGAAAAAGAAGCCACAATAGAAAAAGCTTATCCAAATATTTTTGTAGTAAAATATGCGGAAAATGATAGAAATGTAACATATAGTTACACAGATGTATTAACAAGAACAGTAGAGGTTGAAGTTTTTGATGGAGATTCATATAGTCCATTAATTCCAATGCCAGTAGAAGCAAAAAAGAGAAAAACATCATTATTGTAAAATAAAAGAAACTCTATATATAGAGTTTCTTTTTATATAGACATTAGACATTAGACATGGGGACGGGGTTTTTGTATTAAGGTTTTTGGACTTCTCTATAATTAAAACAAAAAGTAGATGATATTAAAATAAAATTTTATCGTTCAAATAATTATTAAAGAAATTTTAAATTAATTTTATGGCACCCTTCCATCAGGAGATGAACACTATCCATAAAATTAATAAAAATTTCTAATTCAATTATTTTCAATTCAAAAATTTTATTTTAATATCATCTACTTTTTTATATATTACTTTTACTAAGATTAGAGAAGTCTAAAAACCTTAAGACAAAAACCCCGTCCCCATGTCTAAGTCCCCATGTCTAATAAAAATGATGCATAAAATAATACAAACAATAATATACATGTATAAAGAAAAAGTAAGGAGGTAAGAAATGTTAGTAGATACATCAAAAGAAAATTTATGTATTAATAAATTAATAAGCAAGAAAAAAGAGATTATATTTGTTGAAAAAGATATGATTGTTCCAGATGCAAAGCCTGATATTTTAAGTACAATTTGTACAAGTGGGGAGGTATGTGTATATAAAAAAGAGGTTTTAGATGATAAAATAAAAATAGACGGAAGTGTAAATGCATGTATAATGTATTTAGCAGATAATAGTGAAGATAAGGTAAGAGGTATAAATGCATGCTTAGATTTTTCTGAAAATATTAGTGTTCCGAATTGTAAAGAGGGTATGGATGAAAATATAGAACTTAAATTAAAGTCTATTGAATGTAAAGTTATTAATGGAAGAAAAATTGGAATAAAAGCAACAATTGAAGTCTTTATAGAAATATATTCTAATGAAAATGTTGAGATTGTAAATAATATAGAAAACAATGATAATATTCAAATGTTAAAAGAGGACATAAATGTAAATTCATTAGTTGGTATTGGGGATACAAAAATATATTCTAAAGAAAATATTTCAATACAGGAAATTGATAATTTAGCAGAAATTTTAAAATCTGAAGTCATGATATGTGATAAAGATATAAAAATAAGCTATAATAAAGTATTAACCAAAGCAGAGGCAAAAATAAAGGTTATGTATTTAACAGAAGACAATAGAATTGGAATTGCTGAAGGAAAGATTCCAATAGTTGGTTTTATAGATATTCCAAATGTTACAGATGGAAATATATGTAATTCAAACTATGAAATAAAAAATATTGTAATGAAACCTAATAGTACAGAGGAACATTCTATATATGTAGAAATGGAAGTTCAAGTAAAATGTATGGTATATGAAGAAAAACAAATAAATTTAATACAAGATATGTATAGTCCTTGTGAAAAATTAAGTTTTACCAAAAAACAAATAACCACAATGATAAATATAAGAAAAATTCAAGAAACCCAGAAGGTTAAAGAGATAGTAAGTGTTAATGATATTGAAAACAAAAAACTAATTGATGCAGATGTTAAAGCTGAGGTTAGTAATACTGGAAGAATGTCTGATTCTAAAACATATGATGGAGAATTAACTTGTAATTTTACATTTTTAGATGATAACATGAATGTAGAATTGAAAACAGTAAAAATTCCTTTTGAGCATTCTTTTAAAGATATTAGTGAAAATTGTAATTCTAATTTTGACTTACAAGTAACAAACCAAGATTTTATAGTTCAGGATGGAGGAAATATAAGCTGTAATATAGATATGCTAGCAAATGGAACAATTTCCGAAAATAAAACACTAAACATTATAGATGATGTACAATCTGAAGATGACGATGATAATGCTGAGGATTATAGCGTAGTAGTATATATTGTTAAAAAAGGAGATACATTATGGAATATTGCTAAAAGATTTAGAACAACCGTAGATTTTATTGTAAGAACAAACGGAATAGAAAATCCGGATGTAATAGATGTAGGTCAAAAATTATATATTCCAAGATATTCTAAAATGAGTGTAAATTATGCATAAAATTTATTCTAGACCTAGACTTAAAATTCCTAAAATAGTAATTCATATGAAAAACAACAAAGAAAGGTCTGGAAAAAGGGCTAAAATATTAATAATTGTATTTATAGCATTTATGATACTTGCTTTTATTATTAGTGCTGTAACTCCTATATTTGATACTTTATGCAAAAATGAGGCAATATCAATGGCAACAATTATTGCTAATAATAAAGCAACAGAAGTCATGGCAAAACATACTTATGATGAACTTTTTTCTATAGAAAAAGACGAGTCTGGAAATATAAAAATGATAAAATCAAATGTAATTCCAATAAATGAAATTATTTCAGATGTAGCAGTAAAGATACAAGAAGAAATTGATGACAAGGGAAGAGATGACATTGAAATTGCGCTTCGGAAGTTTTACTGGATTAAAATTAATGTCTGGTAAAGGTCCTGGAATTAAGATTAGGATATCAACAATTGGAAATGTAAAGACAGACTTAAAAAGTGAATTTGTGTCTAAAGGTATTAACCAAACTCTTCATAGGATTTATTTACAAGTTGATTGTGAGGTTAGTATTTTAACACCTTTTGATGATATAACTCAAAGCATATCTAATCAGGTTTTACTTGCAGAAAATGTGATTATAGGAAATATTCCAAATACTTATTATAATTTGGAAGGAATTAATACCAAAAGTGATGCATTGGAAATAGTTGAGTAACAACTTACAATTTGGTTAAAGAGCAATTTGTTGTATTAAAAAATACAAAGCTAATTATGCGAAAAATAATAGTGTAGCATAGTTAGCTTTGAGTGCGTTTTAGATAAATTAATGACTATGGAAAATAAATTTGTATATTACTAGCATATTACGGAACAATAATAAAAAACCTCGGAAGTATTGAAACTTCTGAGGTTGAATTGATTTT
>OLVX01001698.1_pt1 | contig 17807 bp, 15 predicted proteins | sample 1673271 | NCBI WGS metagenome assembly OLVX01 (sample SAMEA3178939, study PRJEB25190) | human gut metagenome | biome: human gut; feature: human-associated habitat; material: faeces | place: Austria | collected 2013
GGACTTCAATTTCTCGATGTGTTTGAGTATATTTAAACACATTTTGAGTGGCAGGACGTATGCTGGGATATACCTGGATTCAATGGCTGTTTTTCTTTTTCTTTTACAGCTTTTTTGGTTGGTGCTTTGAATCGACCTATGTTTCACTGCATGAAAAACGGTTTGTAAATCGCGGTTTTATTCGTGGACCTTTTCTGCCGCTGTATGGAACGGGCGCATTGATGATGCTGATCGTGTCGATGCCGTTTCAGGACAATCTGATTTTAACGTATGTGGCGGGCTGCGTGGGCGCGACAGTGCTGGAATATATCACGGGCGTGCTGATGGAAACGCTGTTCAAAGTCCGTTACTGGGATTATTCCCATAAAAAATTCAACTTCCAGGGTCAAATCTGCCTGGAATCTTCGCTGGCATGGGGACTTTTGACGATCCTGATGACGCGGATGATCCACAAGCCGATCGAAGCGTTTGCACTCTGGCTTCCGTCTTCGGTGCTGACGGGTGTGACGATGGTTGTGACTGTGATTTTTGCAGCGGACTTCGCCCTTTCCTTCAAGGCGGCCCTGGATTTGCGCGATGTACTGGTTCGGATGGAGCAGGCCAAGGACGAACTGGAAAAGATGCAGAGGCGTCTGGATGTGATTCTGGCGGTTTCCGAAGAAAACTGGGAAAACCGCAAAAAAGAGTGGAACCAGAGTGTCGAGAGCACCAGGGCTGGCTTTGTACAGCGCCGGGATGAGCTGGTAAGCGGTATCGAAAAGCGTTTCGAGCGTGCAAAGGAGCTGTTGCCCAGCGGAAGATTGAATGTCAACCGGGAAGAGCTGTTCGACCTGCGTTCAAAATTTGGTGTGAACCTACAGCGTCCGGAGCTGGCCTCTTTCCTGAAGGATTTCACAAAACGCGATATGCTGCGCGGCAACCCGAGCATGGTTTCGAAGAAGTTCTCCGAAGCATTGGAAGAACTGAAGAAATCCGCTGTGGAATATAAGAAAAGAGAAAAAAAATAAAATGCACGCTCTGCGAGCATTCTATTGTCAGGAATAATAACAGGGTGCGCAGAAATGGGAGGAAGCATGACAGTTTTTTGGGGATTGATGATTCCGCTTGCCGGGACGACGCTCGGCTCGGCATGTGTATTTTTTCTGAAAGACAAACTCAACGAGCTGCTTCAGAAAGGGCTGTTGGGCTTTGCATCCGGCGTCATGGTAGCGGCGTCTGTCTGGTCGCTTTTGATTCCGTCGATGGATATGGCGGCGGGAATGGGACGGCTTGCATTTGTACCGGCGGCAGCTGGCATGCTTTTGGGCATGGCGTTTTTACTTGGGATGGACCGCGTTATCCCGCATCTGCACCTTGGTACACAGGAAGCGGAGGGACCAAAAACCTCCCTGAAAAAGACGACGATGCTTGTCCTTGCGGTGACACTGCATAACATTCCGGAGGGCATGGCGGTCGGCGTCGTGTTCGCGGGCATGCTTTCGGGCAGCACCGGGATTACCGTCGCGGGAGCGTTTTCACTGGCGATCGGAATTGCGATTCAAAACTTTCCGGAGGGTGCAATCATTTCGATGCCGTTAAAGAGCGAGGGACAGATGAGCCGCAAAAAGGCGTTTCTATACGGAACGCTTTCGGGAGTGGTAGAGCCGGTCGGTGCGGCGCTGACCATCGCACTCGCCAGCGTGATCGATCCGTTTTTGCCGTATCTGTTGTCATTTGCGGCGGGCGCGATGCTCTATGTTGTCGTAGAAGAGCTGATTCCGGAAGCCTCGGAGGGCGAGCATTCGAATCTGGGAACGGTTGGATTTGCGGTCGGATTTGTACTGATGATGGTGCTGGATGTGGCGCTGGGATAAAAGGATGCCCCCGGCAGCAGAGGATTTTGGTTCTCTGTTGCCGGGGGCAATTGTTCATGACAATAGAATGCTCGCAGAGCGTGCATTCTATTGTTTATTTCATAGGAAAATGCGTCCTATGAAATAAAAACGCTCCGCGTGGATCGCACTGCAGCGGAATGGAAGAATGTCGCTTGCGCGACCCGCCGCAGGCGGAGAATCCTGCTTCGCAGGATTCTTTTTTACACAACTTCCAGGTGCCAGGTATAATAGAGCTTCGGATAATCGGAAAGATAATGCTCGAGCTCGAAATCATACCGAACGGTGCCGCTTGCTGTAAACGGGAGCGGTGCGAAGCTGCCGTCTTTTAAGGAAACGGACAGGTCGCTGATGACAAAGCCCTGTTTTTTCATTTCTTCTTTAAAATAATTGAAATAAAAGGTGCCGTCTTTGGAAAGCGTATAGCGTACCTCGTAGCGGTAGCCGGAAAAGAGGCGTTTGCTCTGTGTCAGAATTTCCTTTTCCTGCATCCGGTCGCGAGACAGAAACGGATAAAAGTTTGCAAGCAGGGCCGTTCCCTGACGGTAGTCGCCCTCGTGCCAGAGGCGGGTTCCATCGAAAAGATGCTTGCCGCCGACGGTCTGGTATTTCCCGCTGCGGGCATCCTGACGGATGGTTTCCTGCAAAGTCTTTAACTCTTCCTGAACGAATTCCGGCATGCGCTCCGGCAAAACGGGAGCTGTGGGGGTAGGTTCAGAAGCAGACTGTGGAGCCTGGGCGGCAGACACCTGCTCTGCCAAATTTGACTTCTGGTTCTGCTCTGTCTGGATTTCTGTTTTAATTTCATCAAAAAAGGACATGATGGGATTCTCCTTTGTATACTACCCCCTATTTTAAGCATTAAAGATTTTGTTTGTCAAATTTTTCTTCACAGTATTTGCAGCGATAAACTTCCTTGTTCGGGTCAGCGAGGACGAAGATCTGCGGCAGCTCCTGCTCGATCGAGGTAATGCAGCGGGGATTTTTGCAGCGAATGACGTTTTTGATCTGTTTGGGAAGCTTTAATTCCTTCTTTTCGACGATATCCCCGCTTTTGATGACATTGACGGTGATGTTATGGTCGATAAAGCCGAGAACGTCGAGGTCGAGCATGTTGACATCGCATTCTACCTTCAGAATGTCCTTTTTGCCCATCTTGTCGCTGCGCGCATTTTTGATGATCGCAACGGTGCAGTCGAGCTTATCGAGCTGCAGATGGTGATAGATGGACATTGCCATGCCTGCCTGAATATGGTCGAGTACAAAGCCTTCTTCAATTTTACCTACGTTTAACATAAGAAATCTCCTTTTTCTCAGTCCACATGAATATTTAAGAGGGTCAGAATCAGCGCCATCCGAACATAGACCGCGTACTGCACCTGTTTGAAATAAACGGCTCTCGGGTCGTCATCCACATCGACAGAGATTTCGTTAACTCTGGGGAGGGGGTGCAGCACCAGCATGTCGGGCGGTGCGAGCTTCATTTTTTTAGCAGTCAGGATATAGAAATCCTTCAGGCGGACATAATCCTCTTCGTTGAAGAAACGCTCTTTCTGAACGCGGGTCATGTAAAGAACGTCCAGCTCGGGCAGCTTGTCTTCCAGACGGATGACTTCTTCATAAGGAATATTTTTTTCACGCAGCATCTCTGTGATATAATCCGGAACCCGCAGCTCGGTCGGGGAAATGAAGATGAACCGGAGGTTGTCGTAGCGGGAGAGCGCGTTGACTAAGGAGTGCACGGTACGACCGAATTTTAAGTCGCCGCACAGACCGATGGTCAGGTTGTTTAAATGCCCCTTTAAGGAACGGATGGTCAGCAGATCGGCATAGGTCTGGGTCGGATGCTGATGACCGCCGTCACCGGCATTGATGACGGGAATGCGGGATTTCTCAGCGGCAACGATCGGAGCACCCTCTTTGGGATGGCGCATTGCGCAGATATCGGCGTAGCAGGAAATGACGCGGATCGTGTCGGAAACACTTTCGCCTTTGGAAGCGGAGGAATTGGATGCATCCGCAAATCCCAGCACTTTGCCGCCCAGGTTCATCATAGCGGCTTCAAAGCTTAAACGGGTTCTGGTGCTCGGCTCGTAGAAACAGGTCGCCAGCTTTTTGCCCTCGCAGGTATGGGCATATTTGTCAGGGTGTTTCTCGATGTCGTTGGCAAGATCAAAGAGCTGATCCAGCTCTTCCACAGAAAAATCCAGTGGGTTCATCAGGTGTCTCATGAATGATAATCCTCCTTGAACAGTTGAGTTTCAGACATAATAAAATCGAAGAGAATCAAACTCCCTTCGATTTGAAACAAAATGCCTGTATTTCTTTTTAAAAAAATGAAATCCATGTCCTCTGCCGGAAATAATCTGACAAAGAAAAGAAAAAAACGAACTTCCGAATAAACAGAACTGCTGAAAATAAAACATGACAGACTGCATGGTCATCGCGCTTCCTCCTTTGGATCTCATTTTGCTTGGACAAGTATAGCATAGAGATATTTTGAATGCAAGGAAGAATTGAAAAAAATATCGCGATGGCGTATAATGATACTACAGTTCACTCGAACGTTCCTGTGGGCAGATCTCATGCTTGCATGAGGAGCTGCCCATAGGAATGCTCGAATGGCGCGATGAACTGTATCGAATCCACCAGATGCAAAAGGAGGAAATAGCATGGAATTTCGGGAAAAGAAAAGATGGGGATTTTTTGGACTTCCCTTTACCTTTACAACCTACATGGTTACAGAAGAGCTGATTACTGTGGAAGAGGGATTTATTAACAAGCGGGAGAACGACTGCTACATATATAAAGTACAGGACGTAGAACTGATCCGGACGCTGGGGGAGCGGATGTTCGGACTTGGTACTGTAAAGTGCTACACCGGCGATACGACAAATCCGGAGCTGTATCTGACCCATATCAAAAATGCAAAAAATATCAAAAACTTTATTCTGGAAGCGTCTGAGAAGGCGCGGTTGAAGCGCAGGACGATGAATATGCTCGACATCGGTGCTGATGCAGATATTCCGGAAGAAAACTAATTTTCAAAAAAGTATTGACAAAGAAATCAGACTGTTTTAATATGCTTTTAACAAGTTGAACTTATATCAATTTAAACTGATGAAGTGGAGATAACGGTACAGGCGCACTTCCAGAGAGCCCGGGCAGGTGGGAGCCGGGCAGAAAGCGGAGTATCAAATGGACCACGGAGGGCACAGTCAAAGGAATTTTGTTCCGAGTATTCTGTGACGGAGGGCATCCGTTATTTGCCGGGGGTATGTTAGTATCCTTTGGAATGTTTGAATTCTTTAAAAGATATCTGTACCCTGATAAAGAGTGCGTACGATCGCAAAGCAAGGTGGTACCGCGGGAAGACAGGCACAAAGTGCCTGCAGCTTAAAAGATGATGAGCCCCCGTCCTTGACAGACAAATCTGTCATGGGCGGGGGTATTTTTTTATCGTATAGGAAACTTTGTTTCCATACGATAAAAAACGCTCCGCGAGGATGCGCACTCGGCGCAAGAATATCCCAAGACACATTCTTTTTTACAGGAGGAACAGTCGCATGGAACAGACATCACTGGAAGAACTGAAAAGAACGGCAGCGTCCGGAGCTTACCGGAGGATTCCGATCTGGCGTGAGATTTTTTCAGATATCGCAACACCCGTACAGGTACTGAAAAAACTGCTGGCGGTAAGCGACCACTGCTTTTTGTTAGAAAGTGCGGAGGACAACAAGCAGTGGGGACGGTACAGCTTTCTTGGGTTCGATCCTGCGATGGAGCTGACCTGCATGAACCATCAGGTGACAATTACAACAGATCATGTCGAGCAGTTTGAAACAGAGAATCCGGCGCAGGTGATTGCAAGGGTGATCGAAGAAAACCGCGCGCCGCAGATCAAAAAGCTCCCGCCTCTGACCGGCGGTCTGGTTGGATATTTTGCATACGACTATATCAAATATGCGGAGCCGACGCTTCGGCTGGACGCAGAGGATCAGGAAAAGTTCCGGGACGTCGATCTGATGCTGTTTGATAAGATGATCGCATTTGATCACTACAGACAAAAGATCATCCTGATCTGTAACAGTCGGATATCGGAAGCAGACGTGCAGGCAGAAGGTGAACAGACAGCAGGCGCGGCAGCGGCAACGAACCTCCGGGCAAGGGGGAAAAGCGCGCGGGCAGCAGCAACGGACGCCCCGGTATCTGCAGCAGAGCCCGACACCCTGGAAGCGGTTTACCGCACAGCCCTTCAGACCCTTGATCAGATGCAGGACATCATCGAAAAGGGCGCAGAAAAAAACGTGTCCTCAGGGAGGCTGACAACAGAGCTCACGCCGCTGTTCGATCAGGAAAGCTATTGTGAAAAGGTGGAACAGGTCAAGCATTACATCCATGAGGGAGACATTTTCCAGCTGGTGCTTTCGAACCGTCTGGAAGCCGGATTTGACGGAAGCCTGCTGGATACCTACCGGATTCTGCGGACAAAAAATCCGTCACCGTACATGTTTTATTTTTCCAGCGACGATCTGGAAATCGCCGGCGCTTCGCCGGAGACACTGGTAAAGGTGGACAATCAGACCGCATACACCTTCCCTCTTGCCGGGACAAGACCCAGGGGAAAGGACGAAAAGGAGGATCAGAAGCTGGAAGCCGATCTGCTTTCCGATGAAAAGGAGCTGGCAGAGCACAACATGCTGGTAGATCTCGGACGAAATGATCTTGGGCGGTTCTGCCGGTTCGGAACGGTAGAAGTGGAAAAATATCTTTCGGTCGAAAAATTTTCCCACGTCATGCACCTGGGATCGACCGTGCGGGGCGAGCTTTGCAGCGATAAAACGGCGCTGGACGCCCTGCAGTCAGTGCTTCCGGCGGGAACCCTTTCGGGTGCACCAAAGCTTCGCGCCTGTCAGATCATCAACGACCTGGAAAACAACAAGCGCGGCATTTACGGCGGTGCCATTGGCTATCTGGATTTTGCGGGAAATATGGATATGTGTATCGCGATCCGGCTGGCATTTTGCAAAAATGGAAAAGTATTCGTCCGGTCGGGAGCCGGAATTGTGGCGGACAGTGTAGCACCGAAGGAATATCAGGAATGCATCAATAAGGCGAAAGCAGTGGTGCTGGCGCTGCAGGAAGCGCAGAAACTTGGAAAGAAAGGGGAACGGGCATGATTTTACTGATCGATAATTATGACAGCTTTTCCTATAACTTATATCAGCTGATCGGGGCGATCAATCCGGAGATTAAGGTGATCCGAAATGACGAGCTGACGGCAGAAGAGATTGAGGCATTAAAGCCCGAAGCGATTATCCTGTCGCCGGGGCCGGGGCGTCCGCAGGATGCGGGCTGCTGCATTGAGGTGGTGCAAAAGCTCGGCGGGAAAATCCCGATCCTCGGCGTGTGTTTGGGGCATCAGGTAATCTGCGAGGCATACGGCGGAGTTGTTTCCTATGCAAAACAGCTGATGCACGGCAAACAGTCCGTGACAAAGCTCGATACGAAAACGCCGCTGTTTGTTGGTTTGCCGGAGGAAACGACGGTGGCACGGTACCATTCGCTGACGGCGCAGGAGGAAACCTTTCCGGAATGCCTGCAGGTGACTGCCAGGACATCGGACGGTGAGATCATGGCACTGCAGCATAAAACAAAGGCGGTGTACGGCGTACAGTTTCACCCGGAATCAATTTTAACTCCACTTGGGAAAAAGATGCTTGAAAATTTTTTACAGCTTGCGAATGCAGAGAAAAAGGAGAAGACAATGATTAAAGAAGCGATTGTAAAACTGGCAGCAAAGCAGAACCTGGATTATGAGACCGCAGAAGCTTCGATGGATGAAATCATGGGCGGAAAGGCAAGTCCGGTACAGATGAGTGCATTTTTAACCGCGATGGCGATGAAGGGCGAGACAATCGAGGAAATTACCGCGTGTGCGGCGGGGATGAGAAAGCATTGTGTACGCCTGTTACATGATCAGGATGTGCTGGAAATCGTTGGAACCGGCGGTGACCATTCCAATTCCTTTAACATTTCTACAACGTCTTCCCTTGTGATCTCGGCAGCAGGCGTTCCGGTGGCAAAACACGGCAACCGTGCAGCATCCAGCAAGAGCGGTGCGGCGGACGTTTTAGAAGCACTTGGTGTAAAGATCACCATCGATCCGGCAAAGAGCGCAGAAGTGCTCAAAAAAATCGGTCTGTGCTTCCTGTTTGCACAGAATTACCACCTGTCGATGAAATATGTCGCACCGGTCAGAAAAGAGCTGGGTATCCGTACGATTTTCAATATTCTTGGACCGCTGACCAATCCGGCAGGTGCAAACATGGAGCTGATGGGTGTTTATGACGAGGCACTGGTGGAGCCGTTAGCACGGGTACTGGCAAACCTTGGCGTGAAAAAGGCAATGGTCGTATATGGACAGGACGGTCTGGATGAGATTTCCATGAGTGCACCGACGACAGTCTGCGAAGTAAAGGATGGGGAATTTTTATCCTATGTGATCACTCCGGAGCAGTTCGGCTTTACCCGCTGCAGCAAAGACGAGCTGATCGGTGGAAGCCCCCAGGACAACGCGCAGATTGCACTAGCGATTTTAAAAGGGGAAAAAGGACCCAGACGGGATGCGGTCGTTCTGAACTCCGCAGCGGCAATCCATATCGCAAAGGGCATTTCAATCGAAGATGCGATCAGAGAAGCGCAGGAAGTCATCGACAGCGGTAAGGCGCTTGCACAGCTGGAGCAGTTTGCAGCGCTGACGAATCAGGAGTAAGAAGATTGAAAAAATTTTTCAATCGCGGGATTTGTGTCTGCGCGCACTTGGCACAAACTCGACATGCGCAAAAAGCGTGCGCAGAAATGAGTGGAAAGCATGAAAGAAAAGACGATTCTGGATACTCTCGCGGACGCTGCGCGGGCGCGTGTGGAGGAAAATAAAAAGAAAAAGCCGATGGAGGTTCTGAAAAAAGAAGCAAAGAGCCTGGCTGCAGATACCGGGTTCCCATTTGAAAAAGCGCTGGCGGCGCCAGGGATTTCGGTTATCTGCGAGGTCAAAAAGGCATCTCCATCCAAAGGACTGATTGCAGTAGACTTTCCGTATCTGGAAATCGCGCGGCAGTACGAGCGCGCGGGCGCATCTGCGATTTCCGTGCTGACGGAGCCGGAATACTTCCTCGGAAGCGATGACTACCTTCGGGAGATTGCACGTGAGGTGAGCATTCCGGTGCTGCGCAAGGATTTTACGGTGGATGAATATCAGATTTATGAAGCAAAGCTTTTAGGTGCTTCTGCGGTGCTTCTGATTTGTGCGATTTTGTCCGAGAAAGAGCTTGGTCAGTTTTTAAAAATGGCGCATAGTCTTGGCTTATCGGCGTTAGTTGAGGCACACGACGAAGAAGAGGTTGCGCGGGCGCTGCGTGCCGGAGCGCGGATCATCGGCGTCAACAATCGGAACCTGAAGGATTTTACTGTGGATGTCAAAAACAGTGTGCTTCTGCGGGCGCTGATTCCGCCCGAGGTACTCTACGTCTCCGAAAGCGGCATCAGGGGTGCAGAGGACGTTGCCGTTTTATACAAAAATGGAACGGACGCGGTGCTGATTGGCGAAACGCTGATGAGAAGCAGCGATAAAGCGGCGATGCTGCAGGAGTTGAAGAGGGACTGCCATGAGTGAGCAAAAGCAGCGCAGCAAAGATATAATTCGAACTGCAAACATCGCAGAATCTGCACACCCACGCCTCAAGATCTGTGGGCTGTCCCGCTCTTGCGATATCGAATGGGTCAACGACGCCGGAGTTGATTTTGCAGGTTTCGTCTTTGCAAGGAGCAGGCGGCAGGTCTCACCCGAGCAGGCAAAACAGCTGCACAGCATGTTAAAAAAAGAAATCCCGGCAGTCGGTGTTTTTGTCAACGAAACAATAGAAACCATCGTCGGTCTGGTAGAGGATGGCGTCATTGACTGGGTGCAGCTGCACGGGCAGGAAGACGAGGCATATATAAATGAACTAAAAAGCAAAGTCAGCTGTCCGGTGATCCAGGCGTTTTCCGTCCGGACGAAGGAAGATGTGCTGCGTGCCAGGGAAAGCTACGCAGATTACATTTTGCTGGATCAGGGCAGCGGCGGAACCGGAAGAGTCTTTGACTGGACTTTAATAGAATCTATCGGCCGCCCATTTTTCCTGGCGGGCGGGCTGAATGCAGAGAATATAAAAGAGGCTGTGCGAACGGGAGCCTGGGCGTTCGACGTCAGCAGCGGCGCAGAAACCGACGGTTTTAAGGATCGGGAGAAAATTTTCGCGTGCGTAGCAGCACGGCAGAAGGAGGAATACAACTGATGGAAAAAGGCAGATTTGGAATACACGGAGGACAGTACATCCCGGAGACGCTGATGAATGAGATTATTCATCTGGAGGAGCAGTACGAATTTTATAAAAATGACCCGGAGTTTTGTGCGGAGCTTGATGATCTGTTAAAAAAATATGCAGGAAGACCGTCGCTGTTATATTATGCGGAGAAAATGACAAAGGATCTGGGCGGTGCGAAGATCTATTTAAAGCGGGAGGACTTAAACCACACCGGCTCTCACAAGATCAACAACGTACTCGGTCAGGTGCTGATGGCAAAAAAGATGGGTAAAACCCGCGTCATCGCAGAAACTGGCGCCGGACAGCATGGGGTTGCCTGTGCAACAGCTGCGGCACTGCTCGGACTGGAATGTGAGATTTTTATGGGAAAAGAGGACACGGACCGGCAGGCGCTGAATGTTTACAGAATGAAGCTTTTGGGCGCAAAGGTGCATCCGGTAACAAGCGGAACCCAGACCTTAAAGGATGCAGTAAACGAGACGATGCGTGAGTGGACAAACCGCGTATCGGACACCCACTATGTACTGGGCTCTGTCATGGGACCGCATCCGTTTCCGACGATCGTGCGGGATTTCCAGTCTGTCATCGGACGGGAGGCAAAGGCACAGATTATGGAAAAGGAAGGAAAGCTTCCGGCAGCTGTTTTGGCGTGTGTCGGCGGCGGCAGCAATGCAATGGGGATGTTCTATGAGTTTATTCCGGAAAAGAAAGTTGCATTGATCGGCTGCGAGGCTGCAGGAAAAGGAATCGATACGGATAAGCATGCAGCAACAATGGCAAAGGGAACGCCAGGTGTGTTCCACGGTATGAAATCCTATTTCTGTCAGGATCAGTACGGACAGATTGCACCGGTGTACTCGATTTCTGCAGGCCTGGATTATCCCGGCATCGGACCGGAGCACGCATGGCTGCACGATACTGGACGCGCAAGCTATGTACCGGTAACGGATGAGGAAGCGGTAGAAGCGTTTGAGTATCTGGCGCGTACGGAGGGCATCATCTGCGCGATAGAGAGCGCCCATGCGGTTGCGCATGCGAGAAAGCTTGCACCGACCTTGTCTTCGGATCAGTCGATCATTATTTGTCTATCCGGGCGCGGCGACAAGGACGTTGCAGCGATTGCAAGATATCGCGGCGAAGATATTTCAGAGTAAACCCGAAAAACAGAGGATAAAAGAAAACTTTGGCAGGCGCAAAAAACCTGCAGGAAAGGCTGTCCGAAAGACAGAAGGAAAAAGATGAGCAGAATCCAAAAGGCATTTGAAAATAAAAAGGCATTTATTGCATTTTTGACAGCGGGAGATCCGTCCCTGGATAAGACAGAGGAATACATTCTGGAAATGGAGCGGGCAGGCGCAGATCTGATCGAGATCGGCATTCCGTTTTCCGATCCGATCGCGGAGGGACCGGTCATTCAGGAGGCGGATATCCGGGCGCTTTCCGGCGATGTGACGACCGACGATATTTTTGATATGGTAAAGAAACTGCGGGAGAAAACAGAAATTCCGCTGATATTTATGACATATTTGAATCCGGTGTTCCATTACGGCTACGAGGCGTTTTTTGAACGCTGCCAGGATGTAGGGATCGACGGCATCATCATCCCCGATCTGCCCTTTGAGGAAAAAGAAGAGGTTGATGTTGTTGCAAGCCGCTATGGCATAGACCTGATCTCGATGATTGCACCGACCTCCAAAGAGAGAATCCGTAAGATTGCCAAAGGAGCGAAAGGGTTTTTGTATGTGGTATCGTCGATGGGCGTAACCGGAGAGAGAACCAATATCACCACCGATATCGGTGGGATGTTAAAAGAAATCCGCAGTGTCAGCAGCGTTCCGGCAGCGGTTGGCTTCGGTATCCACACACCGGATCAGGCGGCAGAGATTTCCAAAACGGCGGATGGTGTTATTGTCGGAAGTGCAGTTGTAAAGCTGATCGCAAAATACGGCTCTCATGCGGGCGGACATTTATACACCTATGTGCGGATGATGAAGGAGACGGTCAGCCACAGCGAATAAGCGGAAGCATCCACGCTGCGGTTTCTAAACGGGCGCGGCAGGAGAAGGCGCGTGAAAAAAATCTTTTCTATCGGAAAGAATAGTGCTATAATGTTTTCGAATTCTATAGAAAACTGCAAAACAGACGCCGGCAAAAGAAGAACCCGGCGGATGGGAGCCAGAAGTAAGGAGTGTGGACAAGATGGAAAAAAAGAATCTGGACTGGGCAAATCTCGGATTCGGCTATATGACAACAGATTACCGTTATGTGGCAAACTATAAAAATGGTGCCTGGGATAAGGGTGGACTGACAGACGATCCGACAGTTACCCTGAACGAATGTGCAGGTATTTTTCATTATTGCCAGGAGATCTTTGAAGGTCTCAAAGCATATACAACAGAGGATGGACATATCGTAACGTTCCGCCCGGACTTAAATGCAGTCCGTATGATGGACAGTGCAAAGCGTCTGGAGATGCCTCCGTTCCCGGCAGAGCGTTTCCTGGAAGCAGTAGAAGAAGTGGTTAAGGCAAATGCTGCATGGGTTCCTCCTTACGGAAGCGGCGCAAGCTTATATGTTCGTCCTTATATGTTTGCAAGCTCTCCGGTTATCGGCGTTAAGCCCGCGGATGAATATCAGTTCCGCATTCTGGTAACTCCGGTTGGACCGTACTTTAAGGGCGGCGTTCATCCGCTTACCATCTGTGTCAGTGATTTTGACCGCGCAGCACCGCATGGAACCGGACATATCAAGGCTGGTCTGAACTATGCGATGAGTCTGCATGCCTATGTAACCGCACATCAGAACGGCTACGATGAAAACATGTTCCTTGATCCCGCAACCCGCACCTATGTAGAGGAGACCGGCGGCGCAAACTTTATCTTTATCGACAAAGAAGGAACTCTTGTCATTCCCAAGTCTGACAGCATCCTTCCTTCTGTAACACGTCGTTCCATCGCAGTCGTTGCAAAGGATATCCTGGGCATGAAGGTGGAAGAGCGTCCGGTTAAACTGGCGGAGCTTTCTGATTTTGCAGAATGCGGCGTCTGCGGTACGGCAGCTGTTGTATGCCCGGTCGGCAAGGTGGTAGACCATGGCAGGGAGATCTGCTTCCCCAGCGGTATGGAAAGCATGGGACCGGTGATCCAGAAGCTGTATGACACTCTGACAGGTATTCAGATGGGCAAGATCGAAGGACCTGCAGGATGGGTTCATAAAATTATGTAACGGATTTATATTACAGCCGCAGGGTGCATGGATTTGCTGCACCCTGCGGCTGTTCTTGCTTTTTGAGGTTACAGTTCACTCGTACCCTTCTGCGTTCAGATTCCGTGCTTGCACGAAAATCTGAACGCAGAAGGGTACGAAGGGAGCGCCATTTTATGAGCAAAAAGAGCTGCAAAGCAGCGGAAAGCGTCGAAGACGCGGTTTTGCGAATGGCGCGAGTGAACAGTAACATTTTTTTAGAGATAACCTAACTATTTTGGGTGTTGCATTTTTTCATGGAATAGGGGATGATAAAACCAGAGATTCCGGAGAATGGCCGGACAGGAAAGAGGGAGAAACCTATGAAGAAAAAGACTGTACATATTATTTCCCATTCCCATTGGGACAGAGAATGGTATCTGCCGTTAGAGCGGCATAAAATGAAGCTGCTGGATCTGATCGACACCAACATGGAACTGTTTGACAAAGATCCCGGCTTTTACAGCTTCCACTTGGATGGTCAGACCATCGTGCTGGACGACTATCTGGAAATCCGTCCGGAAAAAAGAGAAGAGCTGTTAAGACATGTCAGAGAGGGACATTTCCGGGTAGGTCCCTTCTACATTCTGCAGGATGAGTTTTTAACCAGCGGTGAAGCAAATGTCAGAAACCTTCAGACCGGTATTCGTGAAGCAAAGGCCTACGGCAATCTGACAAAGGTTGGCTATTTCCCGGATGCATTCGGCAATGCGGGACAGATGCCTCAGCTGCTGACCCAGGCTGGCATGGAGGCCGTTGCGTTTGGCCGCGGCGTAAAGCCGGTTGGTTTTAACAATGAATTAAAAGAAGGCGGCGAGTACGAATCCGCTTATTCTGAAATGCAGTGGCAGTCCCCCGACGGCACAAAGCTTCTGGGTATCCTGTTTGCAAACTGGTACTGCAACGGTATGGAAATCCCAGTGGATGAAAAAGAAGCAAAGGCATACTGGGAGGAACGTCTTGCAAAGGCTGAGATGTTCGCATCTACAGACGAGCTGCTGTTCATGAACGGCTGCGACCATCAGCCAGTTCAGAAGGATCTTTCTGCAGCAATTGAAACCGCGCGCAGATTGTATCCCGATATCGAGTTTGTTCATTCTAACTTCGAAGATTATGTCAAGAAGGTTCAGGCAGAGGCAGGTGAAAAGCTTTCTACCGTAAAAGGCGAGCTGACCAGCCAGGAGACAGACGGCTGGTATACCCTGGTCAATACCTGTTCCTCCCATGTAACCTTAAAGCGTCAGAACCGCAGAAACGAGGTTGCACTGGAGCGCGTATCCGAGCCTCTGGCTGTATTTGCAGCAGAAAACGGTAAGGAATATCCCCATGACCGTTTCAACTATGCATGGAAGATCCTGATGCAGAACCATCCCCACGACAGCATTTGCGGCTGCAGCGTGGATCAGGTCAACAAAGAAATTGAAGTCCGTTTCGACCGTTCCACAGAGATCGCCCATACCCTTTCCGAGGATGCTTCCGCTTATGTTGCAGACCTGACAGATACTTCTGCATTTGAAAAATATGGCGAAAACGCAGTTCCGTTTGTTGTATTCAACACCACTGGCGACGAGCGCACCGGTAAGGTGACAGTCGTATTGGATGCAAAGCGTGACTACAACAAGTGGCTCTGGGACGGACGCCGTGATATGAAGGCATGGGAGCTGCCGGAGTACGTTGTTGTGGACAGTGAAGGCAATGTACAGAAAGCAACTGTAGAAGATGCAGATGTAAAATTCGGCTATGACCTGCCGGATGACAAGTTCCGTCAGCCTTACATGGCAAGACAGGTGAAGGTTTCTCTTTTTGCAGAAAAACTGCCTGCACTGGGCTACCGTACCTATGCGCTGGTTCCTGCAGAAGCCGCTGGGGCAGCTGGAAAGGGCAGCAACATCGCAAGCGATGACCGTCATCTGGAAAATGAATTCCTGAAGGTTGCGATCAACGACGATGGTACGTTGAATGTTCTGGACAAGCAGACTGGAAAGACCTACGAAGGTCTTGGATATTTTGAAGATACCCTGGATGCGGGCAACGAATACATCTATTTCTGCCCGAAGGGAAATCCTGCAATTGTGACGAAGGGCACAAAGGCAGAAATCAAGCTGGTGGAAAATACCGATTTTGCGGCAAGCGTGGAAGTGACCAATGTGCTGACCGTTCCGGTTTCCGCAGACGATCAGTTAAAGGAAGAGCAGGAAGGTCTTGTAGAATTCATGAAGCGTACCTGCGGCAGAAGCAGTGAAACGACACAGATTGTTCTGCACACCACAATTACTCTGGAAAAAGACAGCCGCAGCGTGAGGTTTGTAACCGAGTTCGATAACACCGTAAAGGATCACAGAATCCGCGTGGTAGCACCGACCGGAATCTCCTGCACACACCACTATGCAGACAGCGTATTTGAAGTGGTGAACCGTCCCAACGAGCACAGCAAGCTGTGGGAGAATCCCTGCAAGTGCGAGCATCAGCAGAGCTTTGTGGGCTTAAACGATGAAAAGGGCGGCATGCTCATTGCAAACATCGGTCTGTATGAGTATGAAATCCTTCCGGAGGAAAAGAATGCACTGGCAGTTACCATCCTGCGCAGTGTCGGCGAGCTGGGTGACTGGGGCGTATTCCCCACCGAGCTGTCCCAGCAGCTGCGTCATATCACTGCAGAGTACGAGATGACCTTCTTTGCAGGGGATCTGGTTGAAAGCAACAGCTTCAGAAGCGCATATCAGTTCCAGGTACCTTATACAGTTGCACAGACCAAAGTTCATGCAGGAACCCTGCCGACTGAGAAATCCTGGCTGACCTGGGAAGGCGAGCGCATGATGTTCTCCAACCTCAAGGAGAAAGCAGAAGGCACTGACCGGATGGCACGTTTTGTCAACTGCTCCGGCGAACCCACCGTTCTGCGTATCAAGAAGGACGCTTCTTTTGAAACCCTGTACTTCTCCAATATTCTGGAGGAAGAGGTTCGTCCCGAAACTGCAACTGCAGACGGCTGGTATGAAATTCCTGTCAGAGGCTTTGAAATCGTAACAGTTGGAATGAGATAAAAAATATTCTATTGTAAGAAATGGGAGAAGCTGTTGTACGAATGTGCAGCAGCTTCTTTTGATACATTGCGCGGAAAGCGATGTTGTGCAGCTATCGTCCGCATGCGCACAGATAGGTTGACGGATGCATACAGGCTTTCCGTATACCGGAAGCCTGAAGTGCATAAATTTTGTATTGTATTATCATATTTGTTTTTTCGATGAAGCAGAAAGAAGAGGGAAAAGGAAATGTTGCGAAAGCCTGGAATTTGCCAGAAACCGGTAATAACGTTGTATGAAATGCCGGCATATGCAGCGTGTGGTATGGCTGTCGGCGCAGAGTCTACGGGTGTGCCGGAAAATGGCGGTGTTGCAGACGAAATTCTCTTTGGATGGCAATACGAGGTTTTGGAAGAAAATAACGCTTTTTATAAAATCCGGACACATTATGGATATGAGGGATGGATTGCGGCAGAAGAGTATGTGCCCATGGAAAGTGTAGGCGATACAGGCGTATGCTATGATGCACAAAACTCCGGTTGTGCCATGCAGCTTTTACAGGTTTGCCAGAATATTGCAGACGTGCTGGAAGCGGAACGGGTACAGGCAAGGCGTATCACGACACTGTATGCCGGGAGTCTGATTTGGGCAGAGAAGGATTCGGCTTTAGGCGATAGTAGCGCTGCAGCCCGCCTGCTGCAGCCGGGCTGGCGACGCGTCTTTTTACCAGATGGAATGGGCGGTCTTAGGGATGGATATATGCGGAGCCGTTTTCTGGAGCCGTGCCAGGGACAGGAGCAGTGGAGAAAATGGGCGCCGCAGCGGCCGGAAGAAGCTTTCCGGGAAAGCATCGTGCAGACTGCGTATTCCTATCTCGGGACGCAGTACCGCTGGGGCGGGAAAACAGCATGTGGAATTGACTGCTCCGGTCTTGCGTTTATGAGCTATTTTCGAAATGGGATCCTGATCTGGCGGGATGCAGCGATCAAAGAAGGCTATCCGATTCATGAAATCCCGATAGAACAGGCCAAACCGGGTGACCTTTTGTTTTTTCCGGGACATGTGGCGATTTATCTGGGAAATGGAAAGATCATCCATGCGACCGGGCATCCGGAAAGCAGCTGTGTGACCTTCAATTCCCTGCGGGAAGGTGAACCGGGATATCGGGAAGATTTGAAAAACAGTATGTGTGCAGCTGGAAGCATTTTTTAAAACGGAAAATTCCAAAAAGGCGGCGAGGGTCGCCGGGAACAGTCTGTTTTTGGGCGCGGTGATCTATGCGGTGTGCCTGTTGTTTGGGATAT
>OLVX01001702.1_pt1 | contig 17766 bp, 9 predicted proteins | sample 1673271 | NCBI WGS metagenome assembly OLVX01 (sample SAMEA3178939, study PRJEB25190) | human gut metagenome | biome: human gut; feature: human-associated habitat; material: faeces | place: Austria | collected 2013
CTAAAAAAGCCCCGTCCCAAATTAGCTGCCCCTCAGCAACGCCGTCCCTAGATCACCGTCACTCTGCCTTGGTTGCCGACGATGGCCTTTGCCTCTGCCAACAGCGGAATCGAGCGTGCGTTGACCTTGGCCGGCACCTCGGCACGCAGCACGCGCCCGTCCACCTGCTCGATAAAGATCTCCACGCGGTCGCCACCCGGGTTGGCGGTAAGCACCGTGGCAAGACGCGCCATATTGCCCTGGCTAAAGCGGCTGTTGGGCACCATGACCTCAAACACCTTGGGCTTGTTGCTCTCCTCGTTAAGCTCCAGCGGCACGATCTCCTGCGCGATGATCTGGTCACCGCGGTCCGAGCGCTCGAGCTTGCCCTTAATACGAACAAACGCATCGGACAGCTGTGCACCGGTCTCGGGATCGACCTCGCCGTACAGGTACCCCTCGGCCTCCTTGTAGGTCTTGGGGAACACCACGACCGTGGCCTCGCCTTCCATGTCCTCGAGCTGCACAATGCCCATGGGGTCGCCGTTTTTGGTCACGCGCTTGGACACGCTCGAGACCATGCCGGCCCACCACAGCGCCTTGCCCTCGGGAATCTCCTGGTTGATGGTACCGCCCGTGGGGTTTTGCACCTCGTAGCCGGTATCGATCTGCGAGAACGAGAAGTCGCGTGCCTTGGCTAGCGCATACTCAAACGGGCGCAGCGGGTGGTCCGAGACATAGATGCCCAGAACCTCCTTCTCCTGGCTCAGCTTAAGGTGGCGGTCCCACTCCTGGCCATCCGGATCGGGCACGCTCACCTCAAAGCCCGAGCCCTCAACGTCGCCAAACATATCGAAGAACGACGTCTGGCCGCTCGCACGATCCTTCTGGCGCTTCACGGCGGCATCGATGATGTTCTCGGGGTTGTTCTTGTCCACAAAGTGCATCATCTGGCGACGCGGATACCCCGTGGAGTCGAAAGCACCTGCCTTGATGAGCGATTCGATCACGCGACGGTTGGCCTGGCTCGAGTCCACGCGCTCGACAAAGTCGTGCAGTGTCTTAAACGGGCCGCCCGCCTCGCGCTCGGCGATAATCGCCTGCGCCACGCCGGTGCCCACGCCGCGAATGCCGGCCAAACCAAAACGCACGCCTTCCTTGGTAGCCGTGAACTCGGTACCGGACTCGTTGACATCTGGCGACAGCACGGGGATGCCGTCGTGACGGCACGCCGAGACGTAGTGAACGATCTTGTCGGTCTTGCCCGTGTAGGACGTCAGAACGGCCGCCATGTACTCGTGCGGATAGTGCGCCTTAAGCCATGCTGTCTGCATAACCAGGATGGCGTAGCCGGCGGAGTGCGACTTGTTGAAGGCGTAGGACGCGAACTCGAGAACGTCGTCCCAGATGCGCTGAGCGACCTCCTTTTTGTAGCCGTTCTCGACGGCGCCGTTGATCCAGTGGTCGTAGATGGTCTCGTCGGCGCCGTTGCCCTCCCAGTGGAAGATCTGGTCGGTCAGCATCTTGATCTTCTTCTTTGCCACCGGTTTTCTGATGCGCGAGTCCGACTCGCCCGGCGAGAAGTTCGACATCTTCATGCTGATCTGCATGACCTGCTCCTGGTAGACCATGGTGCCGTAGGTCTCGTCCAGGATGTCGGAGAGGCGGTCGTCGTAGAAGGCGACGGGCTCCTTGCCGTTCATGCGGTTGATGTAGCTCGTGACCATGCCGGCGCCCAGCGGGCCCGGGCGGTACAGGGCGATAAGTGCGACGACCTGGCGGTACTCCTTGGGCTGCATGCCCTTGATGGTGGCCGTCATGCCGGCGGACTCGATCTGGAAGACGCCCGCGGTGTGGCCGCGGCCCATGAGCTCGTAGATCTTGGGGTCGTCGAAGGGGATCTTGTCGACGTTGATGTCCACGCAGGTCGCGCCCGGCTTGATCGTCGCCTTGACGACGTCGGGCATCTTCTCGATGTCTTCCGGGTTGGGGTAGGTCGCCCGTATGTTGGCGAGCGCCTTGGAGATGACGGTCAGGGTGCGCAGGCCCAGGAAGTCCATCTTTAGCAGGCCCATGTCAGCGACCGAGTGCCCCTCGTACTGCGTGATCTCAACACCGCCCTTGGTGTCGACCTTGGTCGGAACGTGGTCGTTGACGGGCGTGGGCGCGATGAGGACGGCGCAGGCGTGGACGCCCTCGCCTCGGTGCAGGCCCTCGATGGAGAGCGCCGAGTCGATGATGCGGCGGGCGTCCTCGTCCTTCTTGTAGGCCTCCTCGAAGTCCGGGGAGTACATGTCCTCCTTGCCCTCGGTCTTGTTCAGGACGAACTTGAGCTTGGCCTTGGGGTCGCCCGAGATCATCTTCGAGAGCTTCTGGCCCTGCCAGACGGGGTAGCCGAGGACGCGGCAGGCGTCGTTGATGGCCTGCTTGGCCTTAATGGTCGAGTAGGTGATGACGTGGGTGACCTTCTCGGGGCCGTAGAGCTGGCGAACGTGCTCCACGACCTCGAGGCGCCGCTCATCGTCGAAGTCCATATCGATATCGGGCATCTCGGTACGCTGCGGGGACAGGAACCTCTCGAACATCAGGCCGTTCTCGAGCGGGTCGAACGCGGTGATGTTCATGGCGTAGGCGACGATAGCACCGGCGGCCGAGCCACGGCCGGGACCGACGCCGATGCCGTTGTCCTTGGCCCATTGCACGTACTCGGCAACGATCAAGAAGTAGGCGGCAAAGCCCTTGTCGCAGATGACCTTGTATTCGTACTCAAAGCGCTCTTTGATGTTGACGCCACAGATCTCGCGCGTGGCCCAGTCGTCACCGTAGTGTTGGCGCAGGCCCTTCTCGCACTCGCGGCGGAACTGGCTCTCGTGCGTCTCGCCGGGATCGAGCAACGGGAAGCGCGGCAGGATGATGGAGTCCCAGTCCAGCTCCACATAGCACTTGTCGGCAATCTCGAGCGTGTTGTCGCAGGCCTCGGGGCAATACGGGAACATCGCCCGCATCTCCTCCTCGGTCTTCATGTAAAACTCCGAGCCGGTCATGCGCATGCGGTTGGGGTCGTCGACCTTGGCGTTCATGCCAATGCACATGATGACGTCCTGCACGGGCGCGTCCTCGCGGCGCAGGTAGTGGAAGTCGTTGGTAGCGATGACCTTGACGCCCACCTGCTTGGCGATGTCGATGAGCGTGCGGTCCATCTGCTCGTCGGTCAGGCCGTTGTCGGTGGTGATGCCGTGTTCCTGGATCTCGATATAAAAGTCGCCAGGGTCGAAGGTGTCACGGAAAGTCTCGGCCCACTTGATGGCGCCCTCCATATCACCGCGGTCGATGTACTTGGGAATGATGCCGGCGATGCAGGCGCTGGTGCAGATCATGCCCTTGGCATGGCGGCGCAGGTTGTCGAGCGTCACGCGCGGCTTGTAGTAAAAGCCCTGCACGGCGGCCTCGGAGACCGTCTGCATCAGGTTGACGTAACCCTCCTGGTCCTTGGCCAGAAGGATCATGTGGTAGAGCTCGGGCTTGTGGTCGCGGGCGAGCGTCTCGTCCGGCGTAAAGTAGACCTCGCAGCCAAAGATGGGTTTGATGACCAGGGGTGGCTTGAGCTCGTCGATATTGCCCTTCTCGTCCCACATGGCCATGTCCTTCACATACTGGGCATGCTCGCGCGGGTTTTCCTCGGGATCGGGCTCCACCAACTCGTCGCGGCGATCCTTTTCCAAGAAGGCCTTGTCGTGGCTCCAGGTTTTGTACTCGGGCGTGTTGTGGTTGACGGCGTCGCAGGCCAGCGCCAAGTCGGGCACGCCATACATGTAGCCGTGATCGGTAATGGCCACGGCGGGCATGCCCAGCTCTACGGCGCGATTGACCATATCCTGGATACGGGTTGCGCCGTCGAGCATGGAGAAAACAGTGTGATTGTGCAGATGGACAAATGCCATGTGATGAGCTCCGATGCGGGTTCGTGATCTTAGGGTTACGATTCTACCGCACGGCGCGGACGGCACCCGAACCTAGCCCAAACCCACACGGCTCCTCTTGCAGTTGCGGTGAAATGCGGACTGTTTGGCGGCTTTTTTGACCAAAACAGTCCGTATTCCACCGCAAGTTATCTGAGGACTAGAGGTTGTAGGTGACCACTTGAGGTTCGGCGGGATTGACGAAGATGGTTGGATTCGCCCGCTCCACGCGAACGAACTTGACGGTCACGACCTCAAAGCCCGCCTTGTGCAGAACGTCGGCGTAAACGCGCGCCTGCAAGGCGTGTTTCTCGAGCAGCTGCTCCGGCGTCTCATCCGGCGTGCCGCCCGTCTTGTAGTCGATGACCAGTGCGCGCGACGGATCCGCCGGGTCGGTTGCCAAGGCATCGATGGCGCCCTCGGCATAGGCACCGTAGCGAGCGATGTCCTCGTCCTCGCAGCCCAGTGAAAAGAACGGCACCTCGGCGCGAACGCACGGCCACGCGAGCAGGTCGGCACGAACAGCCGACTTGAGCCAGCGGTCCAGGGCAACATCGAAGCGTTCGCGCTGCTCCGGCGTCAGACACCACAGGCGAGCCAGGGCGTCAGCACGCTCAGCGGGCAGCGCATCGGCACCCATCTCGATGAGCCACTGGCAAGCGGCGTGGAAGGCCGAGCCCAGCGCCATGGGGTTGCCGGCGGGCTCAACGGCGGCCACGTCTGCATCCGTCATCTCCGAGCCATCCGACTCCGCATCATCGCCGGACTCGTCCATGGGAACAAGCGCCTCGGCGGCACGGTCCTCGGACTCGGCATGCAGCGCCACGGCAATTGACGAGTAGCTATACGAGTCACGCACCGGGAACGGACAGATGCCCATGCGCACGCCCACTGCCTGGGGATACACGAGCTCAAACGCATCGGGCTTGGGGTCGGCAGGACCGGGCACAGTTGAGCGCGCAGCATTATCAGCGACATCGACATCGCCGCGAACGAGCCTGCCCTCGGCATCCAGCGAAGCGTTAGCCTCAAACGCCTGCTCACCAAACGTAAAGTCAGCCAGCGAGATGAGCTCGTAGTCGCCCGGCTGGGAGTTGTCGAACACCAGACGGTCGCTATCGAGCTGCGGCATGTCCAGACTATCGGTCGGCAGGATGCGGCGCAGCACGTCGTAGGTCAGATCCGTCTCGACATCGAAGGTCGGCGCCATCACCTTGCCGCGGCTCACACCGGCATCCATCGCCAAGATCACCAGCTCGCCCGCTCGCGTCATGGCAACATAGAGCAGACGAGCCCGCTCCTCGAGCGAAAGCTGCAGGTCGTCGTTGCGCAGGCGAGCAAATGCCTCGGCGGGAGAACCCGTCGCACAGACGTCCTCCATGAGCTCCGGCGGCAGCCACAGCGACGTACCCTTGCCCTTAAACGCGTGTTCAAACTGCTTTTTGACGTCATCGCCCTTCACGAAGGTTCCGTCGGCAAGCTTAACGCCATCGAAGCGCGCCGGCAGCGCCACGACTTGCGCTCCGCCCTCGACGCGACCCATCTGTGCCGCACCGGACGATTTGCGCACGCCAAAACACTCGGCAACCGCCACGACCGGATACTCCAGGCCCTTGGACGCATGCACGGTCATGATGCGCACCGCGCCGTCGCCCTCCTCGTTGAGGGCGCCCGGGGCCTCCTTGCCCGCCAAGAAGCGGTCGAAGGCGAGCGCGATGGAGCGCGGAGAATTGCCGAGCTCGGCCTCTGCCTCGGCCACGGCGTCGAGCGCCTTGAGCACGTTGGCGGCAATGGCCTTGCCCTCGGGGCCGCGCTGCGCCAGACGCACGAACCAGCCGGAGGCGTTGACCACGTCGCGCGCGATGGCAGCGAACGAATCACGCCCCACGCGACGCAGTGCGTAGCGCAGCACCTCGCGGGCGCGCGTTACGAGCGGCAGGTTCTGCAAACCCGGCACATCGGAATCGCTCATGATGCCCACATCGATATTGCGGCGCGACGTCTCGCCCGTCTGCTCGTCGAGCTTGGTCGCCAGCGCCAGGAACTCCTGGGCGCCGAGTGCAAACATCGGCGAGGCCAGCAACGGCATAAGGCCTTGGGCCGTATCGGCCGGATTGGCGAGCGCGCAGACCAGGGCACGCACCGTCTGCACCTCGGCCGCCTGGGCAAAGACCGAGCCGCCTGCGATGACGCAGTCGAGTCCTTGGTCGCGGAAGGCCTGCGCGTAGACGTCGGCATTGGTCATGCGACCCAGCAGCAGCACCATGCCGCCCTGGGGCTGGCCGGCATCGGCAAGCGCATGGAATCGCTCGGCGATCGCACGGGCCTTGGCCTGCGTGCGCTCCTGCATACTGCCGCCGGCAACGAACAGCGCCTGGCGGCGCGAAGCCTTTGCCTTGAGCATGTCCTTGCGTTTGTCGCTCGGTTCAAGATCCAAGAACCCCTGCATCAAACCACCGGTGTCGCCGTCAAAGACGCGCGCCACATAGCGCAGCACCTCGTCGTGGCTGCGGAAGTTGCGCACGAGTTTGACGAGCTCGCCGGCGGGAGCATCGGACGTGGTGACCGTCTCGGACGCCGTCGTCGAACCCACCTTGCGCTCCTGGCGGCGAAACACCTCGACCTCGGCACCACGGAAGCGATAGATCGACTGCTGCGCATCGCCCACCGTGCACAGCGCGCGCTCGCCCGCACCCGTCAAATAGCGAATCAGATCGACCTGCATCTGGTCGGTATCTTGGAACTCGTCGATCATGACCATCTTAAAGCGGCCCTCATAGGCAGCTCGAATAGCCGGGTAGTCGCGCAGCGCCTCGTACGCCATGCGCAGCAGGTCATTGTTATCGAGCGCGGACTGGTCGGCCTTGAGCGCACGGTACTCCGCCTCTACGGCACGGGCAAGCCCCACCAGCGCATCGAGCGCCGGGCCGCCGCAGGCAAGCACGATATTGATAAACGCATCAGCCGCCTCGGCCTTGAGTAGCTCCACCTGCTCCTTAGGAAACGCCTTGCTCGCGCGCGGCATGCTGCACGACATCATGAGTCGCGCCGCATCCTCCATGGTTTTGCCGCTCGCCTCAAACGCGTCGATGGCGTCGAGTGCCGCCTGCGCTTTCTCGGTCGTGGCCTTGCTTGCGCCCAGCGCCGCACGATAGGCATCGGCAAGCGCCGAGGTGTCGGCCTGGCCGCGCGCCACGCACACATAGTCCATGCCGCCCGGCAGCTGGCTCGATAGCTCCAACAGGTCGCGCACCAGGCCTTTGATGGTGGTACCGGCGCCAAACGGCCCGCCCTCGCCCGCCATGGGATACCAAGCGTAGAGGGCCTTAAGCGAGGCGGCAAGCTCGGGCGCGGCATCGGGCGCCGTCGCGCGCCCCAGCACATGCTCGACAGCCTGATCCATAAGCTCATCGGTATCGGTGAGCACCGTGAACTCGGGGTCGATGCCCAGCTCCAGCGCGTGCGCGCGCAGGATACGCGAGCACATGCCGTGGATGGTCGAGATCCAAGCGTCGTCGACCGTCAGGGCCTCCTCGTCCATGCCCTCTTCGATAAGCGCACGGCGCACGCGGTCGCGAATCTCGGCCGCGGCGTCTTTGGTAAAGGTAATGGCGAGCACCTGGCCCAGATGCTCGACAAACGGACCGGATTCGGGCGAGAGCGCATAGACGATGCGGCGCGTGAGGGTAAAGGTCTTGCCCGAGCCGGCACCCGCCGAGACAAACAGCGGGCGGTCGAGCGTTTTGACGACTTGCAGCTGTTGCGGCATCAAGGTCGAAAGATCCATGGTCTACACGTCCCTCCTTACAAACGTTCCTTCGTGGTTATACGAGCAGCGCGCATGCGCGGCCTGAGCCGACGTTGGGTCGACAGCGGCAACGTTGCCCGCCTCGAGCTCGCGCAGGCGCTCGGCAATGCCGGTCTCCACGCGGTCGAGCAGCGCATCGAAGTCCATGTTGCCGCCCTCGCCCGGAAAGCCCTTCTTGAGGCCCGGAATGCGGCCGTCGCCGCGCTCTTCCTCGAGCAACTCGGCACTTGCGGCACCACGCAGTGCGGGCTTGCCGCCCTTGGTCGAAAAATAGAGCGCCGCACGGGCATCTAGACCCAGCGCCCGGCGCATGGCCTGCGCGTAGATGAGTGTCTGGGTATGGGGCGGCAGCCAGCGCGGATCGTCGATGGGGGCCTCGCCCGACTCCTCGTCGCGCACCGTGGGGTCGGCGAGCTTAAACTCCTCGACACCCGAACGATGCTTGTAGTCAATCACCACAGCGCGGTTCTCGGCGTCCACATCCACGCGGTCGATGCGCCCGCCGAGCGGCCAGCCGGCATACTCGACCTGGAGCTCGTTGAACGCAAACTCCAGGTAGCGCGGCGCGAAGGGCGCGAGCGCCTCGGACTCGTAGGCGAGCACGCCCTCCAGTTGCGGCAAGATCTCGGCCGCCTGGCGCTCCTCCACTGGAGAGAGCGGCACCAGCGGGCCCTCGGTACCGCGCTTGCCGGCGTGCTCGGCCAGGGTCTCGGCAAAGACCTCGTGCAGCAGCTCCTTCGCGCGCGGCAGATTCATGGGCGTCACGCGCTCCATGCCCTCCTGCGGAAGACGTGCATGCAAGTGCTCCAGCACGTCATGGACAAAGTTGCCCTTCTCCATGTTGCCAAAGCCCGCATCGATGGACTGAGGTTTGACGCGATACGAGACGAACCAGCACAGCGGGCAGGTGGAATAGGCCTCGATCTGCGAGGCGGACGTCAGGCGCGGCACGAGCGGCGCGTCCTCGCCCTCGCCATCGCGACGACGCAGGACCAAATACGGCACGGCCTCGGCACTCAGATGCTGAGGGGCTTCACAGGTCACGCGCTCGCGCTTGAGACCTTCGCCTGCCGCGGGATCGAAGTCCCTTACGATATCACCCTCACCCACGCACTTCGCCTTGTCGGCGCCAGCGGCTTTAGCGTCACCAGCGGTCTTAGCGTCGTCAGCGATCTTAGCGCCGTCAGCCTCGGCATGCGCCCGCAACTCGGTCCACACGGCAGCCGGGTAGCACTCGCGCGCTTGGCGATCGTGCGTCACGCGGGCAAGCGCAACCGGGCCGCGTGCCGCCTGCATCGCGTGACCAAAGCGCACGCGCAGCAGGGCCGCGGGCTCAAGCGTCACGCCCTCGCGACCAAGGCTCGCCGTCAGCGTGGCCAGCGGCCCCTCCTCGTGCGAGAGCGGATAGCTGTCCAGATCGACATCGGCAAACAGCACGGCATCGTAGCTGCCGGGGCGCAGAGCCGCCGCGTCGGCAAGCGAAGCAAAACGAACCTGGGCACGTGGCGCACGGTCAACCTCGTAGGTCTCGTAATCGTAGGCGGTGCTACGCTTGTCCACCTTGGTGCGAATGCCATCGAGCACGGGCACGGTCGCGGCCTGCGACACGTCGAGCACGCGGGCGCCATTCATAAGGATGTCGATGGCGTGGCGCAGCAGGGCTACCTCCGCCTGGCGACGGGCCTGGCCATCCAAGCTGCCCAGCGAGCGATCGGGCAACGCCTCGGCAACGGCAAGCATGGCCTTGAGCGCCGTCACGGGCTTGTCACGCCACAGAGCCTGGAACACGTCCGAGACCACACACGGTACGTTCTTAAACCAGTTATCGTCGCTCGCCGCCTTGCGCGCGCCCCTCACCTGGCCTTGGACACTCTGCAGCAGGCTCTTAACGCCCGCGGTAGTCTTGCTGCGCGAGAGACGCATATTCTTATCGAAGGTACGGGCATTGACGGCATCAGCGCCCGAAAGCGGACTGTAGATCCAGTCGGTAAGCTCCGGCGCGGGCCACCACTCGGTCTTTGACGCCATGCCCTCATCGGCGGCCTTCATACGCTCGATCAGACCGGCAAGCGCCGCAAACTGCCTGCCCGCAATGGATTGGGAAAACGCCGTGAACTCAGCTGTCTCGGCGGCGATATGACGAGCCGCCAGACGAGAGGCGAGCTCACCGAACAGCTGGGGTGCCCGGGCAGAAACAACGAGCACGCGCACGGGGTCGGCGGGCGTTGCAGTAGCTTTATCGGCCTTGGACTCCTTGTGCACTTTCACCAACTTATCGATGGCGTCCGCATAGACATGAGCACGGGCATGGGGCCCGGCGACCTCAATAAAGGCAGGCTGAGCGGCGGTCCCGCAAGCGGCATCAGACGCGCCGACACCCTCCCCCAGCGGCCCGACCTCAAACAGCAAACCGCGGGCATCAAATGCCGCGGCAAGCTCCTCGCGCATCGCCGCCTGCTCGCGGGCAAGCAGCACGACGACCTCTCCCCCATTGTTCGCCACGGCAGACAGCAGCTCGAGCAGACCGTGCGTAAACGACGTGATACCGCGCACGCATACGGCGCGGGTGCACGCCGGCAGGTTATCGGCCAGGGCACCGGCCATAATGTCAGCCGCCTCGCAGGGCTCGACCATATCTCGACGGTCCAAACCGTCCGCGTAGGCGCGCAAAAGCTCGAACACACGAGCCTCGGCATCGCTTTTTGGCTCCGGCTGGCAGTTGTCGCCACGGCATCGTTCGGCACCCGTCCCCGCCACACCCGGCAGCACGTCGCGGGCCATGCGCGCGAGCATGCGCACCGTGCCCTGGCTGCGCGAAAGCGGCTGCAAATCGGCATCGTCGAGACGCGTGACCATGTCCGAGAGCAGCATCTGGCGCTGCAGGTTGTCGACGAAACCGCGCCCGTCGCCCAAAAGCTCCCAAAGCGAGCGAAGCCACGATGTAGGCGTCTTGTAGTCAATACCCAGCGAAATCCCGGCTTCCGCCGCATCATGACGGCACAGGTCGAGCTCGGCAAACGTTGGCGCCAGCAACACGGCACGCCCGTGGCGGGCAATAAGGTCGGCAAGCAGCGCCGACTCGGCATCGCTCAAATCCGTGCCGGCATTGGTGGTATAGATTCGAACAGACATGGTCCTCCGCTCAAACTGTTCGCAATAATCAATGTATCCATCCTACCCGCCCACGCGGACAGATTTGCCCCACGCCAACAGATTTGATCCCTTGGGGACGGAGGAAAACGGATCATCGAGGGGGTCAGTCTAACCCGGTGATCCGTTTTCCTCCGTCCCCAGGGGATCAAAAAACCGCCCCCGGAAGAGCGGTTTTGTAAAATTCGTTTTTTGCGTGGCCTACTCGCCATCCTCCAGCTTAATGAGGATCTTGCGGTAGCCACCGTACTCGCCGTTGAGCGCCTTGGATACACGGCTCACCGTGGTGGACGAAGCGCCGGTACGCGCCTGAACCTCGACATAGGGCTCGCCCTCGTCCAGGTAACGCGCGACCTGCAGACGCTGCGATAGATCGCAAATCTCACGCGGCGTGCAGATATCGGTCAAAAACGCTTGGATATCTTTCTCGTCGTCCAAAAGGCTAAATGCGTGGACCAGCTGCTTGACATCAGGCTTGTCAAACATGTTCTCGATATTCATCGATCACCGCCAAACCCGCCAAAAGGCATCGAAGTTGATACTGACATCGGGCATCGTTCACCCGTAATATGCAATAGGGCAACGCCTGTGGCTTTTGCCCGTAGCAGTTTAGCACACCACCAAACTAAAGCGACAAGACTCTCTGCCAGCGGCACGTTTTTTAGGACGAACGCCGTTTTGAAACCGAATGCGCACGCAAGCTCCACGAATATCTGGAACAATGGGTGCCCAAACAGGGCCGTGCCCGCGCATCTACCCGAGTTGCAAAGATGTGCGCCCCTCACGCCCCCTCCCCACGCCATGCGCAAGAAAGGATTCCCACCATGCGCTTTTTGCTCAACTGGCTTTTGACCTCAATCGCCATCGCGATCGCAACGTTTCTCGTCCCCGGCATTCAGCCCTTCGGCATGGCCGACGCTTGGGTCTGCTTTGCCTTCGTGGGACTGTTCCTCAACATCGTCGACTCGCTCGTCAAGCCGTTCCTGACCGTCATCTCACTGCCGCTCACTATTATCACGCTTGGTATTTTTCAGCTCGTAGTCAACAGCTTTATGCTCGAGCTGGCCAGCTACCTGTCGGTCAATCTGCTGGGCGCGGGTATCTCCATTGCCAGCTTTGGATCGGCCTTTATGGGCAGCATCGTGGTATCCATTATGCGCAGCATTCTCGACAGCATCGCCAGGAACTAGTGCGACCGGATACGGACCGCCACAACACGCCAAAACGAAGGCCGTCCATCGCAACGATGGGCGGCCTTGTCATTTGTCAAGCCTCAGAGGGCAAGAAAATCGACCATTTCTACCCCGTCCCCAAATGGCAGGTGCGGCTAGATGACGTAGTCGTAGCCCTCGTTGGGAGCGACGAGCGTATCGAGCGTCACGCCGTCGAGGTAGTCGTTAATGAGCTTGTCCAGGTTCTTCCACACGTCGAGCGTGGGGCACTCGTCCGAACGCGAGCAGCCCTTGCAGTCGCCGTCTAGGCATGCGACCGGCGCCAGGCTGCCCTCGGTCAGGCGCAAAATCTCGCCCACCGTGTACTGCTCGGGCGGGCGCGTAAGCACATAGCCGCCGCCTTTGCCGCGCATGCCCGAGAGCATATTGGCGCGGACGAGCGTGGCCAAAATGTTCTCCAGATATTTCTCCGAAATCCCCTGACGCGCGGCGATCTCTTTGAGGGGAATACGGCCCGCCGCCTGGTGCTCGGCCAGGTCGACCATAACGCGCAGGGCATATCTGCCCTTTGTGGAAACCAACATATATATAGCTGCCTTTCGGTCTTTTAATTCGTAGAAATTCTAGCCGAAAAATTGGTTTTGAAAATACCTATTCCCGTCAAGCTGGTTAATCGACTCGTAATAATCTTCTATTTCCTATTGTGTTACTAGGCTTTACTGTCTACTATGCTTGCCAACAGCAAAACGAACAACCCATAAGGTTTGTGGGTTTCGCTGTTACACGCACCGTAAAACCACACGGTATCCAGTCATTTGAACACTTTGGAGGTTCACCATGAGCAAGGTTTACACATCCATCGATCAGCTTATCGGCCACACTCCGCTTCTGGAGCTCACTCACTTTGAGGCCGATGAAGACCTCAAGGCCCGCGTGCTCGTCAAGCTGGAATACTTCAACCCCGCCGGGTCCGTCAAAGACCGCGTCGCCAAGAACATGATCGACGAGGCCGAGAAGGCCGGCAAGCTCGTGCGCGGCGGCGACTACACCATCATCGAGCCCACGAGTGGCAACACCGGCGTCGGCATCGCCTCGGTGGCGGCGGCTCGCGGCTACAAGGTGATCATCACCATGCCCGAGACCATGTCCGTCGAGCGCCGCAAACTTATGCAGGCATACGGCGCACAGCTCGTGCTCACCGACGGCTCCAAGGGCATGAAGGGCGCCATCGCCAAGGCCGAGGAACTGCAGAAGGAGACACCCAACAGCATTATCGCCGGCCAGTTTGTAAACCCCGCCAACCCCGCCATCCACAAGGCCACGACCGGCCCCGAGATCTGGGATGACACCGACGGCAAGGTCGACATCTTCGTCGCCGGCGTTGGCACCGGCGGCACCGTGACCGGCGTGGGCGAGTTCCTCAAGGAGCAGAACCCCGAGATTAAGGTCGTCGCCGTTGAGCCCGCCACCTCCCCGGTGCTCTCTAAGGGCCAGGCCGGCCCGCACAAGATCCAGGGCATCGGCGCAGGCTTTGTGCCCGACGTCCTCGACACCCAGATCTATGACGAAATCATCCCCGTCGAGAACGACGACGCCTTTGCGACCGGCCGCGCCGTGGGCCACAAGGAGGGCGTGCTCGTGGGCATTTCGTCCGGCGCCGCCGTGTGGGCCGCACTGCAGCTGGCCAAGCGCCCCGAGAACGAGGGCAAGACCATCGTGGCCCTGCTCGCCGATACCGGTGAGCGCTACCTGTCCACGGCACTCTTCCAGGACTAGGGCCTGTCGCCCATAGGTTGAGCCCAGGACGAACCGGTCTCCTCTCTCCCGGCAGTCTGAGCCCATCCCATCAGGGCGCCCCACGAGTCGTCCGAACTTGCTACAATGTCTGCGGCGCGGAACCAGCCTCCCGCGCCGCTTTTCTTTTTTGGCCACATGCCACCAAGGAGAACCTCCCCATGCACAACAAGCGCGTGCTCGTCGCCATGAGCGGCGGCGTCGATTCCAGCGTGACCGCGTACCTGCTCAAGCGCCAGGGCTACGAATGCGTCGGTGCTACCATGCGCCTCACCTGCCCCGTGCCCGACCCCGCCACGGGCATGAGCAAAGTCGACCGCGACATCGCCGATGCAAAGGCCGTCGCCGAGCGCCTGGGGATACCCCACCACGTGCTCGACCTGCAGCAAACCTTCGACCGCAACGTTATCGAGCGCTTCGTGACTGCCTATCAGGAGGGACTGACGCCCAACCCGTGCATCATCTGCAACCGCCATATTAAGTTTGGCGCGCTGCTCGATGCGGCACTCGATATGGGCTGCGACTACATCGCCACGGGCCACTATGCAAAGACGAGCCAGGCGCCCGACGGCACCTGGCGGTTGCATCGCGGCGAGGACCCCAAAAAGGACCAGAGTTACTTTTTGTATTCGCTCACGCAAGAGCGCCTGGCACGCACGATCTTTCCGCTGGCTGGGCTGGACAAAGAGCGCGACGTGCGCCGCATTGCCGCCGAGCAGGGCTTTGCCAACGCCAAGAAGGCCGAGAGCGAGGATATCTGCTTTATCGCGGACGGCGACTACGCGGGCTATATCGAGCGCCGCTGCGGACATCCCGCTGCACCGGGCGACATTGTGTGGCGCGACGGCAGCGTGGTCGGGCGCCATAACGGCGCGTTGCGCTATACCATCGGCCAGCGCAAGGGCCTGGGCGTCGCGATGGCGCATCCCGTGTACGTAACGGGCGTCGATGCCGCCAACAACATTGTGCATCTGGGCGAGGCCGAGGACCTGACGGCCGCAGCGCTCACGGCCAACGACTGGATCTGGAGCGCCCCTGACGCACGCATGGAGGCGGAGCTCGACGCCGGCGGCATTCGCGTAGGTGCCAAGTACCGCTACCGTCAAAAGGACCAGGCAGCGACCCTTACACGTGGCGCCAACGGGCAAATGCTGCTGACTTTTGACGAGCCACAGCGAGCCATCGCCCCCGGCCAGGCCGTTGTAGTCTATCGCGGCGACATCGTCCTAGGCGGCGGTACCGTGACCGGCGCACTTAAGTAGCCGCGGGTTTATCGCTGCACGTGTCGAAGTACCTCAACAGCGGCACCAACCTCGATTACGCGACGCTCGAGGCCGCGACGAATGGCCTCGAGTCGACCCTCCGCCGTCGCCCATTCGCTCTGCGAAAGAATCTCGATCGCCTCATCAACAAATCCGTTGAGTCGTGATGAATCGAACCAATCGAGTGAGTCCGCAAGCGCCAGCTGGACGGAAGGGTCGGGCCCAAACGGCTTAGCGGAAAACCCAAACTCCCCAGCTGCGAGCACGGCAGTTGGTACGTTGTACCACAGGCAGTTGCCGCTATCGAACAGCGGAGCAGGCCTTATCTCCAGGGTGTCGACATTGCGGATGATGCCAAAGTTTCGCCAATGGCGGTCGCTGTTGGCCAAAAGAGCATCGCAAACGATCATCTGCGACATAGACCTTCTCACGGCGACCTCATCGACACCATGCTTACCAAGAAAGCGGCAGTACCGGTCGTACGTCGAGCCTCCTCGCTGGCCGCCAAGGGCGTTCTTAACGTAAACAGCCGGAACGTATTCCTCGCGGCCGTCAAGAAAATCCTCACACAGGCACCCGGGGCCATTGAACATCCGCTCAACCGTATAGGGAACAAACTCGCCCTCCGACAGCAAGCGACGCTGTAGAGCCGTTGCAACCGCCTCGTTAAAGGGACGCTGATCGTCCATCCCGCAACCTTTAGCCAAAACGCGAATGCCGTTTCGGATCATCCACGATTTAGGGAGCTCGCCCTCGGACGTGTTGTCCGGATTTTTAAGACCGATGCCTTCCAGCCAACCCGAACGCTCTTCGGGCGCCGATCGCTCAAATTCGTTCTCAAAGTAATTGATGTTTTGCCATTCGAGCTCATCGCATTCTGCCGGCCGCAGCCAATAGCAATCCGAAAGCGAGAGACCCAGGCACCGAACCGGAACCTCGATAACACTGGCAATTCCCAGTTCACGATAGCGCGAGACGAGTCCGGGACGGACGTCAGGCACCGACCGATGGCTCCACCACACGTTGAGCTCCCGTTTATTCACTGTAGGAGAAGAGCTCGAGCACGTGCCTAACGGCATTCGTTGCGCATCGAGGACCTCGGCGATTTCGAAGGGAAACTCGCGCGTCGGATCAAATGAGACATGCGCGACCTCATGGTCGGCCGACATCAGCGTAAACTTGCGTCCCACATCGGCTGCAGGACGGCGCCCTCGTTTGCGGACCTTTTGATAAGCAACCGCAGAATCATACTCAACCATCTTCCGTCCGCCCACAATATCGCACGCGAGCGTTCCCGATGCGGCAAGTTGAGATATGCGGGCTTTCGTAACGCCCAACAGGTGGGCAGCATCACCCATAGACAAGTACTCAGATGTATCCATACGCCGCATCACCTCGTTAAGTATTCCAAACGTAAAGTTAATTAGTTACATACAGCATAATACTAAACAGACTGACGCGAAAAAAGGCCCGAGCAATCGGGCCTTAGAGCAATTGGTCAGCCGAGTCGCAAGCTGCTCCCCTAGCGCTGTACGTAGGCGCGGACGAGCTCAAAGGTGTTACGCACACCGTCGATGTGGCTGCGCTCGTAGTTGTGGCTCGCGTACACGCCGGGGCCGATCAGGCCATGGCGAATGTCGTAGCCGGCCGAGAGCGTGGCCTCGACGTCGGAGCCGTAGTGTGGGTACACATCGATGGCGTAATCGAGCTCCAGCTCGCGCGCGATGTTGGACAGCGTGGTCACCAGATCGTAGTTATAGGGGCCACCCGAATCCTTGGCGCAAATCGACACCATGCGCTCGGTGCAGCCCAGGTCGTCGCCCACGCAGCCCATGTCAACGCTGATCATCTCGCGCGTGTCGGCCGGCACGAAGGCGCCGCCGTGGCCGACCTCCTCGTACACGGTAAAGAGCAGCGACACCTTGCGCGAAAGCGTCACCTCGCCGTCAGCAACGGCACGGGCCAGACCCAGCAGAATCGACGCCGACAGCTTGTCATCCAGGAAGCGGCTCTTAATGTAGCCGCTCTCCGTCACCGTGGTACGCGGATCCATAGCGATGATGTCGCCGGTCTGAATGCCCAGCTCGAGCACATCGTCCTTGCTGTCAACGTTCTCGTCGAGCAGGATTTCCATGTTCTTCTCGATGGTCTTGACCGGCTCATCGGCCACATGCGCCGAAGGCTCAGTATTGAGGACCACGCCCGTGTAGACATTACCGTCACGCGTGTAGACGGTGCAGTTCTCGCCATCGGCCGTAGACCACTGGTGCCCGCCGAGGGTCGTGGGGCGCAGGCGACCATTATCCTTAATGGAGCGCACCATGGCGCCCAGGGTATCGACATGGCTCGCCAACACGAGCGGCTCACCCTCGCCGCCAAGCTCAACCAGCACGTTGCCTTTATTGGAGCGCTCGGGCCCAAAGCCCATATCGCGCAACGTTTCCATCAGATAATCAGTCGCCGCACGGGTATAGCCGGTAGGCGAAGCAATCGAGGTAAGCGCCTTCAGCTGGTCAGTAATATAGGAGAGCGTAGAATCCATCTTGGACACCAAAGTCACCCTTTCATATCGAATTAAACCCACAGCAACAATACCACCGCGAACCATCTTTTTACCTAGCGAGATGACCCATCGAGCTCCC
>OLVX01001703.1_pt1 | contig 17751 bp, 12 predicted proteins | sample 1673271 | NCBI WGS metagenome assembly OLVX01 (sample SAMEA3178939, study PRJEB25190) | human gut metagenome | biome: human gut; feature: human-associated habitat; material: faeces | place: Austria | collected 2013
GGCAATTTCACGAGCGATGGCTGCGCCGTCACTGATGGCGATGCCGCAGTCGGCTTCTGAGAGGGCCGGCGAATCGTTGATGCCGTCACCGACCATGATTACTGTATGCCCCGCAGTGCGCTGTTCGGCCACAAAGCGTGCTTTGTCTGCAGGCAGCATTTCCGCGCAGAAATCATCGACGCCGGCATTATGAGCAATGGCGGCTGCCGTATGGCAGCTGTCGCCAGTGAGCATTATGGTGCGTGTGATGCCGAGGGTTCTGAGCTGGGCCAGGGCAGCGCGGGCTTCCTGGCGCAAAGGGTCTGAAATGCAGATGACCGCGGCCAGTTCACCGCCAATGGCGAGATAGAGATGGGAATAAGCTGGTGAGAGTGCATCAAAGCGGTCGCTTTCTCCTTCCGGCAGAGTGACGCCTTCATCTTCAAAAATGAAGTGGCGGCTGCCGATGCGCACACGTGTGCCGCCTACGGTGCTGGCGATGCCGTGGGCCACGATATAATCCACCTTGGAGTGAAATTCGTCGTGGCTGAGGCCGCGGCGTTTGGCTTCGGCAACAACGGCGTTGGCCATGGAATGGGGAAAATGTTCTTCCAAGCAGGCTGCCAGGCGCAGCATTTCTGCCTCCTCGTGGCCGCCGAATGGCACCACTTCTGCTACCTGCGGACAGGCATGGGTGAGGGTGCCGGTTTTGTCAAAAATGATGGTATCGGCGGTGGCAAGGGTTTCGAGAAATTTACCGCCTTTGACAGTGATGTGGTGTTTGGCGGCTTCGCGAATCGCTGAAAGCACCGCCAGCGGCATGGCCAGCTTGAGGGCGCAGCTGAAATCAACCATCAGCACGGAAAGCGCACGGGCTGGCGAGCGTGTGAGTGCAAGTGCGGCCAGGCTGCCCAAGAAGGTATAAGGTACAAGTTTGTCAGCGAGGCGGGAGGCCTTGGCCTCGCTGGCGCTTTTGAGCTGCTCGGATTGTTCGATCATGTCCACAATCTGGTCGTAACGGCTACTGCCGGCGGCTTTTTTGACAGCGACAAGGCATTCGCCTTCTTCGACGACGGTGCCAGCGTAGACAACGCTGTCCACATGCTTCGGTACAGGCAGTGATTCGCCTGTCAGAGAGGCTTGGTTGACGGTGGCTTCACCGACTGTGACCGTGCCGTCCAGCGGAATGATGCCGCCGGCGCGGATGACGATGGTGTCACCGGGCTGCACTTGGCTGATTGGCGTCAGCACGTCAAGCTGATCGCTGCCGCGCACCCAGACGCGGTCCACATGGAGAGACATGGATTGGGCGAGGTCGGCGATGGATTTTTTGCGGGTCCATTCTTCCAGCAGTTCGCCGATTTCTAGCAGAAACATCACCGCACCAGCGGTGCTAAAGTCGCGCCGTGCCACTGAGATGCCGATGGAGAGGGCGTCCAGCAGTTCCACTTTGAGACGGCGCTGGCGCAGGCAGGCGAAGCCGCGGTGCATGAATGGCATCATGTGGCGCACCAGCCGCAGCAGGCGCAGCGGCCGTGGCAGAAAGAGACGGCAGCCAATGCGCATCAGCACCTTGCCGACGAGCTTTTCGCGGAATTGGCGATTGATGGCGCGTGCTGAAGATGCCGGTAGAAGTGTCTGGACGTCTGAATCCTGCCAGCGAAAATGGGCGATGGCGTCGATCACGGCGCGGCGATCGCCGTTGTAGCGGATAATCGCATCACCAGTGCGCTCGAAAAGCTTTACATCGGTAATGGCAGGCTGCGCGCTCAGCCAGCGTTCGAGATGGTCGGCGTCAGCAAGGCGCAGGGGCTTATCGCTTAGCCGCAGACGCATGCGTCCGCGGCTTTCGTGTAGTAGGGTTGCCTTCATGAGAATTCCTCCAATACAAAAAAGAGCCGTGGTTCCTCACGGCTCCTGTGGTGCCTTATGCGTCTTTGCCGTCGGCTGCGTCGTTTTCCTCGTCGACATCAGCAGCATCAGCGATGTCATTGGCGGCGCGTTCGGCTTCTTCCTGGGCAGCGCGTTCATCGTTGAGATCCTGTGCAGCGGCGAGGATGTCATTGGCATTTTCCTGGACGGTGTCCACTGTGGTCATGACGCAGTCTTTGGCGCGCAATCCAGCAGCGGTTGCGTGGACATAGGCTTTCTTCGCATCCTTGCTGGTCAAAAGCTTGATGCCGACAGAGCCAAACAAGGTGCCGCCAGCAAAGCAGGCGATTTTTGAGAGGGTGTTCATTGTTCAACGTCCTTTCTATTACTTATGATTGTAACCGGTCAGTAAAAGCATCACCATGCAGAACAAGGCACTCCAAGCCCAAAAACGGTGTTGTTTCATGGTCAACCCTCCTTCCAACCAGGTTCGTTACATCTTTTAGTATAGCAAGGCGGAACGGACAAATTGTGCCGGATCAGGCGCAATGAGTGCCCTTTCAGACATGATTGCGCCGGTATTGGCCAGGGGTGGCGCCATAACGACGAACGAAGGCACTGCTGAATTGACTGGTGCTGCTGTAGCCCACCTCGTGGGCGATCTCGAGCACGGTCATCGAACTTTTGCGCAGCAGGCAGGCGGCGTGCGCCAGACGCTGCTCTTGAAGCCAGGCGTGGACGGGCTGACCATAGCAATGGCGAAATGCCCGTTTCAGCACTGTCTGCGAAAGGCCGAAGCGGGCGCTGAGGGCGTCGATGGTGAGTTTTTCGCTGAGATGCTGGCGCATGTAGGCGGTGATTTCTGCGAGAAGCGGCGTCAGGGCGTGGTCAGCATGGGGTGGGCGCGAAGATGCTGTGGCAAAAAGATCGTGACAGCTCAGGAGATAGAGCAGTTCCAGCGATTTCCAAAGGCAATAGCGGCCCTGTTCTTCGGCGCTCAAGGTTTCGAGGGTATCAAAGACCCCGCCCGACCATGGTGAAGCCCCGATCACGGCACTGCCGCCGCAGTCGCGCATGCGGCGGCTGACAGCAGCCGTGTTTAAGAATTGACCGCCGGTTAGGGCGCAGAGCGTTTGTAAACTGTCGCGCGCCTGGAGGGCATCCACCGCCACCAATGTGCCGCTAAGATCACCACTGAGGCAGGCGGCCGTGATGGCGCTTGCATCGCTGAGCAGGAAAATGTCTCGCGCTTGTACGCTGAGCCGATCCTGGCGGCGCTGAATATGCAGGCTTCCGCTGTGGCAGAAAAAAGCTTCAAAATGCAGCGGCGCCAGCACAGGTGCCAGGGCATGGGTGGCCTTGTCTGCTGTGCCTGAAAAACGACAAAGGCGCACCCCCTTGATCGGTGTGCACCAAATGCCATTGGCACTGCGTTGTAAATATTCAGCCAGCACGATGATCCCTCCTTCATCATGATTGTTGGTAATTAGATTAAGCTAACTCCATGATACGTCAGCAATAACTGTTTGTCAATTGCTTTATGCTAACCATTTGCTCTTTGGCGGTTACCAAATTTATCGAAGGGTAAAGAGATATCTACCTAAAATATGAATGACCACGCTGACGATGATGGTGGTACTATAAAAGAAAGAATTTTATTGCGTGGGAGGCCTGTGAGATGGTTTATGCTGTGCAGGCTGGCTGCCAGAAGGAGGCGCGCCATGATCATTAAGTTGTTCACGCGCGACATCAGTCTGGTTTTTGCAGCCAGCTTTTTTTATATGTCGTGTTCGTTTATTGCAACGCCGCTGATCGCTGGTTTTTCAGAAAGTCTCGGCGCTGGCGCGTTGTTTATGAGTGTGATCGGTGCCACGTTTAATACAGTGGCGCTGTTGTCGCGTCCATTTGTGGGCAATCTCGCCGATAAGCTCAGCCGTTACAAGCTGTCGTCGATTGGCGCGCTGCTCATGCTCATCGGCTGTTTGGGCTATGTGTGCGCACCGGCGCCATGGATGGTCATGATTGGGCGTGTGATTCACGGCCTCGGTATGTCCTGCTGCTCGATCTGTCTGTCGACGTGGATTGCTGGATTGCTGCCGAAGGAAAATCTCGGCGCCGGCATGGGCCTTTACGGCGCCACCAACGCCCTCGGCATGGCGATTGCGCCGGCGCTGGGCATTGTCATTTATGAGCGTGTCGGTTATCGTCCAGTCTTTATCATCGGCACGGTGCTGTGCGTGCTGACGCTGGTGTTTGTACACTTTGTCAGCGACAAAGGCGAGCCGCATCCTCAGGCCGCCAAGAAACGTCACCACGGCATTGTAGCGCCGAATGTGGTGCCGGTGGGGCTCATCATCATGCTGTTCGCCATTCCTTACTGCGCCACCCAATCGTATCTGGTGAACTATATTGCGGCGCGTGACCTGTCGGTGCATGCGGGCTGGTTCTTCCCGTTTTATGCGATTGTGCTTTTGGTGCTGCGTCTGTCGTTTGCCAATCAGTTTGACAAGCGTCCGTTCCATTTCTTCCTTTTTGCCAGCTCAGGCTGTGCTTTGGTGAGCCTGTTTCTGCTCAACAGCATGCACAGCAATTGGATGCTCCTTTTGGCGGCCATTTTCATGGCAGGCGGCTATGGCATTATGTGCTCCATCTGCCAATCTACGGCGGTGCTTTTGGTGGACGAAAGCGAGCGCGGGCTCGGCAACAGCACCTACTACATCGGCATCGACCTTGGCATGGCAGTGGGGGCCTTCATTGGCGGGCTGCTCTATGGCTATCTGCCGCTGACGCTTTTTTATCCAATTCTGGCACTGACGGTGCCGCTGTCCATTGTGGTTTATGTGGTCAGCCGCAAACGGTTCCAAGGGTTGCGCTGATTTTACGCCCGGCTTTGCCGGGCTTTTTTGCTGCCGCTTTCAGAAAAAAAGTGCTATTATTAGAAGGCAGAACAGAAAGATAAAAACATCATTTTATGTTGAAGGAGGATGTCATCATGGCACAACTGCCCATCATCACCGTCAGCCGTGAATTCGGCAGCGGTGGTCACAGCATCGCCCTGGCGCTGTCGCAGCGACTCGGCGTGCCGTTTTATGATAAAGAAATCGTTCTCGCGGCCACAGAAAAAAGCGGCTTCAGCGAAGACTATGTGGCCCATCAGGGCGAACATTTGAATACCAGTGAGCGCTTGTGGAGCCGCTTTCTGCGTGCCAATGCACCAGGCTATGAGGACCCGCAGGAAGCGCTCTATGCCATTCAGCGGCACATCATCCTTGATTATGCCACGCAGCCCTGCATCATCGTTGGGCGGGCGGCCGATCACATCTTAACGGAAGCGGGCGTCGATGCCCTTCATGTGTTCATTCACGCACGCGATGATTTCCGTGCGCAGCGTGTGCTGGCGCGTTATGGCGAAACGGACACGGATATTATGACGCGTCTGCGCGAGAAAGACCGTGCCCGCGCCGATTTTTACGAGCACTTTACGGGCTTGCGCTGGGGCGACGCGAAAAACTTCCATGTCTGCCTGGATACGTCGATGCTCGGGGTGGAGACCTGTGTTGACATTCTTGCTGATATTTTGCGGGAGGAGGCGCGACGTGATCACTAAACTGTTGTCGCGCGATGTGAGCCTGATTCTCATCGCCAGTTTCTTTTATATGGCTTGTCCGATGATGGTCACCCCGCTGATTGCTGGTTTTTCCGAAAGCCTTGGCGCCAGCGCGGTGCTCATGGGATTTGTCGGCGGCATGATGAACATTGTTTCCCTTTGCTGCCGGCCTTTTGTGGGCAATTTGGCCGATAAGGTCAGCAAGTACCGTCTGTCGACCATTGGTTCCCTGCTCATGATTGCGGCCTGCATCGGCTATGTGCTGGCGCCATCGTCGGCGGTCATTGTGCTGGCGCGCATTGTCAATGGCATTGGTTTTTCCTGCTGCAGCGTCTGCATGGCGACGTGGATCTCCAATCTGCTGCCAAAGGAGCGCATCGGCGCCGGCATGGGGCTTTATGGCACCATGAATGCACTGGCCATGGCCATCGCACCGGCGCTGGGCATCAGCCTCTATGGGCGCATCGGTTATCGTGTCGCTTTTATCGTTGCCACCGCTCTGGCTGTGATGGTATTGTTCACCATTCAGTGCGTTCACGATAAGGGCGAGGTGCGTCAACGTGCTGCTGGCTCTAAACACAGCGGCTTTGTGGCCGTGGATGTATTGCCGGTGGCAGCCATCATCATGCTGTTTGCCATTCCCTATTGCGCCACGCAGTCGTTTTTGGTCAGCTATATTGCTGCCCGCGGCCTCGCTGTCAGCGCTGGGTTCTTTTTCCCGCTTTATGCGGTTGTGTTATTGGTGCTGCGCCTGTCGCTGGCCAATTGGTTTGACAAGAAACCGTTCCTGTTCTTCCTCGGCGCTTGTTCGGTCTGCATGCTGGCCAGCATTGCCTTTTTGACGGACATGGAAAACGATTGGCTGCTTTTTGCTGCAGCGGCGTTTATGGCAGGCGGCTACGGCATCATGTGTTCGGTTTGTCAATCGACGGCCATTCTTCTGGTTGGTGTGGAAAAGCGCGGCCTGGCCAACAGCACCTATTACATTGGTTTCGACCTTGGCATGGCGTTGGGGCCAATCATCGGCGGCCTTCTCTATGGTCATGTGCCCATCGTTTTCTTTTATCCGGTGCTGGCATTGGTGGTGCCGCTGGCGCTTCTTGTGTATGTGTGCAATCGTCGGCGTTTTCGCCATGTTTAAGCAATGGTTTTTCAGCGTTTGCTGTGATCGTGGATCATGGCAGACGCTGTTTTTTTGCAGGTTGATGGGAAAAAGGTAACTTTTTCTTAAAAAGCTTAAAAATGGTCATTATATTACTATACCGGAGTTGTATGGTTTGGTATGATCTTGTCGACAAATGATAAGTTTCAATGAATGAAAATAAATGCATTGATTTCTTATCGGTGATGAAAATCAAAAGGAAAGGAAGCGATGAAGGAATGAGAAAATGGTATCACAGAACGATGGCGAGTATTTTAGTGGCTGCGATGGCGTTTGGTATGTTGGGCGGATTTGCGCAGCAAGCCTTTGCCGAAACACGCAGCGCTTCACAAAAACAATCTGCGACAGGAGAGATTCAGGCCACAGTACGCCTGGATTATCCGATTGCTGTGTCGAAATTGAGCGATGCGACCCTGACACTGTTGAAAGGTGATTCTGCAATCGCTTCAGGAAAATTGGGCGCGAATGGCACGCTGATCTTTAAGGACAGCAGCGGCGCCTCTGGCAATGTGACGTTGCGCAGCACCGGCCAGACGCTGAGCTATGTGGACATCAATATTCGCGGCTTGGCTGCCGATGGCAGCGATTACAAGCTGACTTTTGCTGGTTCTGGCTTTAAGACGTACACCAGCTCAGCGCTGACCCTCGACAAGTATTCTCAAGGGCTCATCGTTGGCACCGGCGATGCCACCTTCACCCAGGGCGACCTGAATGGTGACGGCAAGGTCAACGAAGCGGATATCGAGCTGGTGAAAGCAAAGCTGAGCACCAACGATGCGGCTGCCGACCTGAACGGCGACGGCACTGTGGATATTTCCGATCTTACCATGGTGACCCTGGCGACCGGTGCTGCTGGCGAAGCCAAAGTGTATAACACGGCGCTGATTGCAGCGAAGGTTGTGGATACGGCGAAAGTCAGTGATGCGATCCAGAGCAGCGGCTCTGTTGAGATCACCGATGGTGATGTGGCGTCGCTCTTTGTCGATGACGGCAATGCGGTGACCTTGTCTGCAAAAGCAGGCAGCAGCGAACTGGCGCTGCCGATTCCGATTACAAACGACGACAAGGGCGTGGAAATGGAGCAGGTTGAAATCGTCAGCCCAACCACCAGCCCATTGAGTGCTGGCACTGTGGTTGCTGAGCTGGCGGATGGTACGACCTTGGAAGTGCCATTCAACAGCCAGAGCGACAACGTGCTGGCGATTCAAACCCGCGACGATGGCCGTCAAACGGTGGTCATCAACCTCGGCAAGAAAGTGCCGGTGAAGAAGATCACCATCAAGATTGAAGTGGTTGACGATCAGCCGGTTGTGATGGAACAGATCAAGTTTGTGCAGGACATCGTGCCCGACAATCCAGCGGCTGAAGATGTGACTGTGAAGAACCTGACCGCGAAGGCAGGCACCAAAGAAGTGACCCTGAGCTGGGATGCCTTTCCAAACATCACCGGCTATAAGATTTACTATGGCACCAGTGCCAACGCGCTGACCAACACGGTGGAAACCGATCAAACGACCTACACCGTGGGCAACCTTGAAAACCTCAAGGCCTATTATTTTGCTGTGGCACCGATTTCAACCAACGGTGGCCAGAACTGGGAAGGCGGCAAGTCGGACGTGGTCAGCGCCACCCCGCAGCCAAACAGCGTGCCGGATAAGCCGGACAACGTCACTGTGACCGCTGGGGACACCCTGCTCACTGTCACCTGGAAACCGGGCAAAGACACGGTGTCCAGCAAGGTGCAGTACCGTGAAAAAGGCAGCGACACTTTCACCGTGCTGGAAAAATCCTATCAGAGCAGCGCTGTCATCACTGGCCTGAAAAATGGCACCACCTACGAGGTGCAGGTGTTCGGCGTCAACAGCAAGGGCAACGGACCTGTGTCGCTGACGGCTGAAGGCACACCAAAAACTGAGCAGGTTGATGGCCCAGCACTGCCGACAACCAATCGTTTGGACAACAGCATTGTGGCGTCTGCAACTTATCCAAAGAACAATACGGCTGCTGTCAGCAAGGGTGAAATGCCGGGCGCAGTATATGACAACGATTACCGCACCAGTTGGATTGCCATTGCTTGGTACAATTCCCGTGAATTTACGTTCACCTTCGACAAGGCTTACGACATGAACTATGTCATCTATGTGCCGGATCAAGGCAAGGATGTGCAGAATAACAATGGCAAATTCTACAAAGATTACTTCAAAGATTTTAATGTCAAGATCAACGGCGAAACAGTGAATGCCACCTTTGAAAAAGCAAAGGACAACGCATACTTCATCATCAAATTCCCGCGTGCTCAGGTAAAAACTCTGAGCATTGAAGGCAAGCAGTGGGACGGCGCTGGGAACATCACGCTGTCGGAGATCGCTTTCTACAGCTACGATGGCTTGAGCGACGACATTGATGCGCTCTTCGCCAACGGCAGCCACACCAAGCTGGCGAGCGGTGTGGACCAAGGCAAGATCGATGCGCTGCGTGCCCGCGCCAACGACGCCAATGCTTATGTGGTTGACAAAGCGGTGCTTCTCGATGAATTGGACAACGCGCAGCAGCTGCTGGACAAAAAAGACAGTGCGCTCATTGTGCGCGATGGTTTTGAATCCCGATCGGCCTCTGCCGACAGCAAATACGGACAGTCGGCTTCTGCCCTGCAGCCATTGGGTGTGAGTGCTCTCTCTGGCAACAGCGTGGCCATCTATGTGGATGGTTTGGACGATGGCGAGTCGATTAAGCTGGTACAGTGGCAGCAGTATGCCGAAGCAGGCACCACCTCTAAGAGCTACAGTTTAGAAAACGGCCGCAACCTTGTTTGGCTCTCGGCCATTGGCAACAGCGGCTCCGGTGAACGCGGCGGCCCGCTCTACATTGAATACAGCGGCAAGAACGCCGACAAGATCACGATTCAGGTGCGCGACGTTTCTGCGAATAAAAATGTCGTAACAGCGATCCCAACCTTGAACATCACCCCTGAGCAGTGGTATGGCAAGAGTGAAGCGGAACGCAAAGCTGTGATCAAGACCTACGTCAGCGACTTGCAGACCTATGTGAAAGGCCTGAGTTTCGGCAACGAAACCAGCAAGAAAACCAACACCCGCAACACCACCGACATTGCCACCCCAAGTGTGCTCCTGTCCATTCCTGCCAATCAGGTTGTGGCTGGGCTGGGCGGTGTCAATGCCTCGGTGGACATCATGACCGACAAGCTCTACCAATCGCTGGTGGCTTGGGAGCAAATGCTCTTCCTGAGCAACAAGACCCAGGGCATCATTGACGGCGATGCAGCTTTTGACAGCTATGAATACCCAATGGAAACTCGTCAGAACATCCGCTTCTGCCGCATGTTCTCTGGGGCCTTCATGTTCGCCGCTGGCAGCTACATCGGCGTGGAATACGATTCCACCCCAGGGCTGGTGACCGGCGCACCGCTGAGCAATGGCTCAAGCGATGCCGAAAGCCTCTTTGGCTGGGGGATCGCCCACGAAATCGGTCACAACATGGATAAGATCGGTTATGCCGAAATCACCAACAATATCTATTCTCTCGTTGCACAGACTGCCGACACCGACAACATAACCGGCACCTCCCGTCTCGAAGGCGGCACCTATGACGATATCTTCACCAAGGTTGCCCTCGCAAAGCCAGGGCAGGCTGGGAACGTGTTCGTTCAGCTGGGCATGTACTGGCAGCTGCATCTCGCCTATGACGGCAAAGGCAGCGCCCTCGACGGCAGCGGCGCACTGGATTTCTACAACGCGTTCTTTAAGAAATGGAAAGCTGGCGCTTACAGCGATGCTGTCTCCAAGGATGACCGCATTGCTCTGATTGCCAGCGAAGTGACGAATAAAAACCTGACCGAGTTCTTTACCCGCTGGGGCATGGAACTGTCGGCCAGCACCAAGAGTGCCCTCAAGAGCTACGGCAGCGAGGACCGCGACATTTGGTATCTCAACGACGATTCCCGCCGCGACCGCCTCAATGGCGCAAAGAAAGCCAGTCTGAATGCGGAGCTTTCTGCGGAAGTGGCCAACGATAAGCAGGTCACGCTGACCATGATGGTGGACGGCCAGGCCGACCGCGTGCAGGGCTATGAGATCAGCCGCAATGGCCAGGTTATCGCCTTTGTCAGCGGCAACGGCAACACCACGCAAACCTACACCGACACCGTCGGCAGCGCCAACAATGTGGCCATGAGCTACTCGGTGCGCGTCATCGACAAGCTCGGCTATGAAGTAGCAACGGCGAAGGCCAAGGACGTACGCATTTCTTATGACACCACCATTGACCGCAGTCAGTACGACATCGTGCGTGACGATGCCACTGGCAACATTGTCATCACCGCCAAGAACGGCGCGACGCTCTCCAGCGCCGGCATCAAAATCACCGGCGACAATGCGCCAAGCTCTGGCAAGTATCTCGTCTTCACCTCTGACCGCGTTCATGACCTCGGCAGCGCTGAGACCTTCCAGGATCTTGGCACTGTGACGCCGACCGGCGGCTGGACCCTCGCCAAGAACGGCGACTTCAGTAAGGGAGAAACCACCAGCGATGGCAGCTTCCTCAGCTACTTCAACAAGCCAGGCGCCGGTGCGGAGGACACCCGCATCTGGATGTACGACGCCAAGCAAATCGCCATTTCCGGCGTACCGAAGAACGTTGATGTGAACGACATCCATCTCCTCAGCTACCCTGGCGACAACATCGCCTTCACCGAAGGCGCGTCCATCGGGGTGCTGGACAAAGACTACACCTACGATGTGGGCGACGGCCAGACCGAGACCATCAAGGCCGGCACCGTCATCACCGGCAGTTACCGCGGCGACCCACTCTATAACAGCGTGCGCGTGGTTGGCACGTTCCAGACCGTGACTCCGGCTTCGGATAAAGCCCCAACAACCACAGAACAAACCCTCGCCGGCGAGACCTTGCTCCTGGCTGAGGTGCCAGAAGATGGCGCAGTCAGCACCATCAGCGATGGTTTCTTCATCTTCATTCCGGAAGATCAGGAAGCCTTCAAGAAAGTGTGCGAAGACCACGTTGATGAAGACGGCCACAGCACATCGGCGAATGAGAACGTGCTCATTGCGCTCAAGGCTCAGATGTGGCGCGCCACCGACACCAATGGTTCCAACCCACGCATGACCAGCGACACCACCTTCATCAGTGTGCCGCGCTACGACAGCATGCCTGGGATCGTATTCGAGGGAGCGGGCAACTGATGCCCGCCGCCCTCCTGCAAAAAAAGATGACCCATAGAAGGAGGACTTATGAAACGTTGGATAAGAGCAGGGGTTTCCACCCTGTTGATTGGCGCCATGCTTCCAGTGAGCGCCATGGCTGCCACCTTGCAGGTTGATTTTGACAAAGCTGGTACCAGCGCTGGCATCGGCCTGGCTGACGTCAGCGGCGACCGCTATGGTGCCGAGGTGACCTTTACGGTCAGCGACACCACCGACTTGCAATACCATGGCACCGGTGATGCCTATGCCATGACCATCAACAGTGACCAAAGTACTGTTACTCTCTATGCCGCATCTTCGAAAGATCCGCTTTCTGTTAAGGACGGCGTGCTGGATCTCGGCACGCTGACGGTAGCAAGTGGTTCGGAAGTTTCCAAGGTCAACGGCGCTGTGGTGCTGGACCGCAGCCTGAACCGCACCGAATACACGGAAGGCAGCGACCTGACGCTCACCGTGAATCGCGAAAGCGACAACACCCCATCACCGTCCCCAACGCCAGACGACGAGGACCGCACGCCGGTTGTCAGCGTTGTCGGCAAGGGTGGCCAGGTCAGCGCCCATAAAGACGGCACGGTGACGATCAGCGTTGACAGCGGCTATCGCATCGCCAAGATCCTTGTCAACGGCAAGGAAGTGGCGATCAGCAACACCCTGACAGGCCTGAGCGCCGACGATGAGGTGGAAGTTACCTTTGAAAAGATCAACACAGGTGGCGGCGGTGGCGGAAACACTGGCGGCAGCACCGATAACGGTGGCAATGATGAAAACACCGACAGCGGCAGCGATGACAATACTGCCGGCGATAACGATACCCCTGGTGACAATGAGGAAGATGGCGGCACGACCCCATCTCTGAATTTCACCGATGTGCAGCCAGACGACTGGTTTGCTGAACCAGTGGCCTTCGCTGTGGAACACGGCCTCTTTGCCGGCACCAGCGCGACCACCTTCAGTCCGAATGTCAACATGACACGTGCCATGCTTGTGGCGGTGCTCTATCGTCACTCTGGCGACAGCGTTCAGAACCAGCAAGTGTTTGACGATGTCGCTGCCGACGCCTGGTATGCAGAGCCAATCGCTTGGGCCAAGGAAAAAGGTGTGGTTGCCGGCATGACCGAAACCACCTTTGCCCCAGATCAGAGCATCACCCGTGAGCAGATGGCCACCATCCTCATGCGCTACACCAAGTACATGGGCATTGATACCCCGGCAGGCGGGGACGCCATCAAGGGCTACAGCGACTATGGCAGCATTTCCAGCTATGCGCTGGCCTCCATGGCTTGGGCGGTGGATCAAGGCTTGATCAGCGGGACCACCAGCTCCACCCTTTCGCCAACCAGCGGCGCCACCCGCGCGCAGGTTGCCACCATTCTCATGCGCTATGTGCTCATGAATGACATGGCATAGTTTCCCATCCTACATCCCCGAACGTTCGAATCCCCCCGGCGAACGTTCGGGGGATTTTTTTATGTTGTTTGCGTCGTCAGGATGTCGTTTGCGACAATGTTGCGCAGCGGCAAGAAATTTATGATATCATAAAGCGTTTGCCTTTGCATGTGCTGAAAAAAGTTCATGAAAAATTAAGAATTCATTTATGAAACCTTAGCAAACGCAGCGAAGTGCCGGCGTACAATATAGGTAGAAACAAGGCAATCGATGAAAAAGAAAAGATGGTCAACATGAAAGGGAAGAAAGTATTGTCTGGTTTAGTATGTGCGGCAGTGTTGGCAGCGCCGGGTGCGGCGTGGGCCGACAGCACCGATGTTCATTTGCGGATCAACAGTGCCTCGATCGGCGGCAGTGCTACAGAAGGCGAGGCCTACATCAGCGACGCCGGGCGCACCATGATTCCGCTGCGGCTGGTGAGCGAGGCATTGGATTATCAAACCGACTGGCAGCCAGATGGCAGCATTCACATCACCAGCGCCGATGGCAGCGTCGATGTGACGTTGCAGGTTGGCAGCACCGCCTACACCGCCAATGGTGCAGCAGGTACGTTTGAGACAGCACCAACGCTGAAAAACGACCGCACCTATCTGCCTGCGCGTGATTTCACCGAGCTCTATGGCGACATCTATTGGGACAACGACACGCGCACCGTCTGGATCGCTCAGGGCAAAGACCTGCAATATCAGATCATCGGTGGCCGGCTCCTGCGTGCGGACGCCAATGGCATTCAGCAGGTGGCCTTGCCGGAGGGCTACACCATCTATGATCCGGGTGGTACCGATCCAATCCTGGGTCAGCGTGTCATCAATGGTACCAGCTACCTTGCCCTTCTGTGCCAAGACAGCTGGAAAGAGCCGACGCCGCTGTTCCGCGATGACGGCGACCACCTCACCTTTGTGACGAACATTTATCCATCGTCCTTCTGTGTGGATGGCGATACCGTCTATTACACCGACGGCTTCAATGCCGGTGCCTGGTCCAATCCTGTGGAACCAAACCGACTCTACGCCGCTACCATTGGCGGCGACACTGTCAGCTATACGCTGGACTGCGCTGTCAACGCCTGCGTTCTGGACATGGTAGATGGCCAGCTCACCGCAACCGATGGTGACGGTGTGCAGCATGTCATCGATCTCAGCACCTTGACGCCAGCCCAAGACTGACAAGGGCTTGATCGAGGACATCAAGCAGTGCTTTTGAACCCTGCGCCGCCCATACTGTGGCTGGGGCAGCGCAGGGTTCCTTACTCGCAAAAAACACTGCGCAGTCATGCGGCGGACGTTCCGCCGCATTTTTTAGGAGGAGAAACCATGGATGTACTGGAATATCGCGGCTATGTGACAAAGGTGCACTACGACGCACAGCGGCGGCTGCTGTATGGCAAGGTGCAGGGCATCATCGATGCCGTCAACTACGAAAGCACAACCATCGACGGCGTGGAAGCGGCGTTTCATGACGCTGTGGATCATTACCTGGCATTCTGCGCCAACGTTGGCCGTCGGCCGGCCCGCGCCTTCAAAGGCCAGTTCAACGTGCGCCTGAAACCAGCGCTGCACAAAGACATCGTGCTCTGGGCCATGCACCACAATACCACGCTCAACAGCGCTGTCGAACAAGCTGTGCAGGAATTTCTGGCGCACGGTGAATCGGGAGAGGAGGCGCAGCCTGAATCGCTATCATTAACATAAAATAATCCTACTTCAAAAGTATAGGTAGATATGTTATACTTTATTAAGAAAAAGTGACGACCCTGGAGACAGTGGACGTTTTATACCTTTTGAAAAGCGGTGGACGAGCCTCTTTCCAAATGCTGAGAAGAACACACGGGTGAAGTGTGCCTTTTTGGAGCTGGATGGGGCCGTTCTTTTTTATTCTACTTTTATTTTTGGAGGAATGAAGAATGAAGAAAATCGTTTCATTGCTGCTCGTTCTGATGCTGGCAGTGGGTATGGTTGGCTGCGGCAATTCCAGCGACAGCTCTGATACCTCTGCAACATCTGCTGCACAGGAATCAGACAAAAAGGATGCTGTGGTTGTTGACACCACCATTCTCAAAGAAGCCGACGACGACATGCTGAACACCTACACCGTGATCGCTGTCAATCCAGACGCACCATTTGTGGATGCCAATGGCAACGCTGTTTCTGACGTGGCCATCAACACCGCTGGTGCTGACGCACTGGTTCAGTGGCTGCTGACCGACGAAGCGCTGGATTTGGCTGCAAACTATGGCTATGATGACTACGGTGAATACCTTTTCTATCGTGAAGACAATGCACCAGTGTACAGCGGCGACATTGCCAAAGCCACCGACGACACCAAAACCATTCGTCTGTCTACGACCACTTCGGTCAACGACTCTGGTCTGCTCGACTATCTCCTGCCAATCTTTGAAGACGAATATGGTTACAAGGTTGAAGTGACTTCCGCTGGTACCGGTCAGGCCATCGCTGCTGCTGAAAACGGCAACGCCGACCTGATCCTCGTACATTCAAAATCCCAGGAAGAAGAATTTGTCAACGCTGGTTATGCCCGTGTGGTTGACGGTTTTGACACGGAACGTATTTCCTTCCTCTACAACTATTTCGTGCTCTGCGGTCCATCCGATGACCCAGCAGGTGTTGCCGATGCAGCCACCGTTAAGGATGCATTTGCAGCCATCGCTGAAGGTGAATATCCATTCATCTCCCGCGGCGACGAATCCGGCACCCACACCAAGGAACTCTCCCTCTGGCCAGCCGACCTCGGCATCACTGCTGATCCAGCATCCTTCGCTGATTACACCAGCTGGTATACCTCTGCCAACGCCGGCATGGGCGCTTGCCTTGTCATGGCAGAAGAAAAGGGCGCTTACATTCTGACCGATAAGGCCACCTATCTCACCTTCGTGGCCAATGGCGGTCAGGTTGAATAAGAACTGCCTCTGTTATTAACAGAGCGCATAGGGTACAATAAATCCCGTGGAGCGGTAAATAGCTCCACGGGATTTTTTAGAAAAGGAGGCGGAAGCGTGGGAAGTGCGCTGGAACAAGCACTGGCACTGATTCTTTCAGCAGATCCAGAGCTTATCAATATTCTCTCCGTAACGGGCATCATGAGCGTGCAAAGCTCCATCATTGCATTGCTCATCGGCGTGCCTCTTGGCGTTTGGCTGGGGGCGTGCCGGTTTCCAGGGCGCGGGGTGCTGCTGGTGCTCAACCGCACCTTGATGGGCATGCCGCCGGTTGTCTGCGGCCTGATTTTCTACATGTTGTTTTCGGGCGTGGGTCCCTTTCGCCACATGCAGCTGCTGTTTACCGTGAAAATCATGGTCATGGCGCAGGTGGTGCTGATTACGCCGATCGTTGTCGGCAACATGGAGGCCTACGTATCCGGCATTGCGTCGGCAGTGCGGGAAACCGCGCGTGGGCTGCGGCTTGGCGGGCTGAAGACTTTCTGGCTTCTGACCAACGAATGCGTCTACCAGATTTTTTCCGTCTATCTGCTCGCCTTTGCGCGCGCCATCGCTGAAGTGGGTGCTGTGTCCATGGTCGGCGGCGCCATCGCCTGGAAGACCAACGTCATGACCACGGCGATCATGCAGTACACCAACCGTGGGAATTTCTCGCTGGGCATCGCTCTGGGCATCATTCTCATGAGCGTGTCGCTCTTGGTGAACGTCGTTCTCACGCTGGCCCAAAGGAGGATGAGCCGATGAACATTCAAGCCTTCACGAAAACCTACGACGGCCGAACTGTCCTGGATTTTCCAACCATGGCGCTTGCTCCTGGCACCATCTATGCTGTCATTGGTGCCAACGGCTGCGGCAAATCAACCCTGGCCAAGGTGCTCACCGGCACCATCAAGTCTGACCAGAAAAAGAAAGTCCTCGCCGGGGCTGAAATCGGCTACATGCCGCAGAAAAACTTTGCCTTTCGCATGAGCACCAAAGCCAATATTCTGCTCAATGGCAAGGACCCGGCCAAAGCTGCGCAGCTGATGCAGGCGCTGCACATTGATCACCTTGCCGACAAACCGGCCCATCGCCTTTCTGGCGGGGAAACCGCGCGCATGGCATTGGCGCGGCTGATGATGAAAGACTACGGCATCGTCGTGCTCGACGAGCCGACCGCCGCCATGGATATTGAAACCACCCTGCTCTCGGAACAGCTCATCCTGCACTACGTGCAGCAGACCCACTGCGTGCTCATCCTCATCACCCACAGCCTCCAGCAGGCACGGCGCATTGCCGATCAAATCTGGTACATTCATCAAGGCAGCCTGCTCGAACACGGCAGTAAAGACGACCTATTGCACACACCGCAAACCGTCGAACTGAAAACCTTCCTGGAATTTTATGGCGTGTAAGTACAACAAGGTGTCCAACGAACAACATAATCGTTCGCTGGACACCTTGTTTTTTGTTATGCCTGTTAAAATACCACCATGTGCCCTAAAGTTGCGCG
>OLVX01001705.1_pt1 | contig 17738 bp, 15 predicted proteins | sample 1673271 | NCBI WGS metagenome assembly OLVX01 (sample SAMEA3178939, study PRJEB25190) | human gut metagenome | biome: human gut; feature: human-associated habitat; material: faeces | place: Austria | collected 2013
CTTGGGCCCCGCCCCAATATGAGCCTAAAAGTAGGATGACAATCCCACGATATGCGAATACTGGTGAGGATTGTGGAAGTGCAACGCACGGAACAATCCGCAGGCATCATAGTTGGGGATTTTTGACCCCATCATCATTTTATTATAACAGAAAACATTTTTAAATGGAACTAGCCAAACGGTTAGTATGTTGCGGTCTACAATATTTTTACAAAAACATTTATATCAGATTTTTGCACCAGTAACCAAAGGTCTGTTCTTTTATTTCCGATGTCCGCTCTGCTTTTGCCCTGCGAAACTCCGGAAATCCGAACATTTCTGCCATATTTTTTTCGCCATAAAATCCAGGGATTCCAAGAATATAGCCTCCCTCTTTACTTTTTCCTATCATCAGATGCTGATGCTGATAATATCCATGCATCAGAAAACTGTTGCTTCCCTGCCGCAGACCTTTCTGCCAGAGAATTTTTAAGTCCGATGGCTGAATGCGAATTGCATCTTCTATCTTTTCATCCTGCACCGGCTGAAAATGTATATAACGTGCTGTGGCACGATTCCATCTGGTATCCGTTCCCGGCTCGCAGCCCTGACATTTGTTTTCTGTTTCTGCACTTCTGATTTCGTTCTCGTTTTCAGATTTTCCCGCAGTTTCTTTTTGTGATATTTCTTCATCTGTTTCTTTTGGTCTTTCTTTCTGTGATACTGCATCCTGTAATTCCTGCGATATTTTTTCTGATACTTCTTTTTGAAATGTTTCTTCCGATATTTTTTCTGATCTATCTTTCATTGGTACTTTTTCTGGTATTTCTTTTGCCACTTCTTTTGAGAATATTTCTTCCTGCATCTCTTCTGCTGTGATTTCCGGCTCCGCTTTCGCATGTTCCGTTATATCCAGATTTATATTTTCTTCCTGCAATTCCTGATCAGCTTCTGACTCTGTAGATTTTTCACTTTTTTCGTTTTCCTTAATCCCAACATTTTCTTTATCTGTTTCATTTTCTTCAACGGCTTCTTTATCCGTTTCACTCTTTTTGACATTTTCTTCGTCTGTTTCTGCCTTTATTTCTTCTGGTTTCCCAAGATTTTCAATCGCAATCGGCTCATCATCGAAAACGGTCATCCAGTTTCTACCGCTCTGACTTCTGATATAGATTCCACAGACTTGTTCAAAACGACAGGATTCTTCCACAAACGGTTCTTCTGGAACGGTAAAACGCCGGTCAAATCCACTGCCCTGTGTCTGCCCTTCTCCGATCAGGAGAATAATAGGATTGTTTTTTCTGCTCTCTTTTGGCTGTCGCACAATTCCGAATACTTCTGTTTTTCCATCCAGCATTCTTATATTTTGAATATGTATCTGGATGCGGCAAATGGCATTTCGCAGTTCTATTTTTGCAAACCCTGTATTCTGCATCTTCTTTCCATTTACATATTCATAAATATAAGCCACAAAACGATGATAATCTGCCATCCATCTCGTCCTCCACAGACCTCGATTTTCTGGTGTGATTATATGCTCGTTTTGTGGCTCATATGCAAAGCAGATATTTCTGCCCTCTGTATCACAGAACTGTAACCATTTTTTCCGGTTCTTTTATATTCTTGCTGCTCCTGTTTCTCTTGCAACTTTTGCAACTGCCGCAGATACTGCTTCTTTTACTCTCGGATCAAATGGATCCGGAATAATGTAATCTGCCCTCAGTTCACTTTCATCGATCAGGTTCGCGATCGCATGTGCTGCCGCTGCGTTCATCGGATCATTGATATCTTTTGCACGTACATCCAGTGCACCGCGGAAGATTCCTGGGAATGCCAGTACGTTATTGATCTGATTCGGGAAGTCACTGCGTCCGGTACCGACTACGGCTGCTCCTGCCTTCATTGCCAGATCCGGCATGATTTCCGGAACCGGATTTGCCATAGGGAAAAGGATCGGATCTTTTGCCATGGTCTTTACCTGATCGAAGGAAGTTACTTTTGCAACTTCCGCTAAAATATTTTTGTCGTGAGGCGGTGTGATCTGTGCACCATCTTCCCAGTATACTTTGTATCCGTTGTATTCTCTCGGGTTATGGCTTGCTGTAATTACAATACCGGAAATACATCCTAACTCGCGGACTGCAAAAGATAACTCCGGTGTCGGACGAAGGCTGTCAAATACATATGCCTTAATGCCGTTTGCATTTAAGCAGAGTGCTGCCTCCTCGGTAAATTCCGGGGACATAATTCTGGAGTCATGTGCGATCGCAACACCCTTTTCCTGTCCATTCTGGGAAATAATGTAATTTGCAAGTCCCTGTGTTGCCTGACGTACGGTATAAATATTCATACGGTTGGTTCCGGCTCCGATCACGCCTCTTAAACCACCGGTACCAAATTCTAACTGTCTGTAAAAACGATCCTCGATCTCTGCCTGATCCCCCTCAATCTTCTTTAACTCAGCCTTTGTATCTGCATCAAAATATGGATCTGTGCACCACTGTTTGTATGTTTCCATGTAATTGCTCATTCTTCTTCTCCTTTACTTTTCTGCGATTCATTTTTTATTATATTTTGGATTATAACCTTTTTTTAAGTTATTGTAAACTAATTTTAACCTTTTGACTATTTTTATTTAAAAATCAGCTTTTGACCTCAACATCATTTATTAAAAATATCATAATATTTTTTTACGACTTTTTCTGCGGGCTTTGCATAAATTTCATAGTCCATACGGGTCTTTGCGCTCCGCTCCTGATAAAGCTTTGCATCCCAGGACCAGAGCGCCATACCTCCTACCCAGTCTCTTTTACTGCACGCCGTAAACATATCTTCGTACCATTCTGCCTGACCCTTTGGATCCGCATCACCTCTTACACACCAGTCATTTGGCACCTCTTTGGAACCTTTTACCGACATACATCCTGTTTCCGCAAAGAAAAACGGTTTTTGAAATCTGTTTACCACGGTTTCAATACGATCCAGCTGATTTTCCCAGTCCCCATATGGATAGTAACCACTCGAAGAAATCACATCCACAGCATCCCACCAGTTTACCCGGTGTTCCTGATACTTATCTGTATTATAGGAAAGCAGTCCATGATAGACCTGTCTGATATCCGAGAGCAGTTTGCGCCACTCCTGTTCCCTGTGCTCGCTCATCACCATCTCACAGCCGGCAATAAACATTTCACAGTCATGCTGTTCTGCAATTTTCGCATAGTGAAGCTGAAATGCCGTATAGGATGCAAACCAGTTTCCCCATTTCGGTTCACACGGAACATCCTCATCAAAAAAATTAATATGCGCCCGCCAGGTCCCGTTTTTACAGTTTACGGTCGGTTTTAATGCCACACGAAGCCCTATTTCCTTTGCATATTCAATCATAGCGATCAGCTCGTCATCTTCCATCGTCGCCTTTGATGTGAAGCAGATCTCCTCCGACTGCGGTGTCTCCTGTAACCCTCCAGGCACAAATATCACGAAATTTGCGCCGGTTCTCTCCTTCATCATGGCAAGGCTCTCCTTTGCCCCCGGTTTAAAAAAAGCCCCGGCACACGCAAACGGTGCAAAAGTCACCCCACAGATATATTCCATATTTTTTTCCTCCCTTTTCTCAATGCACTCTTAAAAATATAACATTTATTTTACTGATTCTGCCATTAATATAGCATTCGTCATATATATCTGCTATAATTTTTCAAGTTAAAAATTGCATAAATCTATTTTTATGGAGCCGCCTATGAAATCTTTATTTGAATATACCGACAAACTGAACAAACCTTACGAATGTTTCTTTTCAGATATGAAGAAAGAATGGCTGCCCGTGCAGCCACACTGGCATTATTTTATGGAAATCCTGTATGTAACAAGGGGCACCGCCCTGATGTATCAGAATGAACAAAGTTATATTGTGACGGAAGGTGACATGATCGTCTTTCTCCCCTCCGTCATTCATTCTGTCCATGCAGTGTCCGATGCCCCTCTGCAGTATTATGTTTTAAAATTTGACCTAAGCCAGCTGGATTCTTCCGCTTCACTTACCGGTGGAAGCTGGAATTACAGTGCACTGTTTAACAATGCCATAAATAACGAGCAGGCTGATATTTATTTCCCGGAGGAGATACTCCACTCTCTTCCGGTACAGTCTTTATTTGACGACTGTGTCCGCGAAATGCAAAATATGCAGTATGGGTATCAGATGATCCTGCAGTCAAAGGTCAAAGAACTTCTGACCTGGCTGCTTCGCATCTGGCGCGATGACGGGTTCGATACTGACTGTTATTTTTCTTCACTCACAAAAGAAAATACGATCTATACCATCACAGAATACATTGACCGTCACGCCTGCGAAAACATCCGTGTAGAAGATATTGCCACACTCTGTCATATGAGTTATTCACATTTTGCCAAAAATTTCCGTGAAATCTACGGGCAGTCCTGTAAAAAATATATTGAATTTATCCGGCTGTGCAAAGTAGAAGATATGCTTCTTTTTACAAATTTTGACTTAAATTATATCAGTCAGGAGACGGGATACGCCGACTGCAGTCACCTGATCCGGTCATTTAAAGAAAAATATGGTGTTTCCCCGCATCAGTACCGCAGGCAGCATTCCTCACCCAGACAGAATCACTGATTCATAATGGATTCAAGTGTACTGGTATCACTTAAAACCGGCATGAGAAACATGATTGCAGTAATCATCAGTGCAGCGATCACCAGTCCGATAATTGAAGTGATCAATGCAGCGGTTGCTGTACCGTTCTGCTGTGGTTTTATCTTTTTCGAACAGATTGCACCAAGCAGACCGACCAGACCAAATCCTGCTCCATATCCCACAAACCCTGTCACAATGCCAAGGATTCCAAGAACTAATGATACCGTCGCAATATTTTCTCCCTCACGCTCTGACGGGATGATAATCTCACCTTCTCTCATTTCCACAATCTCGTCTAACTTGCTTCTCCGCAGTAATACGATACATGGAACCAAAAACAGCGGAACTGTCACTACAAGATTTAACACAGAAAGGCTACCGATCATGTCCGTCATATCACCATTTCCAAAGATACCACTCGCCATTAATCCGCCAAAATCAACAAGTGCATGAATAATGATACAAATCCATAAATTTCCGCTGCGCAGATAGATTGCTGCAAACAGCACACCGAGCAATGTTGCCTGCAGTGCCTGGATCAATGCGCTGGATAATGGCACACCGGAAAGTACATTCGGGATATGTGCCGCACCAAAGATCACGCTGGATAAAATAATGGCTGCAAGCACTCCCCGTCTTGTGTTTGAAAAACGGTCCGCAAAAAGGTTTAACACGATTCCACGCATGATCACTTCCTCGTTCATGCCGACCAAAAACATGGTCAGTATGTAAATCATGATCCCACCGGCAGAACGCACTCCGTCTGAACCGGAAACACTCTGCAAAAATAACTGTGCAACTGCCACATACACGCAGTAGCCAACCATAAAACCACCGATATAAAATCCTCTTAAAAATCCCACACCGGTTTTCTTAAGCGACTGCTGATATCCCATAAGAAACAGCATACCGATTGCATAGATTGCTACACCGATCTCGGCGATCAGCTGTAACGTGTAACTGTCTGTAATGGATGTCAGATGTGCCACTACTCCTCCAACCAGGTTCATCAGCACCAGAAAAAGCGCCGTAATTACAATGCCAATGACAATCACAGCCGCCTTTGGCAATCCCAAAATTTTGTTTTTCATACTATTCCTCCTATACTATTTTTCACTGATATTTCCCGCTGCATCTACCGAAGCATTGTCCGAGATACTCTCCATATAAGAAAACAACCCCGGTGCCGCATTCGCATCCATCTGTTTTGTCTGCCCGTCCGATGCATAGACCGGAATCAGCGCATAAGAAACTGTTCCATCTTCTATCACTGTAACTTTCACAGCTGCGGATCTGTCAATATTCTGTCCGAAAATAAAATTACCCAGACTGTAAAACACGGGTTTTCCGTCAATATATTCGATTCCTTCCAGACAATGTGTGTGCGCTCCGACAACCAGATCTGCACCTGCATCCATGCACTGTTTTGCCAGTTCACGCTGCACGGCATTCGGCTGTTCGCTGTACTCTGTCCCCCAGTGTGGAAATACCGTCACAAAATCACAGGTCTGTTTTGCTTCTTTGATCACTTCGATCAGTGCTGTGGCATCATAACAGGTAAACATTCCCGGCGCAGCACTCTCGATCTTCCAATCAGCAGACGGTACCACGCGCGATACAGCGATAAATCCATATTTTTTTCCATTTACTTCCATAATCTGCACTTCTTTTGCACGCTCCACCGAATCTCCGGCACCACCGTACAGGATTCCTGCTCCGTCTAATGCACTGAAAGTGTCTGACAGCGCCGCTCTTCCATAATCTAAGGTGTGATTGTTTGCAAGTGATACAATATCCACACCCATTTCATTTAATGCCTTTACATAGGAAGGACTGCACCGGAATGTGAACTGCTTATCTGCCATCGGTTCCCCGCGGTCACTGAATGGAAACTCATTGTTTACCATCAGGATATCGGCTGCCTTTAACTGTTCTAACAGTTCCGGTGAGACGACACGCTCGATCCCGCCGGCATCGTAGGCTGCCTTGAAAGCATTTGCAAAAAGAACATCACCGGTCAGGATGATGGTTGTATCGCCGGAGTCTTTTTGATTATCCTTGTTTGCTGTTTCATCTGATGCACTCCCAGTTCCAGCTGCTGTGGTTGTATCATCTGATTGATTCGCAGTTTCGCCTGCTGTGGCTGCATCATCTGATATGCTTCCATTTTCACCTGCTGTGGCTGCATTCTCTGATATGCTTCCGTCTTCACCTGCCGTTTCTGCACCATCCGTCGATATTCCACTTCCATCCGCTGTGGCTGCTCCATCCAGAGTGGTTTGCGCATCAGACATATCCGCCTGCTCCTCTTCTGCCGTCGCCCCCGGCGCAGACGCCGGTTTTGCCTGGCCGCCGGTTAAAATTGCCGCTGCGATCACGCCCGCCACAGTCAGTATGGAAAGTACATAAAGTACGATTCTGATTGTTTTATTCATAGATCCCCCATTTTTGCATTGTTTTGTTTTTCTTTGGTCTGAGAAACACTACAAAAATGACGCCGATGTACAACGATTGTACGCCGACGTCATTTTTATCATAATGATTTGCACCTTAATTGTCAACTGACACAGGATCTTAGTCTACTCAAAATCCACTTCAATACTTCCCATGCCACAGTCAAGTTCCATATTTTTCTCTGCCCCTTCATTTTTGACTTCTTTATCTCCGCTGATGTTTGAGTAAGTTTCACCATCCACATCAATCGAACCAAGTCCGCAGGAAAGCTTGTAGTTATACTCTTTTTCCTCGACGTTTAAATCGAGTGTCATGCTTCCCATGCCGCAGTCTGCTTTCAGGTTCCCCTCAACACTTCCCTCCATGGAAAAATTGCCAACCCCACAGTCTAACGCAACATCACCATAAACTACACCGTCTGTAATCTCCACATTTCCAACGCCTACGGATACATCCATCTTTCCGTATACCTGAAACTGCTCTGCTTCAAAATTACCAGCACCGACATCCACGATCAGTCTGTTACAAGTGCTGTCAAAATCTTTCCAGCTCATGTCTGCAGCACCGATATCAAAATTCAGCTCATCAAAATAACTTCCCTTGGGCAGATACAGAATGATCTGCGGCGATCTTTTATAATAGTGTTTTTTTGCATCGTATTTAATTTTTAATGTATCACCATCTAATCTGCAGGAATAATATTTCTCCTTACCGTGTTTTAATACAGCGCGGATCTTCGTACTGTCATCCGGTTCTTTGACTGTAATTTCCGCTGCATCAATATCCAGCTTGATATTTCGAATGGAAGAGACATCAAAGCTGCTGTCTGCTCCACCTGCAGGTACCTCAGTAGAAAACTCCATATCACCGATATCTGTTATCATATCATCGTCATCACTATCATCGTCATCGCTATCATCGTCATCTTCATCAAAATCATCCATATCATCATCTTCTTCGTCATCTCCATCAGCACTGCTATAATAAAGTCCCACCGGACCAATATGCCAGTTTCCATACCGGAGTTCTCCATTCTTTGCCATACGCCATACAGAAGCCCCCATCGCAGTACTGACACCGCAGAAGATCAGTCCTGCACCAAGCAATGACACTGCAATGATTAACATAATTTTTGTGAATTTTTTCATGCTGCCACCCCACTTTCTTTCTTCTTTTCAAACGGTTTTTTACACAAACCGATGATTCCCCTGACTGCCCATGGAAGGAATACGCCAGACACCCACACAACCAGAAGTACTGCAAGGATTCCAAGTCCCAATACCAAAAGTCCTGCTCCGGTCAGTCCAAGTCCGACAGCCACTCCACCGGTAAATAAAGTGCTGCATCCAAAACCAATCAAAAGGAAACCTGCAAACACAAGTGATGCCATCACTGCAACCACTGCAACCGCAATGCCAAACAAAGTCGCAACAACCGCAAGAAGAAGTGATGCCACGACTAAAAGCAATGTCAGCCAGAACGGTGATGTAAGAACCACCAATACGATTGCTGCTGCACTCCATCCACCTTTCTTTTCTTTTGGCACCTCTTCGCTTTTCACAAACATATCATCGTTCTTATTCCACTCCGGATTTTGATCCGCCGGCATGCCATAAGATCCATTCTCTTTTTCCATGCCAAGATTCTTTTTGATGCTCTGGGCAACCTTCTCCGGTGACTCAAGCTCCGCTATCACAGATTCTTCATTTTCCTCGCCCGCATCTTCAAAATAACTGCGGTAAAACGCAAGCGCATCCGCTTTTTCTTCTTCTGATATTCCATCCAGAAGCTGTTCTAACTGTTTTAAAAATTCTTCTCTTTTCATAACCTCTAAAGCTCCTCTCCTGAAAATAATGCTGATATTTTCATGGAATAATCTTCCCATTCTCTCCGGTATTCAACTAACTTATCCTGCCCCGGTTCCGTGATCTTATAATAACGCCTGTTCCTGCCTCCGCACTCTCTGTCATATACCTCAAGGCATCCGTCTTTCTGCAGTCTCCTGAGCACCGGATACAAAGTGGACTCTGATACATCAATGGCTTTTCGTACATCCTGTGTGATCTTATAGCCATAGGTGCCTTCCTCCTCTTTCGACACAACAGCTAACACGATCGCGTCTAAGAGAGCGGCTCCTGTATTAAATACCATACGCTCATCTCCTTTTCTTTATAATATTCTATCTGTTTTAATATTATTTTCTTATTAATACTATATTTCGTATAATATAATTTGTCAACATTTATTTTATGGAAAATATTATTAAGGAATTCTAAAGATTACAAGATATTGAGATTTCATTGAATTTATATGAAACAAATAAAGCAATAAAAATACCGGCCTCCAATCGTTAGATTTTTAGGTCTAACTTTTGGGGTCGGTACACTTTTCGATATCATATCTCTTTTTTCATATACAAAAAATTATAACTGCCTTACTATTTCGCACCAAACAGATACACGCCGCGCTCTGTCACACGGATCTCCGGTATTACCGTAAGTGCCATAAAGGAAAGCGTGATAAATGGATCGATGTCCTCGGAAATGCCAAGTTTCTTTGCTTCCTCCAACATGTCCGCCACTTTTTCCGTGATCTCATCACAGGATTTTTCGCTCATCAGACCGCAGATTGGAAGCGGAAGCACATCCACGACTTTTCCACCGGAAGCGATAACATATCCGCCCTGATTTTCTTCCACACCTTTGATTGCTGCAAGGATATCCTCATCATTATCGCCCGCAACGATCAGGTTATGGGAATCATGTGCAACGGAAGTCGCCACTGCGCCGCCTTTGACGCCAAACCCTTTCAGCGGCGCAACACCGATCTCCCCTGTCTTTCCATGACGCTCTACCACGCAGATCTTGTTGTATACACCATCCGATTTGAAATATCCGTTTTCTGCCGGCACTTCCTCCACCAGATGCGTGGTCACGATCTGGTGCGGATTCATCTGTATCACATCCGTTTTTCCATCACAGGAAAGCCTGATTTTCTCTTTGGTGACCTCTCCCACATGAACGGTATGAAGCAGCTCATCCGGAACCGGAACGGAATAATCTTTCGCATAATCTTCCTCTGTCAGAATACGTCCGTCCTTCATGACATCAAGCGGTCTGACCTGCTCTAAATCATCTAAAAATACGATGTCTGCACGGTAACCCGCACCGATCGCGCCATAATTTTTCAATCCATAAAACTCTGCCGCCTGATAACTTCCCATCTTATAGGCTTTTGCAACCGGCACGCCAAGTGCAATCGCCTTGCGGATGCAGGTACTGATATGTCCCTCTTTGCGGATCTCCTCCACATGCTTGTCATCCGTACAGAAAGCACAGCGGTCTAAGCATACACCTGCATCTAACATTGTTTTGATCAGTGTCTCTAAATTCTTTGCACCACTTCCCTCTCGCACATAGATATGCAGTCCGGCACGGAGTTTATCGAGCACTTCCTCAGCGGTAGAACACTCATGATCGTTTTCCACACCGGCAAGACGGTATGCCTGCACTTCTTTTCCTCGGATTCCAGGCGCATGCCCATCAATATGTTTCTTGGCAAACAGCTCTAACTTGTCTGCCATTCTCTTTTCACCCTCACAGCACTCCATAAAACGCATGGTCTCACCGAGTCCAAGTACTCTTGCATTATCCACATATTTCATCATGTCAGAGGCAAGAAATTCACCACAGCCGTTTGTCTCCACATCCGTTGCAGGAACTGCGGAAGGCACCATAAAAAATACGTTTACCAGAAGTTTTGCAGCACATTTTAAGAAATAGTCCATTCCTTTTGTTCCGCTGACATTCACGATCTCGTGCGGATCGGCAATGATCGTCGTTGTTCCCGCCTTCGCAAGGACTTTGGCAAGTTCTCCCGGTGCTGCCATACAGGATTCAATATGCATATGCGCATCGATAAAGCCCGGCACCAGATATTTCCCGGTACAGTCGATTTCTTCTTTTCCCTCGTATTCACCTACGCCTACGATCGTGTCCCCGCAGATCGCAACATCCGCTTTTAACACTTCCTCCGTAAAGACATTCAGCACATTTCCGTTTTTCAATACGAGATCTGCTTTTTCACGTCCATTTGCACAGTCTAACTTTCTTTTTCTCTCTAACATACGCTTCCTCTTTTCGTTATATATTTATTATGAAAATAACTTTTTAAAGAAATCTCCCACAGAAGAAATGATCGATTTAAAAAATCCACCGACAGCCGCTGCTATACCGCTATTTGAACTTCCATCTCCGTTTTTAAACGAATTGTACAAAGACTCCGCATAATCCACAAGTCCGTTTAAATCAATTCCGAGTGAATTGATCTTCTTGATCAGATCTATGATCTGCTGACGCTCATCATCCGATAACGTCACACCATATTTTTCACACGCCTCATCGATTGCGCCGTTGATTCCCGCATCATCTGTCAGATCATCTTTAGCGATCAGTGCCTTGATATACGCAATAAACTCTTCCACTTCTGCGTCGGAGACACCTTTTAAGGAATCTTCTAACTGACCGGTCAGCACAAGTTCATTGAGTGCCGTATCAACTACCGAATCACTGATCTCTTTTCCTGTCATCTCCTGATATGCTTTTAATACGCCTACTAAAGCCGCTGTTCCGGAAATTGGAGTTGGTCCTGCTACAATAATATCTGCATCTGTTACCCCTGCAGTAGTCAGCGCATTTTTATACATACCAACGGTACAATAATTAATATTTGTTGTGGAAATGTTTAATCCGCTTCCCTTATCCCTCTGTACGATCACAACAGAAGAAAGCGATCTTGTTCCAATCTGCGAGGATGAAATATAGGAATCTAAATACTGGTGTTCCTCTGCATTTGTCACATAGACCACATCATAATTTGACAGATTTGCCGCATCAATGCCCATAATAGAAAGAATCGTCGCTCTTTGAGAATCATTAAGATCTGCTCCAAGCGCAAGGTACGGTTTATCACTTGCCTTGATTGTGACATTATCGCTGTCCTCGTTTTGCACAATCGTTCCGCTGATATCCTGTGACGCCTGGTCTGATGTCGCATTTCCATCCTGCTGTGGCGTCTGATCCGACGATATATTTCCATCCTGCTGTGCATCAGAATTGTTTGTCTGAGCCGAATCATCCAAATACTGAATGGAACCTTCCAGATCGTCACTATCTGCATTCTGCGCAGAATCCTCTGCCGAAGTTTCTGCTGCATTCTGCACATCATCTGTCTGATCTGCCGTCGCTGCAACTGCCCCTGCCTGTGCTGCCTGCACACCCACACCGGAGGAAACAGGCATCGCTGCTGCAAGTATCACACATAATATTTTAACTACTTTTTTGTTTCTCATAATAATCCTCACTAACACTGTCCATCCCTGCTTTATATTTTATGCAGGTAAATCTATCTTATATTTTATATCTGCGCAATTCTGACACTCATCCATGCACAGATATCCGCATAAACCTGATCGCGGTCTGTCTCATTTAATATCTCATGACGGTCTGTCTCATACAAACGGTAGGTCAGATCATCCACACCCGCATCTTTGTACATATGATAAACTTTTTTTACCCCTTCACCGAGGTCACCAACCGGGTCATCTGCCCCGGAAACCATGAAAACCGGCAGATCTTTCGGCACTTTTTTTATATTATCCATCTGATTGTCAAAATATACCGCTTCCATCAGCCCATAGTACCCGTTTAATGTAAACAGAAACGTGCAGCGTGGATCACTGTAATATTTTTTGACATGCTCCACATCCTTTGTCAGCCAGCTGTTGGTATAATCTTTTCCATAAAGGTCAAATTTGTGGTATGGCTTGCTGTAGGAAAGTTTCTGCACCAGTTTACTTCTGTAATTCCAGCCACGGAAAAAGGCTAAAAATTTACACAGCGTCATACCAAATTTCATGGTGCCATCCGGCACACACCCAGTTCCCATAATGACCGCTCCACTTAAATTTTCACCATGCAGACACAGATATTTTCGCAGCATATAAGAACCCATGCTGTGTCCCATCATAAAATACGGTATCCCCGGATTCTCTCCCTGAACTGTTGTTCGCAGGCTATGCATATCCGCAACAAGCGTATCACTCGGATTTTCTGCAAAATATCCCCACTCTGTTTCATCTTTTACCGAAGCGCCATGCCCTAAATGATCGTGGCCAACAACCATAAATCCGCGCTCTGTCAGGTACTCTGCGAACTCATGATATCTTTCAATATATTCGATCATGCCGTGCGTGATCTGTAAAATTGCCTTATACTTTCCATCCTCCGGCATCCATTTTACCGCATGGATCTTTGTCGTTCCATTCGCAGATAAATACGTCATCTGTTCTTCTTTTGCCATATAAGTTCTTCCCTCATTTCTATACTGCTCTTTACTATGCCGCTGACTGTTTTGCATGCAGATATTTCATTACAGATTACTTACTCCATATCCAAAAGTGCTTTACATCCATTATAGATCTTTTCCAATTCATCCTCAGCAGATTTTTTTGCATTGATTTCTTCACGCAGTGCTGTAACCTGCACTTTTGCCTCATCCCCGAGTTTTAAGAAATCCTCCCCGGCCTGTTTTATAAAATCCGCAGCCGGTACTGCGTTGCCGGACATGTGCTCCCTTAAAGAAGTCTGTCCATTTTCATATATGGAAAGTTTCTGTGCACTGTCACTGTACAGTTTCATTACCATCGATGTAATACCCGCTTGCATTTCATTGATCTGTGCAGTCTGTTCTTTGATTTCTTTTTGCGCCTCTTCCATCGCGTCGATCTGTTCTGATAATGCCTTTAGTCTTTCTTCATACCGCTGTGCCACATTTTTGATCTCCTCCGCAGCATGAAGGAATTTTTCTCCATTCTCTCCCATTCTTGCTGCTTCGATTGCCGCATTCAATGCAAGCACTCCCATATTTTTTGCATCATCTTCCAGTTCAGCTGTCACATTTCCAAGACCATCCTGCTCTTTCGAAGCACGGTAAAGACTTTCTTCTAACTGTGCACACGGTTCTTTTAACGCCTTGTGCTGTTCAAAAACTTCTTTGATCTTTTCATTCTGCTCTGCCACCTGTCCAATAAAAATGGAATGATTTGCCTCAAAAGATTCCACAGCATTATGTACTTCAACGAATGTACTGTACAGTTCTTTTCCTGTTCTGCAGCTCTCTTCTGCCAGTTCACCCACACATTCTAACTTTTCCTCAAGAATTTCTATATTTTCTTCCATCTGGACACGGGATGCTGTCATCTGCACAGAATCTTCTTTTAATTCATCACTGTATTCTGCAATCTGTTTCTTGATCGTATAGAGTTCGTCCTGCAGTGCCTTCTCTTTCTTTCCACCAAACATATATGTCCTCCATTTACTGATAATTCTTTATCACAATCTGTATGCTTTCATTTCCCTGATACCTGTTTATCTCGGGATAATATACCACAGACATCCGGATTCCATTTGTCCTGCCAAGGAATGCCTGCTGCACTTCATTTTCCCCATATTTTCTTCCATAATATTCCCGGAATTCCTCCACATCCCCAAAATAAACAGCAGATATGGATTTTCCACGTTCAGTCTTAAGTGTCAGTTTTAATACATTCTGATTTTTCCCGACTACAACCGCACGATCGATTCCAAGATTCTTATCCGCAAACTGAGGTTTTACATTTGCTTTCCCGAATGGTTCTAACAACAACAGTTCATTTACCAGCGGAATGTCCGGATAATCGACTGGCATGGGAATATCTATTTTTATCTTAGGAATAAAATCTTCTTCTGTCAACCCACAGCAGGCGTTTATTTTCTCCCTGAAAATCTCTACATTTGCTTCCGGCAGGGAAAGTCCTGCTGCCATCGGATGACCGCCAAATTTTGTAAATAATTCCTGACATTTGCACAGTTCCTCATACATCGAATATGCCTCGATTGAGCGCCCGGAGCCTTTAACCCCATCCTCACTCTTTGTCAGCACAAAAGTCGGTTTATGACACGTCTCCCGGATTCTTCCTGCAATGATTCCTGCAAGACTTTCATGCACATCCGGCAGATAGACAACCAGGACTTTTTCACCCGTATTTCCCTCTTCCACCTGCTGCATGGCAAGTTCTACGCCCTCTGCAGTCATGTCTTTTCGCTGCGCATTCAGATCGACCAGTTCCGCTGCGATCTCCGATGCTTTTTTTACGTCCTCCTGCAGGAAAAGATTTAAGGCAATTTTCGCTGTCTCTAATCGTCCGCTTGCATTGATGCATGGTCCTAACACAAATCCGAAATGATAGGAACTGATCTGTTCCGGCTCTAATTTATTCTGTAAAATCAATGCGCGCATCCCCGGATTCATGGTCGTATGGATCCGCTTTAATCCTTCCCTTACCAGGATTCTGTTCTCATCCGTCAGATCCATCACATCCCCGACCGTCGCAAATGCCACATTTTCCAAAAAATCGTAGGACTCCTCCACCGCAATGTCACATTTTTCATAGAGGATCTGTATCACTTTCCAGGCAACTGCAGCACCGCAGAGATTTTTATACGGATATGTACACTCCATCTGCTTTGGATTTACAATGGCATCCGCCTCACTTCTTTTATAATGGCGTTCTCCCCTCTCCTCCGTATATGGTATTTCATGATGGTCTGTGACAAGAACTGTCATTCCAAGACTTTTAGCGTGCGCGATCTCGCCTATCGCTGCAATTCCATTATCACAGGTAATGATCGTATCAATTCCCGCCTCATCTGCCTGCTCAATCAGATGATCGTTGATTCCGTAACCATCTTTCATCCGGTCCGGTATCTGAAAATCCACACTGCCACCGCAGCGTGTGATTCCTTTGTACAGAATATAAGTCGACATTACTCCATCAATATCGTAGTCGCCTATGACCCTGATCTTTTTCTGTTCACTGATCTTCTGCACCAATATATCCGTCAACCGGTCCGAATCCAAAAGTAAATGAGGATCGTAAAGTTCCCCAATTCCGCCTTTTAAGTATCTTGCGATTGCCTCATCCCCCATAACCTCACGATTCCGGATCAGCCTTGCCGTAACCGGACTTATCCCAAAACGTTTTGCAATTCCTGCAAAATCAGCGCCTTTATTTATTACAAACCATTTTTCCATATATTACCTCAAGCAATGTCAGCCCGCATGCCGGTGCCGTGTATCCTGCTCTTTCCCTGTTTTTTGCCTCTAAGATCTCTGACACATCCTCCGGAGTTCTTCTTCCATCTCCGATCTCGATCAGTGTACCGGTTAAAATGCGCACCATATTCTGTAAAAATCCATTTCCGGTATAATAGATCTGTATCTCTCCCGGCAGTTCTTTGATCTGTATCCGGGAGATCGTCCGAACCGTGGATTTTTTCATTTTTTTATTGCCGCAGAATGATTTAAAATCATGTGTTCCACACAGGTACTCTGCCGCTTTTCTCATGCGGTTTACATCAAGCGGTTCCGTATAATCATAAACATATCTGCGCTCGAATACCTCCGGTATTTTTCCTGTATGGATCCGGTAAAGATAGGTCTTTTCCACTGCCTGATATCTGCTGTGGAAACGCTCATCCACTCTCTTTACTTCACAGACTGCAATATCTTCCGGAAGGTACTGATTCAGATAAAATAAAATTTTATCCTCATCCCATTCCTCTCTCAGATGAAAATTAGCCGTCTGTCCTTTTGCATGCACGCCTGCATCTGTTCTGCCGGAACCGGTAACCTCCACCTGGTATCTTGCCATTTTGCTCAAAACATCCTGTAACTTTCCCTGTATCGTAAGTTCCGCCGGAAGCACCTGCCACCCGCGGTAACGTGTTCCGTCATATTGTAAGATCATTTTATAATTTGCCATATATCTCTGTTACCTTATATCTGATTTTCGGAAAAAATAATGCCACAGATAGTTTTCCTGTGGCAGTACATCAATTATAATTATTATACCTCTGTTTTCGTTAATTGACAAATCATAAACCACATTTTCCCTTCCATTATTTTATAATTCACACAAACAATTTAAACACACCTTTTGACAGACTGCATCATATAATAGAATGAATGAATCTACGAGGTTTTTCATGTCAGATATTGCCTATACACAAAATAATACCGATCAGGGTGAGTTAAAGATCCAGGTAACGGCAAGAGGAAGTAACCGTCCGATCACAAACGCCCGTGTAGCGATCTCCTATTCCGGTGATCCGGACAGTATCGTTGAGGAGGTGAATACAGATGCATCCGGTATGTCCGAACAAATTACGCTTCCTGCGCCTCCGCTTGAATTCTCAATGGAGCCAGGCGAAGAGCAGCCGTTCTCGCAATATAGTATTCAGGTCGATGCTGAAGGATTCCGCCCGTTTACTGTGTCGGGAATTGAACTGTTTTCGAAGCAGCTGTCGCTTCAGGAAGTACGAATGGATGAGGTGGATGCACCGGGGAACCCGGTAGACACGATCGTGATCCCGGTCAATACCCTCTGGGGCGATTTTCCACCGAAAATCGCAGAGTCTGAGATCAAGCCGATCTCCGAGACCGGGGAGATCGTCCTAAGCAGAGTCGTTGTACCGGAATATGTCGTGGTACATGACGGTCCGCCAAACGATACGACTGCGCGCGATTATTATGTGCGATACAAGGA
>OLVX01001708.1_pt1 | contig 17719 bp, 14 predicted proteins | sample 1673271 | NCBI WGS metagenome assembly OLVX01 (sample SAMEA3178939, study PRJEB25190) | human gut metagenome | biome: human gut; feature: human-associated habitat; material: faeces | place: Austria | collected 2013
CGGCAACCGAGAGATACATCATCGGCTGGACGATCGACTTCGCGAACACCTCCAAGGCGCCTTTGAAGTTGGGCTTCTTCTTTTCTGTGGTCATGGCGTTTACTCCCTTCCTTCTTTCCTTTGGTAGAGTCTGTGCAAAAGCCAAGAGTGCCCACGGCGAGGCCGGCGGCCCCACCTTTGAAACCTATGAGCAGGCACGCTATGCCCGGGGCCCGGGTTCCCCAAGCAAGTTAACAATGTGATATGCGAGATAGCTCTTCTCGGCATCGGTCACGCTCACGCCAAACGCAGCGAGCAGGTGATCGGCTATAGCCTCTGAGCACGAGAAGGCCTTCGGATAGTTGTTTCGCTCAATCAAGAAGAGCGCGTCGTCCTCGACTTGGCCAGCCTTAGGATCGAGCGCACGCTGCGCAAAGAACTGCAGGTGCCGGACGAAGCGCTCGTAGGGCAGCGACGTGTCGTCGAGGGTTGTCCGGTAGCGGTCGGAGACGATGGCGAGGACGTCGCGGACGAGCTGGACCGAGACGATGAGGCGGTCGGCGCGCTGCGGCATGGTGGCGTTCACAATGTGCAGGGTGATGAAGCCCCGCTCCTCGTCACTCATCTGAATGCCCAGGTAATCCTTGATGATCTTGAGCGCGCGGCCGGCAAGCCCGTACTCCTTGCGGTAGAACTGCTGGATCTCGAGGAGCAGCGGGTTCTCGCAGGGGACGCCCTTGCGCTCTCGGTCGAGGGCGAGGGTGATGTGGTCGGCGAGCGCGATGAGGATCGCGTCGTCGATGTTCACGTCGAGCTCTTCGCGCAGCATCTCGACGATATCCTCGGAAATCGCCAGGTTAATCACGGGAATGGACTCAAGCAGGCTTGATAGCCGGTCGAGGGCGCGGGCGTCGTTGGCCGTGGACTCGCACAGGGCGTAGGTCTTCTCGACGGAGGAAGCCTCGACGAGGTCGCCGGCGCGGCGGCCAAAGCACAGGCCCCTGCCGATCACGATGAGCTCGGCGCCGTCGTCGGAAGTGACCATCGCGACGTTATTGTTGAAAACGCGCTTGATTACCATGGCATTCACCGTGTGGGTTTACTCGGAAAGCCAGCTGACAGGTTCTTTGGCGGCGACGGGGCCGGCGGCGCGCTCGCGCAGCGTGGAGCCCTCGGCGCGCTCGCACACGACGACGAAGACCGTGGGGTCGAAGCCGGCGGCGCGGATGGCCGCAAGGTCGATTTTGACGACCGGCTGGCCCGCATCGACGTGGTCGCCCTGGGCAACAAGCGTCTGGAAGCCCTCGCCATTCAGCTTCACGGTGTCGATGCCGATGTGCACCATGACCTGGGCGGAGCTGTTGTCGGACGAGATGGCGAAGGCGTGGCCGGTCGGGAAAAGCGCGGCGACCGTGCCGGAAACGGGGGCGAGGACGGTCTCGCCGTCAGGGTCCACGGCAACGCCGTCGCCCATGGCTCGGCCGCTGAAAACGGGATCTGCGGTTTTCTCAAGGGGAACAAGTTCTCCGGAAACAGGGGCGAGGATTTCAAACTCGGGTGCCTTATCCGCCTGCTCGTGCCCGCCGCCCATTAAACGAGAAAAGAAGCCCATGTTGCTTGTCCCTTCATAAATCAAGCCCAACCAAGACCCGGTGCACGCGCAACATAAGCATAGCGGCACCGAAAGACTTTGGTTAAGCCCATGTCCGAGGGACTCGGTAACCTTCCTCATTTCTTTTTCGAGTTCGGATTTTGGCACTCCGCCGGCCTCGTTTCTAGCACAACGGCCGAACGGCATGTTTTTCTCGCCGAACGGTACCCCGCCTGGGACAAAAGGGACGGGGGATTTTGTCCCAAGTTGTGGAGAATCCTTCCCCCTTCTCCACGTTTTGGGACAAAATCCCCCGTCCCTTTTGTCCCAGCTGGCACTTCTTTCCGGAAAAACTGATCAGTTTTGCAGCAAGAAGGGCGCTACGCCCGCCTGACCCCTCCCCTACTTACCGAAGCTCTTGTCAGCAAGCACGTCCTGGAACATGCCGACGTACTTCTCGGGGCGCCAATCGGTGCCGTTAACCGCGGGGTTGTGCTTGTAGAGGAAGCGCGTGGCCAGCGAAAGGTCGATCGTCGCGGTGTACATGGCCTCCTCGTCGGCGCCCTCTGCGGTAAAGGGCATGCCGGCGTAGTAATGCGGCTCCCAGGTCTTCGCGGACGGGCCCAGGATGGAGCTGCCGCCCCAGAAGTAGTTGTCCTTGTCGAGGCCGCCGAGGTTGGACGATACGATGAAGATGCCCTCGCGGATGCACTGCGCGCGCAGCGTGTCGTCGCCCAGGCACTTACCGTGGCAGTGCGCGAGCGCCGTCGAGTTGATGTACATGCGGCAGCCCTTTGCCACGTAGTAATCCATCAGCTCGGGGAAGCAGTACGTGTCGTAGCAGATGGCGCAGCCGATCGGGCCCCACGGGGTGCCGAGGATGAATGGCTTGTCGCCGCGCGTTGCCCAGTTGGGTTCGGGCGCCGGAAGGTGCATCTTGTGGTAGTCGCCGGCCAGGCCCTCGGGTGTGAAGATCGCGAGGCCGTTGTAGATGGTGCCGGGCTTCTGGGCGTCCTTAATTGGCATACCCATGACCACGTACAGGCCGAGCTCCTTGGCAAGCTCGGCGACCTTATTGGTCGAGGGGCCCGGGACGGTCTCGGCGAGCTTGTACTGCATCTTTTGCTCGAGCGGCTTTTCGGCCTCGTCGTCGTAGGCGGTGAGCGCCATCTCGGGGAAGACCACGAGGTCAGAACCCTTCTTTTTTGCCGCCTTCATGTATCCCAGGATCCGATTGAGGTTCTGCTCCTTCTGGCCCCACATGGGTCGGAGCGTTACGGTCGACACGGTGATGATGTCCTCGTACATTTTGATGCTCCCTTCGTAGGCGGCTTCCGCGATGACCACGCGGCACGCGTTTGTTTTACGCCGCGCGTCGCGCACCGAGCAGGGCGCCCGCAAAGAGTTTTCACAGCGTCACGCGAGGGCAACCTGCCGGTACGCGAGTCGACACCGGCGAGAAACGCGCGGGGTCTGGGACAAAAGGGACGGGGGATTTCGTCCCAAGTTGTGACGACGGGAGCAGGGACCTCCATAATTTGGGACGAAATCCCCCGTCCCTTTTGTCCCAGACCGGCATGCGCGCCCATAATGGAGGCAATAAACCCACCCGAAAGCGAGGATGCCATGAACGCGGAGCCCACGCCGCTGACCGAGGAAGACCGCCAGACCATCGAGCTGGCCCTTGGAACCGATACCTACAAGGCCAAGCCCGTGCCGCAGGAGATCTACTCCGAGCTCAGCCCGGACTTCCTCCGGTTTGTCACCGTGCCGTACAAGCTGCGGGAGGTCATCGCGCAGCTCTACGACGAGCCCGACTATCTCGAGCGTCTCATCGGCGACTGGGCGTACGCCTACAAAGTGCACGCGCGCCGACACCAGGCCGTGGTACATCTCGTTCATTCCCAGCCTCGAGAACGTGCGCAAAAGCCGCGACAAGGACCCGTTCAGATCGCTGCCGGAGGCGATCGAGCCCCTGCCGCCGCTGCCCGCCGAGGCGTTCGAGGCGGCTCGCGACTCCGAGGACTACCTCGACTCGCCGGTGCCGGAGGACGTGATCGAGGAGCTGACGGCGGCCGGGCGCGACTTCACCGACCTCGTGTGGACACCCGAGAAGCAGCTCCAGAAGCTAGCCACCTGCGCGAAGGCGAGCATCGACCTCAAGGCCCTGCTGAACCGCGACTGGGACCACGCCCTCAGCACCCGGACCCTGCGCTATTTCGACGGCAAGGTGAGCTTCCCGCTCAGCTGCATTCGAGACGACGGCGAAACCCTGGTCGAGGCCACCATCAAGCGCGACCGCGACGCCCAAATCCCCGGCTCGAAGCCGTGGGTCCTTCTCTTCATCGACAGCCGCGCCCGCCAAAAGAAGAAGCCCGGCGAGCTCTTTGGCAAGTGGGCGCACATCGGCGACTGGAACAAAATGCTCGCCTCGCTCGCCGAGATGGCCCTGCCCGAGCAGTGGAGCTTCGACTACGAGGAGGACGCCTACCCCATCCTGGGCAGCTATCTCACCTACACCTTCTACCGGCTCGATTACGAGGGCAAGGTCCTCGAAAACGCCGAGAAGGGCATCGCCGCGTTCAACACAGGTCTCGTGGACAAGACCTACGAGGCGATCTACGCGTGCTTCTCGCCGACCACGTTCGGCTCCGCGCCGTGGCACTTCGAGGAATTCTGCAAGGCCGGCTCCAGGCAATGGGGCAAGAAGCTCGTCAGCACCTTCAACCCGCTCCCCCAGCGCGCGGCGTACTTCAGCCGCAAGGAGGACCTGCTGTTCGACGGGCAGCGGCCGCTGCAGCGGGACGCCGACCACATCCTGCTGGACAACATCGGGCGGCTGCCGTACGAGTTCCTCGAGGAGGAGCTGCGCGGAAACAACGCCGCGCTCGAGGCACTGGGCCGCGTCGAGCGGGCCGAGGGCGCGGGCGCGCGCTCGGTCGCGTTGCAGGACCTGCGCGACGAGATCGAGGCCGACGCGCGGACCAAGCGCCGCCTGGTCAACCGGCTCGACGACGCCATCGAGCTTGCGCAGAAGCGCGTCGAGTGGAACTTCAAGACCGCGGTGCCCGCCTTCTATCCGACGAAGAACTCGATGAGCCTCTTGCTGCCGCTCGACCTCACCGACGACGAGCGGCCCGACGTCGCGCTCGTGGTCGAGCTGGTCGAGTCGGGCGCCTACCTGGGCCAGACGATCCTGACGATGAATATGGCCTACAACAACGCGCGCTTGATCAGCCGGCCCGACAGCGATTGGCTGAACACATCGATCCGCGAGGGTCAGATCGCGGATTTGGATTAGCCAAGAAGCGCACTTCTTGGCACGCGGCGCTACACATACGCTGCAATCCGCTACATTTAACGAAAAAAAGGTCAGGGGCCGTAGCCCCTGACCTGCGAAAACGTGGTGCCCCCAGCGGGATTCGAACCCGCGATATCCACCTTGAAAGGGTGGCGTCCTAGGCCGCTAGACGATGGGGACGCGATGAAACAGTATACAGGATGTGCGGCACACGGCAGCCGACGACTTGCCGCCGGCAAGGAGCGCGCTGGTAGGGGCGGTGGGACTCGAACCCACAATCCTTTCGGCCGCGGCTTTTAAGGCCGCTGCGTATGCCAATTCCGCCACGCCCCCGAATGCGACGCGATGTTACGTGCCCGTCTAGTCTAGCCGACTTTGGCGTCGCGTGGCAGTGGGCGCATGGTCGGTTTCCAACCAACGGGAGAGGGCTCGCCCTCGGTGTCCGGCAGGGCCGTCGCCGCCGTGAGCGAAAGCCCAAAGAGCAGGTCGGACTCGCTCACCGTGAGCTCGGTAAAGCCGGTCTGCGCCATGAGCTCGCCGATAGCCACCGCGCCGCCTAAGATCACGGGCGCGCGCTTGGGTTGGATGCCCGGCATGGCGGCGCGCTGCTCGACCGTCTTTGCCGCAAGGGCGGCCTCGAGCTCGGCGACCTTCGCGGCCGAGAGGCGCGCCAGGTGGACGCGGCTTGAGTCGTACGGCTCAAGCGCGAGGTCGATGGCCACGAGCGTGGTCACCGTGCCGCCGCACACGACGAGCGCCTCGGGCACGAGCCCCGCGATCTTTCGCGCCTCGGGCGCAAAGAGACCCGCGGCGAACTCATGCGCCGCCGCGAGGTCCGCAGCAGCCGGAAGCTCCGGGTCGCCGCTCAGGAACTTATCGGTAATTCTCCTGCAGCCGACGTTCGTCGAGCAAACGAACTGCAGGTCAAGCACACCGTCGTTGAGCACACCGCAAGCGAGCTCGGTCGAGCCGCCGCCGTTGTCGGCCACAAGGATCTTCTTGCCGCCGAAGTCCTGTGCCACGCCGAGAAAGGTCAGGGCGCCCTCGACCTTGCCGGGAATGACCTCGGGCTCGAGGCCCAGGCCGCGCAAGGCGATCACGAGGTCAGCGGAGTTCTCCGCGTCGCGCGCGGCCGACGTCATCGTGCAGCACACGGCCTCGGCACGGGCCGAGACGGCGCTGGCAAGGTATTCGCGACAACACGAGACCACGCGGCCCATGGCCTCGGAATCGAGTCGCCGCGTGCGGTCCACGCCCTGGCCAAGGTTGCAGATACAGGAGGCCTTGGCCAAGCGCCGCACACGCCCGCCCTCCACGTCGGCGACGGCAAGCCGCGCCGTCACCGTCCCGATGTCGATGCACGCAATGCGCCTCATGCCGCGTCCTTTCTGGTCTTTCCGCGCAAGAAGCCCGCCGCGGGTCAGTTGCCGATGTAGTGGAAAACCTTGTCACCAAGCTCGATGTACCAAGGCTGTTCCGTCTGCTGGTCGGAGCCGTCGGCGCTCGACGTCGAGCCGTCAGCGTCCTCGTCAAGCCCCTCGACAACGACCTTGGTCTCGCCCTCCGACACGTAACCGCGCCGGCGCGCCTCGTCCTCGATGCCCTCGCGGGTCTGAAGGCCCTGGATGTCCGCCTTGTACCGATCGTTGCTGGCGTTGTACTCGTCGAGCTGCGTCTGCAGGTCCTGGCCCTTGCGCCACGCGCAGTAGTAGGTCTTCGCCGGACCGTACATAACCAAGATCAGGCCGACAAAGAGCGCAAGCACAAGAAGGACGACGCGGAAGTTCATCACGAAGCTGCCGATCGCGGAAAGCGCGCCGTTGACGTCGATCGTCGGCGTCGAAGCGGCCTCGCGGCGCGGCGCCGCCGGGTGAGACTCGCTCGCGCGATCGGGCGCCACGCGGGCGTCGCGCCTGCGGTTGGCGCGCTGGGTGACGCGATCGTCCTGGCGAGAAGAGCGCGTTCGCGGGCGGCGTCCGTCGGCGGCATAGCCGGCAGCCGTGCGGCCGGCAGGTGCGAGCGCCCTAGGCGCGATTCCACGCGCGGCGTCCGCGGCAGCGCGGGCCTCGGCACCCGAAAGGTGCGCGGGCCTGCCGTTGTTATAGGTATCCGTTGTGTTGTTCATGCCGTCGCTTCGTTTTAGGTGTGTTTGTGCGACCGCCGGAAGGCGGCCGACTCGGTCTTTGTGTCAGTTATACCAGAGGAACGGTCGCGCGACGGCTAGCGGGCGGGCTTCTCCTCAGCCTTCGCACGCTCCCAAAGCTCGTTCAGCTCCGCGGTGCTCAGGTCGTCTGCCGCGCGGCCCTCAGCACGCGCAGCCTCCTCAATACAGGCCCAGCGCCGGCGGAACTTCCGGTTGGACGCGGCGAGGGCCTCCTCTGCGTCAATCCCCTCTTTGCGCGCGACGTTTACCAACGCAAAGAGAAGGTCGCCGAACTCGGCAGCGGCCGCGTCGGAACCCGGCTCCTCGGCCTCGAACTCTGCGCGCTCCTCGGCGACCTTATCCCAGACATCCGTCGTGGTCTCCCACTCGAAGCCCGCCTTAGCCGCGCGCTTCGAGATCTTCTGAGCCTGCATGAGGGCGGGCAGGCTTGTGGGCACCGAGTCAAGGAGCCCCGCCTCGGCGCCGGAGAGCTCGCCTCTGGCCTCGCGTTCCAGGCGTTTGACGTCGTCCCAGATGTCGAGAACCGCGGGCGCGTCGGCAGCGGCGTCGTCGGGGCGAGCCTCGTCGTAGCCGGTAGGGGCGGCGCCGTCCACGGCGGCCGCGAGGTCGCCGAACACGTGGGGATGACGGCGAACAAGCTTCTCGTTGAGGCCGCGAGCCACGTCGTCGATGTCGAACTCGCCGACGTCAGCGGCCATCTGTGCGTGGAGGAGCACCTGCTCGAGCACATCGCCGAGCTCCTCGCAAAGGTGAGCGGTGTCGTGCTCGTCGATGGCATCGACCGCCTCGTAGGCCTCCTCGACCATATTCACCGTGATGGAAGCGTGAGTCTGTTCACGATCCCAGGGGCAGCCGTCGGGCTGGCGCAAGCGCCAGATGGTACGGATAAGCCGGTCGAGCTGCGGGTGTGCCGTCGGGGCGTCGGCGCGCGACGCATTCTGCTCGTCCACGAGGTCCGAGAGGGCACGGCCATCCGCCACGCGGCACTCCGGCTGGTTGAACTTGCCCGGCACGAACTCCATTTGCTCCCCTTTCCGCGGTTTTCCGCCGCCATTGTATCGCGAGGAGCACGCGCTTTCCGCCTTCGGGCCACGCCGAGGCGCGAACGCTACACGGTTTGGCGGTTCGGGCCACGCGGTTTGGACGGAGACAGGGCGCCCGCCATTCGCCAACTGGGGTTTTGCGGCGCACGATCCGAGAAATCCATCGCAGGCGCCAGAATCGCGTGGCCCGAAGGGGGAAACTGCGCGGCGCAACGGCGCGGACGTGGCCCGTAAGCCAAAAACGCGCGCTCGGGCAGGCACCCCCGCACCGAAACCGCCCGAGGGCCACGTCTCCGACCGTGCCTGCGCCGAAGCGCCCCGCGGGCCACGTGCTTTTGCGACCAACGAGGCCTTGCTCGGCACAAAAGGCCAGTTGGGCCCTCCCCGCCACGGGATCGCACGGCCCCCGAGAGCCAAAAGACGTAGCCCGGAGCCGCTTTCGGCGCGCAGGGGCGCCCCGGCGTAGCCCCGGAGGCGTTTCGGCGCACGCGGGCACAAAAATCGCCCGGCCAGGAGAGGCCGGGCGATCAAAAAAGGAGGAAGGCTGGTTCAGGCGGCCTTACACCAGGCCGAGAGCAACGAGGACAATGCCCAAGATCAGCAGGCCGAACATGACGGCCGTGCCGGACTTACCCTTCTTGAGCAGGCTGTAGCAGCCGCCCACGAGGCCGAGGGGCAGGATGAACGGGCAGATCTGGTCGATGATCTCCTGCAGGACGACCTGCGCGCCGTTGATGTCGACGGTTGCGCTCAGGGTCAGGGTAACCATCGAGGGAATCATGGCGCCGATGACCATGAGACCCATGATGCGCGCGGCCTCGGTCACCTTCTGGAGGGTTCCGTCGTTGGAGATGCGATCGAGGAACTTCGAGCCGCCGTCATAGCCGATCTTGAAGCCCACGCGGCGCACGACCTCGGACGGAATCACGTTGATGAGGGCGTAGATGATGGGGCCCAGGACGTTTCCGGCAACAGCCAGGGGAGCGCCGATGCCGGCGCCGATAACGCGGAACGTGCCCCAGAAGAACGAGTCGCCGATGCCGGCAAGCGGGCCCATGAGGGCGGCCTTGACGGAGGTGATGGAGCCGGCGTCGTACTCCTCCGGCTCGGAGGCGTTCTGCTCCTCCATGGCGCAGGTGAGGCCGATGAGGAACGGGCTCGTAGAGGTCGCGCAGTTATAGAACTCGAGGTGGCGCTTGACGGCCTCCTTCAGTCCCTCCGGGTCGTCCTTGTAGAGCTCCTTCAGCGCCGGCATCATCGTGTAGGCGTAGCCGGTGGACATCTGGCGCTCGTAGTTGAAGCAGCCCAGGAGCTGATAGTGGCGGTTGAAGACGTGACGCAGGGTCTTCTGGCTAAGCTTCTTCTCTTCTGCCATGGTTACAGCTCCTCATCATCTTCGTCGTCGATGGGCTCGGATGCGCCGCCCTGGGTCGCAAGGGCCGCCGCAGGGGCCTGCTTGCCACCGAGCATGTAGTAAATGACCGCGGCAATGGCGCCGAAGAACGCGGCACCGAGGGTGCTCACGTTAAGGAACGCGGCAAGGGCAAAGCCGAGGAACAGGAACACGCCGAACTTCTTGTCCCAGGTCAGCTGGATCAGCATGGCGACGCCGAGCGCGGGGAGGAGGTTGCCGGACTGGTTGAGGCCATCCTGGATGACGGGCGGAATCTGGTCGACGAAGCTGGTGATAACACCGGAGCCGAGGACGTAGCCCAGGAAAATGGGCACGAACTTAAACAGGAAGTAGACGATGCCGCCGCCCCAGATGCACAGGTCGATGCCGCGGTAGTTCTCCTGGTCGGCAAAGCGGTCGGCCTGGTGGGCAAAGAACGTGTTCACGATGGGGGCCGCGATGTCGCAGAGCTGGGCCACGACGGCGATGGGCACGGCGTGGTCTCATAAGAGGCGCCGGTGCTGATGGCGAGCGCCGTGGCGAGGGCGGAGCCGACGACGACGTTCGGCGGCGTGGTGGTGCCGATGCCGTTCAGGCCCATCCACACGAGCTCGAGCTGACCGCCGACCACAAGACCGGTCACGGGGTCGCCCATGATGAGGCCGACCACAGGGCCGATGATGATCGGACGGTCCAGCATGTGCTGGCCGACGAGGCGCGACTCAAGGTAGATCAGCGCCGAAACAAGGGCAACCAAGAATCCTTGCAGCATAGTGCTTCCTTTCTCCTTCTATCCTTGTTTGAAAACCGCAGGAAGGCGCGGCGCGGGGCAAGAAGCGCGATGCCCGCGGGCCGCCTCCCGTTAGTTCAGAGCGTGCTCGATGGCCGCGAAGTCGGCCTTCTCGAGGGTGGGGTTGGCCTGACCAAAGACGTTGACGCCCGCGTCGTGCAGTTTCTTTGCCGCGGCAAACTCCTCGGCTGTGGTGTACACCTGCGGAATGATGGCAACGTACTTCTCGCCGGGCTTCTTGTTTACGCCGGCGGTGCCGATGTTGAGCTTGCTGAACTTGTGGGCGTCGTCGAGCAAGCTGTACAAGCGCTCGGCGTCCTCGACGGTCTGGGTGACAACGAAGATCCTCTTGCCGTCATTGACGGGGTTGTTGAGGGCTTTGGCGGCCTTCTCGACGGGCTTGATGAAGAGCTTCACGCCCGCGGGCTTGGCCAGTTTAAGGGCGTTCTTCTTGAATTCGTCGGCAGCGGCGGCGTCGTTGGCAACGAGGATGGTCTCCGGGGCCAGGTGAGAAGTCCAGGCCACGGCGACCAGGCCGTGAATCAGGCGGTCGTCGGCGCGGACGAGCACGATCGACGGCTTGCCCTTGCCAGACTTCGCGGACGCCGCGGCAGGGGCCTTGGCCGCCGGCGCCTCGGGCTTGACGTCCTGCGCCAGCGGCAGCATGAGCTGCTCGCGAGCGTTGGCCACCGTCGCGGCCAGAGCGCCGTAGGTGGCGTCGTCGCTAAAGACAAGCTCAAGCATGAACGGCATGTTCACGCCGCTGACCAGCATAAACCCGTACTCGTCGGCCACCTTCATGGCCACCTGGTTGACGGAGCCGCCGGGGATGTCGGTGCAAACCACCACAGGCTCGCCCTTGGGCAGCGCATCAAGCTGCTCGCGGAGCTCGCGCTCGAACTCCTGGCTCCGGACGTACCCGTTGAGAAAATGGACGTTGTCTGCGTCCGCCTTGAAGAACTTCACGGCCTGCGCGAAACCTTCCGCGAGGGTGGAGTGGGTGGCGACGAGGATCTGGCTCATACGAGTGCCTCCTGCTTAGTCGAGGTGGGCGAACGAGGTGCGGTTTGCCGGGCGGTAGCGCGTGTCGATCTTTGCGTTGATGCAGTTGCGGCAGGAGATGATCTGGAACGGGATGGCCATCGCCAGCGGGGTGAGCTCGTCGGGGATCGCCTCCGCGAAGCAGATCGACTTCGGGCCGAACTCGCCCTTGTGGTCGCCGTTGGTCACGACAAAGACGTGCTCGGTGATCTTGTTGTCCTCGTACCACTTCAGGAAGGACGGGACGCGCTCGATGCCGGGGCCGTCGGGAGCGACAAAGAAGGAGTAGTTGTTCTCGTCGAGGGCGTAGTGCGGGCCGTGGATCATCTCCTCGAGCTCGTAGCCGCGAACCGGCTTGTGGTAGGTCTCGTTCATCTTGAGCTCGGCCTCCTCGGCGGTGCAGGCGTTGATGCCGTAGGTGCACACATAGCCGCGGGTAAGGGCCATGAGCTCAAAGACGTTCTCGTCGTACCAGGCGTCCGCCTGCTCGACGAGGTGGTCGTAGGACTCGGCGAGGGCGCGGGCATCGGCAAGACGGGCCTCGAAGGTCGCGTCATCGATGGTGCCGAGCGCGTGGCCTGCGGACATGGCCAGCAGATAGCCCTCGAAGAGGCTGACCTGATAGCCGCGGGTCTCGACATGGACCTCCTCCTTGCCGGTGAGCAGGCGGATGGCGGAGTCGACGGACTCGGTCACGGGGCTGTCCATAACGTCGGTGAGCGCGAGGGCGTAGAAACCCGCCTCGTGGGCGCGGCGCATGACGTCGATGGTCGAGACGGAGGTGCCGGACTGAGAGACGCCGATGACCAGGACCTGATCGGGGCGATAAGCGCCGGAGGTCGCGATGTCGCTCTCGTCAAAGCGGGTCGGGAAGCCCGCAGAGGCCTCGACCTTGCAGTAGCGCTGGAACAGCGTGGAGATGTAGAGAGAGGCGTTGTAGCTGGTACCGGAACCCACGAAATAAACGCGCTTGAAGTCGTGGCTCGTCATGAGATCGACGAAGGGGTCGCAGAACAGGGCGCGCTCCTCATAGGCGTTGCGAAGCGCGTGACCCGTGTCCTTGATGTAACCGTACATGCTGGGATCGTCGAGCTTGGTGATCATGGTACCTCCCGTTTGGCTGGTTGACAGTCCGGCTCTTTTTCTGTGCCTGACGTATTTGTATATACGTTGATTTACTTTGTAATGGCAATAGTGGGTGAGCGGTATTATTCGATCGGTAAGCGGCATTTTACCAGTTGATAATGGTCCTATATAAGCCTACCGACAGCTGAGAACCCTGCGATTACGCCTTGCATCTCCCTTTTCTTTTGGCGCGTATTGCGCTTCTTTTCCTATTTGTTACAGATTTGTCTATATATTTCTTCGCCGATTGTGTACCTTTGTGCCAAGCGACACATCGAGGAGGCACGTTTTGTCCAAGGAACCTAAGTACCGGCAGGTCGAGGAGAGCATCCGCCAGATGATCCAGCTCGGCACGCTTAAGGTCGGGGACCAGATCCCCACCGAGGAGGAGCTGTGTGAGAAGTTCGGGTTCTCGCGCATGACGGTCAACAAGGCCCTCTCAAACCTCTCCGCAAGCGGATACATCGAGCGCGTCCCCGGGCGCGGCAGCTTTGTGCGCCGCCACCATGTGGACAAGAGCCTCTCCTCCGGCACGAGCTTCACAGAGGATATGGCGGCCATCGGCCTCAAGGCCGGCTCCAAACTCCTCTCGTACGAGGTGGTCCCGGCCACCGCCTATCCCAAGGCCCAAGAAGCGCTCGAGCTCTCCGACGACGACCTCATTCACCACTTCGTGCGCCTACGCACCGGCGACGACATCCCCGTGGCAATCAGCGACACCTGCATCTCGGCGGCGGTAATCCCCGCCATCAGCGTGGAATGCCTCAACGGCTCGTTCTACGAGTACGTCCGCTCGCTCGGCATCAGCACCGGCTTGTGCCGCATGTCCATAAGCGCCGTCATCCCGACCCCCGAGCAGCAAAACCTGCTGTGCGCCAAGGACATCGCTCTACTGGCCGTACGCCACGTCACCTGCGCCGACATTGATGGCGAGCAGGTCCCCTACGAGTACATCACCACGTACTACAACGGCGACTCCTACAGCTACGACTACACGATATAGCCAGAAGGACACGTCGACTACCGGCATAAACGCATAGAAAGGGCTCATCGTGAAGATGCCCGATGTACTCGCCTCCGCCCGCGACGGCAGGGGCGTGCCCACCACGCCCATCGAAAACCTGAGTGACTTCGAGGTCGCGCCTCATGAGGCAGAGCCTGCGTTCGAGGGCGCCTCCCTCATTCAGGGCGCGGCGTTGCTTACGCCCGAGGAAGACGCGAGGAGTGTACGCGCCATCGAGCGACGCGACAGCGTCGGTGCAGTGAAGACCGCCGTCATGCTGAACTTCGCCGTGATCATGGCGGCACTTGCCTATGTGTTGTTCACCGCACCGAACAACTTGGCGCTCGGCGGCGCGTCAGGCCTCTCCATCGTGATCGCGGCGCTCGTTCCGGGATTGCCCAATGCCGTCGCGCTCTGGGGAGTGAACCTTGTATGCGTCATCATCGGACTGGCGCTCACCGGAAAGAGGGCCGTCGCATGGAGCGTCGCGGCGTCGCTCGCGCTCTCCGCGTACGTATCGCTCTTTATGCAGGTTATGCCCATTGCCCGCTCGATAACGGGCGACCTGTGGATTGACCTTCTGTGCGCCGTGGTCTTAACCGCCGTGAGCGCGGCCGTCGCCTACAGCGTCGGCGCCTCCACGGGCGGGACAGACATCATCATCGTTGCGCTTACCAAACGCACGAGCCTGACGACGGGCATAGCGACGTTGCTCGTCAATTCGGCGTCAGTCGTGGGAAGCTTGCTGTTGTTTGACCTGCGCACAGGCATCTATTGCGTGATCGGCCTGCTTATCATGACGGTTGTGGTCAACGGCGTGCTCGACGGCATGAAGCAGCACAAGGTCGTGACCGTGATCTGCAGGCAACCGGCGCGCGTGGAGGAGTTCATCATCCGCGATCTCCAGCGAACCGCGACCATCTCGGAGGCGTATGGCGCGTACTCGGGCAATAAGGTGACCTCGATCATGACGGTGCTCAACCCGCGCGAGACGCTGCGGCTCGAGAAGTACATCCGCGGGCTCGACCCGACGGCCTTCATCACCTATGTGAACACGTCGCAGATCACTGGACGCGGATTCAGGCTGGTTTAGGCATGGGACACCGCACGCTTTCCGCCTTCGGACCACGCCGGGGCGCAGACGCTGCGCAGTTTGGCGGCTCGGGCCACGTGGTTTGGGCGGCGACGAGGCGCCTGCCATTCGCCAACTGGGGTTTTGCGGCGCGCAATACAAGAAATCCGTCGCAAGCACCAGAATCACGTGGCCCGAAGGAGGAAAGTGCGCGGCGCAACGGCGCGGACGTGGCCCGAGGGCCAAAAGCGCGCAGGAGCGCGCCGGCACACACGCGCGCACAAAAATCGCCCGGCCGGAATCGGCCGGGCGACCAAAAAGGGAGCTGGCTCAAGCGGCAGCGCGCTATGCCGCCCCACCATCTTCCTACTCGTCTACCTCGTCATCGCCGCCGATCTGCTCGAGCACACCGAGCGCGACGGGCATGAGCTCGGAGTCCTTGCGCCGGAACGGATACGCGAGCTTGTGGGTCTTCGGGTAGTTGAGCGCGCCCTCCCCCTTGAGCTTGAGCGCCACGGCACGCGGCACGTCGATGCCCTGGTAGATGATGCGCCCGTTCGTGAGGTTGACGGTCGTACAGCCCAAACGCTGGGCGCGGATGCGTACACGCGCACGGTCAAAGAGATTTTTGCCCGCGAGCGGCAGCGCGCCGAAGCGCTTCTCGGTCTCCTCCTGGAGCGCGTCGACCTCGGCGATGTCCACCGCGGCGGCGAGCTTTCGGTACACGAGCACGCGGCGGTCGACCTCGGGCAGGTATTCCTCCGCGAGGAAGAAGTCTGCCGGCAGGTTGATGTTGACCTCTGCCAGTTCCACGTCGCGCGTCTCGCCGCGTGCCTCGGCCACGGCCTCGCCGAGCATCTGCGTAAAGAGGTCGAAGCCAACGCTCGAGAGGTTTCCGTGCTGCTCGGCGCCCATAAGGGAGCCGGCGCCGCGGATCTCGAGGTCGCGCATGGCGATCTTCATGCCGCTGCCCAGATCCTGGTACTCGTTAATCGCCGTGAGGCGGTCGGTGGCCTCGGGCGTGAGCGGCACCTCGCCGGGGAACATGAAGTACGCGTAGGCTTGCTGCCGGCTGCGGCCCACGCGACCCTTGAGCTGATAGAGCTGCGCCAAGCCGAGCCGCTGCGAGTCCTCGATGATAAGCGTATTCGTGTGCGGGTTGTCGATACCCGACTCGATGATGGTAGTGGCCACCAGCACATCAAGCTGGCCAGCCGAAAACTCCTCCATCACCTTCTCAAGCGTGTCGCGGTCCATCTGCCCGTGCGCTACGCCCACGCGCGCTTCGCCGGCCGCTGCCTGCACGCGGCGCACCGCCTCTTCGATGGAGCGCACGCGGTTCGACACGTAGTACACCTGCCCGCCGCGAGCCAGCTCTCGCCTGATAGCGGCACTGACCAGATCGGGGTCCCACTCCCCTACGTGCACCTCAACCGGACGGCGATCGTCGGGCGGCGTGAGGATGAGGCTCATGTCGCGCACGCCCGACAGCGACATCTGCATGGTGCGCGGAATAGGCGTTGCAGAAAGCGTGAGCACGTCGATGCTTTCGCGCAGGTTCTTCATCTGCTCTTTATGGCCCACACCGAAACGCTGTTCCTCGTCGATGATGACCAGGCCCAAGTCGTGCGGGTTCACATCGCGCGATAGCAAGCGGTGCGTGCCCACCAGCACGTCCACGCTGCCGTCGGCAAAGCCTTTGAGCGCCGCTGCTTGCTGCTGCGGCGTACGGAAGCGACTGAGCACCTCGACGGTTACGCCGAACGGGTCGAAGCGGTCTTTGAAGTTCGTGTAGTGCTGCTGCGCCAAAATGGTGGTGGGGCACAGCACCATCACCTGCTTTTTGTCCTGCGTCGCCGCGAACGCCGCGCGCAACGCCACCTCGGTTTTGCCAAATCCCACATCACCGCACACTAGGCGGTCCATGGGCTTCGTGCTGCGCATATCCGCCTTCACGTCCGCGATGGCGGCCAGCTGGTCAGGCGTTTCCTGATAGGGGAACGACTCTTCCATTTCGCGCTGCGCCGGCGTGTCGGGCCCGAACGCATAGCCCTGCGCACTTGCGCGGCGCGCGTACACGTCCACCAGGTCGAATGCAAGCTTCTTCGTGGCGGCGCTGGCCTTCTTCATGGCACGCGACCAGTCGGCCGTGTTCAGGCGCGTGCAACGAGGCGTGGAGCCCTCGGGGCCCACGTAGCGCGTGACGCGATCAAGCTGCTCAACCGGCACGAACAGCTTGTCGCCCTCGGCGTATTCCAGCAGCAGGTAATCGCGGGCCGTGCCGTCGATTTCGCGCCGCACCAGCTCTTTGAAGTGCGCCACGCCGTGTTGCGCGTGCACTACGTAATCGCCCGGCTTATACGGGAACGTGATCTCGGTGATGTCGATGTGGCGGCTCGGACGCGCCGTTGAAGCCCCCTGCGTGTCGGACACGCTGATCATGCCCAGCTTCGCCTTCGGGATGATCATGCCCAGCGGGATGTCCACGTCCACCACGTTGACCACGCCGCGACGCAGGCGGCGCTTCTTCTGGCCATCCAGGTCGTTAGGGTCTTCTTCGGCGTCAAGCCATTCCTGAATGGGAAGGCCCTGGTCCACGAACGCCAGCATCATATCAGCGCGGCTGCGGCGGTTCGGCGCGCTGAACACCACCGTGAAGCCGTCGTCCACCAAGCTGCGCAGGCGCCCGAACAGCTTGTCGGGATGCCCGGCTACCTCCACGCGCTTCACCGGCAGTTCTACGTCAACGTTGCCGCCAACGCGCATGATGGACACGTACGTTGCGCGCTGGCAATCGCCGAAGCTGACCTGGGGCGCCGCCGCAAACAAACCCTCAAGCGCAATGTTCGTCCCCTTCGCGCGCGCTTCAAGCTCCTCCGAGGCGTGCATCATGTCGTCAAACAGGCTGCGCGGCTCGATAAGCACCGACAGCGCGTCTTTGCGCAGATACGAGCCGAGCGTTACCGGCTTTTCATACAAATACGGCAGCAGCACGTCGCTGCCTTCGAAACGCAGACCGCCCTCGGCGTTTTCCAGATGTTCCGCCACCTGACGCAACGCCGGGTTCGTGCCTGCTTGCGCCGACAACTTCTTGCGGGCGCGAGCCAGCCCCGATTTGCTGCAAGAGAATTCAACGACCGGATAGATTTCCACCTGCTGCAGACTTGAGATGGTTTGCCCCGTGGATGGAACGATGCGGCGAATCTCATCGAGCTCG
>OLVX01001712.1_pt1 | contig 17685 bp, 16 predicted proteins | sample 1673271 | NCBI WGS metagenome assembly OLVX01 (sample SAMEA3178939, study PRJEB25190) | human gut metagenome | biome: human gut; feature: human-associated habitat; material: faeces | place: Austria | collected 2013
TGACATAAGCATCCCCCTCACCCACCGCTTAGTGCTCTGCACACTTGAAGCGGGGGAATGCTTCTCTGCGTTCAAGATACTGCTGATAATTTGACACAAAAATCGTTTTGTGCTATGATACAGACAGTTCATATTTAAATACAAAAAGGTGCTACCATGACGGTTCGCCTAATGTTTTACTAAGTTAAAAATAACCGTTCAGTTTCCTAGGCTGGGGCGGTTATTTTTTTGTCTTTTCCGCCATTTACAAGAAATATAGCCTGATTTTTTGTGAATATTCAGCCAGAAGTCCGTGTTTTAGTCCATTATATATTAACAAACTTTTTATTATTTTGATTTGTCAACTTGTTCCAATACTCCTTCAAGTTTCTTCTGCTCAGAAATCGGTGGACAGATAACCTCTATGTTCTTCAAACGTTCCTTAGATATGTTTGACATAGATTTCGCTGATCCACCAGAGATACCTTGAATAGCCGGCCTAAACTCTCTATTATTGATTAATTGCCACAGGAATGTGGGCGTCATTCGCTCGTTTGTGACTAAGCGAAATATCAAATCTGGCATCATAAGTTTTTCTGGTGTTTCGAAAACATAGGCTGCCATTCCAACAAGATCAGGTGTATTCTTTCTTGTAAAAAGCAAATCTCCTCTATGTACTTCGACAGATTCCACAAACTGCTTCTCATCCAAGAGAGCTTTATTTTCATAGGGTCTGTAATCCCCATATGTTGCAGCACTTAACTTAAGAATTGCCGGAAATACGCCTTCTCGTGCATTACTATCACATGTAAAGCTTTTTCCATTATCAATTCTTTCCAGACATTCCGACAATTTTACAACTTCCCATCCTTTTGGATTCTTTATCGGATCACCAAATAATTCGACAAATCGGGATTTGACAAAGGTGTCCAGCTGTTCTAATTCTTGTTTCTTTTTTTCAATAATATTTTCTATTGATACAAGAATATCCGCTATTTTCCTTTGTTTTTCATATTCAGGCATAGTAAATTCGATTGTACTAAGTTCCCTAGCTGATAAATGTTTTACTGTGACAAATGATGTTTTATCTTCAATATTTTTCAATTTTTTCGACAACGCAAACCTTATGTATTCTTCATTTGTTCCTTTTTTTGCTGATATTTTACACACTCGCTGATTCAATAATGCATCTACACTTTTCCACCTGGCTATATTGAATTCTCCATCCATTCCAATTAGAAGATCTCCTTTATGCAAAAGATATTCTTTTGAATATTCTCCAGCATAAAATGTTTCTGAAAAACCTCTTTTTACATCTCGTATTCTAACTAATGGTGGATAAATTGGATTATCGGTAAACCTTTTAGAATCAAATGCATATCCATATTTTATATCGCATAAATCTAATAATCTCATTCCATTTTTCCTCACAAACCTGCATTATCTTGCAGTTTCATCTGCACTGCAAATATGAACAGCGTAAAATTTGCTCAGGCTATGAAGCGTCTATGGGATGTTTTTACATTGCTTTGATTGACCATTGCATACTGCATCGTAGTGTCGATTTGCTGATGTCCCAGCAGTTTCTGTACTTGCTCGATCGGCATCCCTTTATCTATGGCTCTTGTTGCCATAGTTCGGCGGAATTTATGCGGATGGATTCTCTCTAATTTTAATTCTCGCCCTAATTGTCTCAATCGTATTTCCACTCCACTGATTTTCAGGCGTTTATGCGGATCATTGAGCGTCACAAATAGTGCCGGATTATCGTCAGTCCGGCATTTTAAATAATTCTGCAAATGAAGTTTTGCCCTTGCATCAAAATATACCCTGCGTTCTTTATCACCTTTTCCGTATACAATACATTCTCTTTCATTGAAATCAATATCTGCAATATCAAGATTTACCAGTTCACCGACTCTCATTCCGGTTGAAAAAAGTAGATCTATAATAGCAAGATCACGCTTTTCCTTGCAATTATCACGCAAAATCTCAATACTCTCATCGGAAATCACTTCTTTTACCACTGTTTTCGTCTTGATTTTGTGAATACGTTTCACCGGACTTTTTAAAATATGATCCTCTTCCTCCAGCCAGGAAAAAAAACTGGATAAATTGCGACGAATATTGTCTATTGTCACCTTTCCACAGTTGTTGATTTGCTGATAATCAATCAAATATTGGCGAATATCCTCCGTTGCAATCTGACGCAGTGGTATCGTGATTCTTTTCAGCATATGCTCAATCGTTACACGATAATATTGAATTGTCCTGTCTGAACACCCCTCAATCTGTTTTGCCGTCAAAAACATTTCCAGATATTTCTCATTTGAAATCTCTTCCTGTACCTGTTTCGCTTCATTCAAGTGATAAATCAGTACTTTCTGAAGCTTTTTCATCTGCATTACATTTAAAAATTCCGCCATGTCGTTTAAAATATTATAAATCTGATTTTCCATTTTTCTGCACTCCTGTTTTTGCAGAAAGTATAACAGATTTTGTCCGAAGAATCTTGTATATTGCAATTCTATAATCTTTGGATTAAAATAATTTTGAGAAAACATAAAAGAAAACAAAATCAAGAAAATTTTTGACATTTTCATTAACACATGATAGTATAGCTATAGAAAAAAGGTGTTGCCGATAGACGGTTAATCCGATTTATTAACTAATACTCAAAAATAGTCGCTTAGTTTCTCAGACAGGGCGGCTATTTTTGTGATTTATGATTATCTTTACCTAATGTGTACCCAACACTAAAGCAGGTTAAGCCGAAGCTAATCACTGCAATAAAGTCTAAAATACTCATTGGCTTAGCCCTCCTTTCCAGTGGATTCCCTTTCAGGTTTCTATGTAATCAGAGGGTCACAGTCCCTCTGCTGAAGGACTAACCGCCTACCGTTATGACAACACCTAGTTCTTAATTATAACAGTTAGTATAAGAGTCTGCAACTCTTGTTTTGACAAAATCTAACCGTTTCCCCTAAAGAATCTTATTTTCCTCGTAACATTCGAAAAGATATGATGGATTTTCATAATAAACACTACTGTTATAATCATCTATTTTCTCGCTCAGAAAAGAATTATAAACTCTAATCAATGCGTCAATTACTTCTATTTTCTCTTTTTTTGAAACCTGCTTAATAAGGCGTTTATAGACTTTTCCGATGTCCCAGTGTGTAGGAATTGCATACTGACATTCTCCGACATTATCAAAATTTCCCTGTTTAATCTGGGCTTCTTTGATAAAATCTTCGCTTACCCGATCAATGTTATCACTATGGTAAATATCCGCCAGATCGTAAATCTTATCCAGACGCTTTTTTCCTAATGCATTAACGACATCTGCCCTGGTATTTTTCGTTTTTCTTGCAATATAATCAATCAATGCACAGGTAAAAAATAAATCATTATCCTTTCTGGCTTCTCTTCCATTTTCCATCACTTAACCACCTCAAATCCCCTGTATTCCAGACATTTCAGTGCTTCTTTAGAGCAAAAGTTTATCTGATGTGTCGGATATTTAAACTTTGCCAGCACCCAGAACTGCTCTCTCGTGATCGAGCCATCCATATAATCAGAAATATAATTGTAAATCTGATCATCTGCCATCGCTCCGATCACAATATCATAATCATGTGTTTTTCCTGCTCGACAGTCAATGATAAAATCCAACCATTCATCTGTCATTTCCCGGAAATCTTTGATTTTTAACGAAGAATCTAAACGCACATCATAAATAGAAACAATCTTAGTATCATAACGTTTTGCCCATCTCTGAGCCTGTTCTTTAATAATTGTGCAATAAAAACCTGTCCCAAAATCCTTCGTGTTACGTCCCTTTCGGATTTCCGGATGTTCCACTGCCATATATCCACCGTGATATACTGTCATTTTTGCCATTTCATCACCCTTTTCATCCAAAATACTTTTGCATCAGACTGTCAAATAATAACTGCGTCTCTTCTAAGGATTTTTGAATCTTAGATTTTGATTTGTCGACTTGTTGAACAAAGTTTTCAAATTTATTTTGAACATCTAAATCAGGATTCATAACTTTAACTGTTCTTACTTTTTGAATTCCAAATGCTGCCTGTGAAGTAGAATTTTTAGCTTCAGCAAACTGTCTTTCCACAAAATCTGATTCAAAAGAATACTTTAAAAAATATGGGCTAACTAATTCTCTATTAGGTTGAACTAAGACAATATTTGCAGAAAGAGTGTAATCATCACGAGCAGGAATAAATACCGGATTACCTATGGTTCCAATCTTTCCAATTACAAAATCTCCCTCATGTAGAGTATACCTATTCAAATGTTCTTCTAAAACTTTAGGGCTAACTTTACGAGCTCCTTCAAAATCAATTTTCCCTGTTTTATAATCACAATCTTTTATACTCACGTAAGGAACACCATCTTCTTCTACTGGCGGTGTTCTATGGCTCGGTTGTGGATCAACTGAATTAGCTACTTCACCTACTTGATGAATTGGGTACTTAGCAGTTCCATTAAGCGGGTTTCCAAACATCTCTGCAAATCGGGATTTGACAAGGGTCTCCAGTTGTTCTAATTCCTGTTCTTTTTTTTCAATAACATCACTTACTTTATCAAGAATTTTTACAATTTTTCTTTGATTTTCAAGTTTTGGTAATTCAATTGGAAATTCATATAGCATTGAAAGTTTTAAATTATCGCGTACACTTCCAGTTGCCACGGCTTTTATACGCTGTAAAACAAAATCACTTTTCAAATAATAGTATAAGTACTGTCGCTCCAAATTCGGTGATACCGAAAAAACATTATACAATGGACTTACTATAACTTTTTTCTCTTTTCTTTGCCAATCTACTGATCCAACATTAATTCGTGAAGGATTATACGCAAAATATCCATATGGAACTATTTTATAAGTAGTTTTATCCTTACTTGCTACCTCTTTCCCGAAATAATCTTTGCAAAATCCTTTTGTATTTGTAACACTATAAACCGAAATATTTTCATCATCCTTATTTTTAACTGAGTACTCTTGTATATAATCTCCCAATCTCACCTTCATTTTCCATTCCTCGCTGTTTCTTCTAACTTTTTACCACCAAATTTTTTATATTTCTCCCACAAATATGAATTTCTCGCCCTTTACCTTAAATAAAGGCATCTCGGTTTTACTGTTTCTTGTTTCCATGTGCATACTTTATTCCAGAATAACATTTTTCAATGCCTTGTGCAAGTCGTTTCCTTTGATTTGTTGCAGTTGCTTATTATTTATGTTGTCTTTTTAATATTTTTTATTTTCTATTGATTTAAAAAGAGTTATATGTTAGTATAGTGGCAAAGCATATTTTCTTAACGTTCTTGGCATCATGCCGTCTATTAATCTATTTCACATTTCGAAAATTCATGCTTTTCTTTCAAATTAATAAAAAGCAGGAGTTTCAAATGTTGACCGATTAGCAGACTGCATATCCACCGCACTTTTGTACACTCCTGCCAAGGGAGGTATTTCTATGGTGCAAAATGAAACACTAAAAGCAAACCGGATGTACAAAGACACTGTATTCCGTATGCTGTTCTCTGACAGAAAAAATTTATTGTCACTTTATAACGCAATCAGCGGTTCGCATTATGATGATCCGGATAAACTTGAGATTGTAACACTGGAAAATGCCATTTATATGGGTATAAAAAATGACCTGGCTTTTATCGTTGATACTGATTTATTTCTATATGAACATCAGTCTACTTACAATCCAAATATGCCGCTGCGTGATTTATTCTATATTTCCAGTGAATACCAGAAATTAGTAGATCACAAATCTCTCTATTCTTCTGTATTACAGAAAATACCGGCACCGCAATTTATTGTATTTTACAATGGTCTGGAAAAGAAAAAGGACTACTGGGTAAACCATTTATCCGAAGCTTTCGAAAACCAATCCGGTGATCCAAAGCTGGAACTGGAAGTTCTGACACTGAATATCAATGAGGGACATAATAAAGAACTGATGGAACAATGCCAAACTTTAAAGGAATATGCACAATATGTAAATCTTGTACGCAAATACACGAAAGATTTTGAATTAAACGAAGCGGTTGAACTGGCTGTCAATGAATGTATACATGACAACATTCTTTCCGACTTTCTTCGTGCAAACAAAGCAGAGGTGATCTCCATGAGTATATTTGAATATGATAAAGAACTGGAAGAACGCAAACTCCGTAAGGCGGAATATGAGGCTGGGGTAGCTGATGGTATCAAAACAGCTACCGAAAATATTAAAAGGGAAGATGCTCTTTCCTTAGTTGATCTTGGCTTGTCTGTTGAGCAAATTGCTACTGCTTTAAAAATTGATTTAAAAACCATTCAAAAATGGATTGAGCAAAACCCACAAAGTTAATTTTACACTCGTGGGATTTGCTCTGTTGATATTCTATATTTTAGCTGTGTGGAGCGTGAAAATCACTTTGCTACACAGTAATCTCGATCTGGTTGCCTTCGATTCCCACTACGCAACTCTCGTAATATCCGTCTCCGGTTATCCGTGGACCGCTGATGATTTCATAGCCATCTTCTTTTAATTTTGCTGTCAACTCATCTACTTTTTCTTTGCTTCCGACGCTGAATGCAATGTGAATATATCCGGTCTGTGTCAGGGCTTTCGGAGAATCCTGCATCTGCGGCTTATTCATAATTTCCAGTCTTGCCCCATCGTCAAAGGAAAGGAAGTAAGAGCGAAAGTCTGTTTTCGGATTGTGATAACCAGCGTTTGCTCTGGCATTCAGATAGGTTTCAAAAAATGTTTTTGTTTTTTCGAGATCTTTTACATACATTGCGATATGTTCTATTTTCATGCCATCTCATCTCCTAACATTTTTTCAAGTTCTGCCATGCTCTCCTGTACTTCTTTTTCCAGTGCCCGTAAATTTGCCATAATCTCAGATGTTGGCGGATATTCTACCGGAATGTATTCTATTTCTTTGTATTTGTTGATGGAAAGGTCATAGGCATTGTCTACGATTTCCTGTTTTTCTATAAAAAATGACTGGTCAGTTCGTTTACGGTCATTTTCTGCTTCCAGATTTTTAAATCTTGCGATGATATCCGGAATATCGTTTTCTTTGACTTCAGAACGTTTGTCATCCAGGCTGCGTCCATCTGCTTTCATATCATAGAACCACACTTTGTCTGTTCCGCCATGCCCGGTTTTCGTAAAGATCAGGATCGCTGTAGAAACTCCGGCATATGGTTTGAACACACCGGACGGCATGGAAATCACTGCTTCCAGTCGCTGTTCTTCCACGATTGCTTTCCGGATATCTTTATGGGCTTTGGACGAACCGAAAAGTACGCCATCCGGTACGATGCACGCACATCTTCCGCCTGTTTTTAACATTCTTACAAACAGTGTCAGGAAAAGAAGTTCTGTCTTTTTGGTTTTGCAGACTTTCAGAAGATCTGCCGATACAATATCATAATCCAGGCTTCCTTTGAATGGTGGATTTGCCAGGATCAGGCTGTATTTTTCTTTATCTTCGTTCTGGTCGGAAAGACTGTCTCGATATTCGATATTCGGATTGCTGACACCGTGTGTCATCATGTTCATTGCTCCGATACGCAGCATCGTTCTGTCCATATCGTAGCCGTGGAACATATGATTCATATAGTGTTCCTTGTTTTTTGCATTAAACAGAACTTCTGCTTTTTTCTTTTTTCGCAGATATTCACTGGACTCTACCAGAAATCCGGAGGTACCGCAGGCCGGGTCGCAGATCAGGTCATCGGCTTTTGGATCCATCATTTCTACCATCATTTTTATGATATGACGCGGTGTACGGAACTGTCCGTTTGTTCCAGCAGTTTTCAGTTTCAAAAGTAAATGTTCATATACATCTCCCCGGACATCTTCACTTCTTAACTGCTCCATTTTTTCGTAGATTTCATCCATGGCAGTCACGATCTTATCCAGCATGACCGGTGTCGGCACTTTAAAGATCGCATCTTCCATATATTTTGCATAGGCACTTTCTTTATCTCCATGAAGATTTTTGATAAACGGGAACACATTTTCCTGCATATTTGCATACATTTTCTGAGCCGGAAAATCGTGAAATACACTCCACTTGAGCTGATTCCCCGGAACTTTTCTGTCTCCGATTGTTACGTTTTCTTCAAATATGCTTTTATATGGCAGACTAAGCATAATGCTTTCTTTCATATGTACGTTATCCGAATCATCCAGATCGCGGATAAACATAAGATAGGTCATCTGTTCGATCACATCGAGCGGATTTGTCAGTCCGCCTGTCCAGAAAATTTCCCATAAACCGTCTACTTTATTTTTTAATTCCCCTGTAACCATATTTTTTGTTTTCCTTCCTTTTCATTCTATATATTGTCAAGCGGATATTCGCAATCCGCTTTGCTACTTGCTCATAACATTTAAGGCTCCGTCCGGAAAATTTCATTTAAATTATCTACCTGATAATTATACGGTTTTCGTCTATTTTTCGCAACAAGCGAATATTCTTTTGACAAGCTTCCGTTTCTGTGCATATAATAAATGCACGTAGTTAGTTATAACTAACTTCATAAAACTACAGGTACTGCTATATGATACCTGCAACAAGATTCTGAGGGAATCTGCTCACTGTTCTGCAAAAATGGGCATATTCTTTTAAAGAAGTGGAAAAGGGGAAGTATTTTATGATACAGAAACACAAAAAGCAGCCACTAAATTTTCTTAAGTACATTGGTCCGGGACTTCTGGTCACGGTCGGTTTTATCGATCCCGGGAACTGGGCTTCGAACATTGCCGCCGGTTCTGGGTATGGCTATCAGCTTCTGTGGATGGTCACGCTCTCCACGATCATGCTGATCCTTCTGCAACATAATGCCGCCCATCTCGGCATTGTTACCGGACTTTGTCTTTCGGAGGCTGCCAGCACATACATCAACCGAATTCTCAAGAACATCATTCTGTCTACGGCAATGCTTGCTTCGATTGCCACAGCTATGGCGGAAATCCTGGGCGGTGCAATCGCTCTGCAGATGCTTTTTTCAATCCCGATCAAACCAGGCAGTCTGCTGATTCTCGTGATTGTTTTGTTCTGTACGTTTACCAATGCCTACCGGCGGATTGAAAAATTGATCATTCTTTTTGTCTCGCTGATCGGATTTTCATTTTTATTTGAGATCTGCATCGCAGGAATCGACTGGAAACAGGCTGCCATCGGCTGGGTAAAGCCTTCGTTTCCTGCCCATTCCATGCCGGTCATCATGAGTGTGCTCGGTGCGGTTGTGATGCCGCACAATCTGTTTCTGCATTCTGAAATCATTCAGAGCCGCCAGTGGTCTCTTGCGGATGATGCTGTAATTCAAAAGCAGCTGAAATATGAATTCCGTGACACGCTGTTTTCCATGATCATTGGCTGGGCGATCAATAGTGCCATGATCCTGATGGCGGCAGCAAGTTTTTATCAGAATGGAAATGGAACGACTGTTGACGATCTTGCAGTCACCGGTTCTATGCTCGCTCCTCTGCTTGGAAATATGGCATCACTGGTCTTTGCAGTCGCTCTGCTGCTTTCCGGGATTTCTTCGAGCATCACAGCCGGAATGGCAGGCGGTACGATTTTTTCCGGTATTTTTAACAAGCCTTATGATACTTCCGGTAAAGAAACAAAACTGGGGATTCTGGTGACAATGGTTCCGGCTGCTGTGATCATTTTGTTTATTTCTTCGCCGTTCCAGGGACTTATCTATTCACAGATGCTGCTTGCCGTTCAACTCCCGATTACGATCTTCACACAGATCTGTCTGACTTCTTCTAAAAGGGTAATGGGCAGATATGCAAACAGCAGACGCCTGAATATCGTTCTTTGGATTACCGCTCTGACCGTAACTTTTTTAAATATCGGGCTTTTTATAACAGGTTTTTAGTATTTTATTATTGTAGCCTCGCCTAAATTATGTTAATATTTGGTTTATAGTGTCATTTTGAGTCGCTGACACTGCACTGTGTTAAAGTCTCAACTGACAAACAATCCGTACAAAGACTGCTTCGACTGCTCTTCCGTACGGAACGTTAATCATAAACCGGATGTTTCATTTTCCGCATATGTGAATGACAACATCAAACTGCAGAAACTTAGGGAGGATTTAAAATGGATGTAACACAGATTCTAATGTTGATCACAATCCTGGTCTACCTGGCTGCGATGGTAGGTATCGGTGCGGTTCTGGCAAAACAGAATCAGACCACAGATGACTTCTATCTCGGCGGACGTACACTGGGACCGCTCGTCACCGCCATGAGTGCCGAGGCCTCTGACATGAGCAGCTGGCTGCTGATGGGACTGCCTGGCGTTGCTTACCTGTCCGGTACGGCTGATGCAGCGTGGACTGCAATCGGACTGGCAATCGGAACTTATGTAAACTGGCTTGTTGTTGCCAAGAGACTCCGTAATTATACGCATGTCTGCGGAAACTCTACGACACTGCCTCTGTTCTTTTCCAACCGTTACAGAGATAACAAACGTATTCTTTCCGTAATCGCAGCACTGCTGATCATCATTTTCTTTGTACCTTATACGGCTTCCGGATTTGCAGCCTGCGGCAAGCTGTTTGCAAACCTGTTCGGAATGGATTATCTGCCAGCAATGCTGATCAGTGCGATCGTTATCGTAGCTTACACCACACTGGGCGGATTCCTCGCAGCAAGTACGACAGACTTTGTCCAGAGTATTGTTATGACGATCGCGATCGTTGTTGTATTTGGTTTTGGTATCAGCAAAGTCGGCAGTTTCAGTGCCGTTATGGACAATGCAAAATCCATGGCCGGATACTTCAGCCTGACGCACACGCACGATGTCGCTACCGGAACAGCTTCTCCTTACAGTCTGCTGCAGATTTTCTCTACACTGGCATGGGGACTTGGATATTTCGGTATGCCTCACGTACTGCTTCGTTTTATGGCGATCGGTGATGCAAACAAACTGAAACTCTCCAGAAGAGTTGCAACCGTCTGGGTTGTGATCTCCATGGCTGTTTCCGTATTTATCGGTGTGATTGGAAATGCTATGACAAAAGCCGGTGTCCTGCCGACTTTAAAAGATCCGGAAACCATCATTCTGGTTGTTGCAGATCTGATCTCCAAACATGGTGTTCTGGCAACGATCATTGCCGGACTGATCCTCGCCGGTATCCTGGCAGCTACCATGTCAACTGCGGACTCTCAGCTACTCGCTGCTTCTTCCAGTGCTTCTCAGAACATTCTGAAAGAAGTATTTATGAAAGACATGAGCGAAAAGACCGGTATGCTGATCGCACGTATCACCGTTCTTGTTATCGCACTGATCGGTGTATTTATCGCACGTAACCCGGACAGTTCTGTTTTCCAGATCGTATCCTTTGCATGGGCAGGCTTTGGTGCTTCCTTTGGACCGCTTGTTCTGCTGGCACTGTTCTGGAAACGCTCCACATTCCAGGGTGCTCTCTGCGGAATGGTCAGCGGCGGCGTTATGGTATTTGTATGGAAATTTCTGATCCGTCCGATGGGCGGTGCACTTGGTATTTACGAACTGCTTCCTGCATTCCTTCTTGGTCTTGCAGTAAACGTAATCGTAAGTCTCCTGACACCGGCTCCTTCCAGAGAAGTTCAGGATGAGTTCGATAAAGTAGCTTCTATGAAGTAAAAGAATGTAAAAAACAAAATCCTGAAAACACAATAGGATGCCAGAGTCAAAAGACCTGTATTTCATGGAGTTTTTCCATTTAATACAGGTCTTTCTTTTTCTGATAAAACCAGCTTATCATTTCTGCTTTTACCAGAAGACAGGGGGAAAAATGTTATTTAAGAATTATCTTTTTACAAAATATTCTTCATACCATACAAGGAAGGTATAAATCGTCCATACTTTTCTCCAGTTATCGGAATTGCCTCCTACATAGTCATCGAAAATCTCGTTGATCGCATCTACATCAAAGAATTTCTCTGCGATCTCACTGTGGAACAGACGCTGTACATCCTGATTGTATCTTGCATCGGCCATCCAGATACGAATCGGCACAATGAATCCCAGTTTCTTACGGAATGCGATCTCTTCCGGGAGTACTTTTGCTGCTGCGGTACGGAATGCCACTTTGTTCTGCTCTTCGTTGACTTTAAAACGGGACGGCATTCTTGATGCAATATCAAAGATCCGGCGGTCTGTAAGCGGCATACGGATCTCCAGCCCTGCTGCGGTACTCATCTTATCTACATTCAGATAGATATCGCCTTCCAGCCAGATCTGAATATCAACATCGGACATTTTTGTAAGCGGATCAAGACCTTCCGTCTCTTTGTAGATTTCATGCGTAAGATTGATCGGAAGAACTTCCGGATTGTAGTGTTTGAGGATTTTCTTCTTTTCATCTTCCTTCATGATGTTTGTATTGCCGACATAAAATGTCTTCAGATTTTCACCGTAACGTTCTGCATTGCGGTACATATTGTAACCACCGAAGAATTCATCCGCACCTTCTCCGGAATAGCAAATCTTCGTGTGTTCTGCGGTTGCATTGCAGGCAATGGTAAATACGATCGCAGATGCATCTCCAAGCGGCTGTTCCATATTGTACATAACATATGGTACGATATCAAAATACTGCTGTGGTGTGATCTTGCAGACAGAATGTTCTCTTCCGAGAAGTTCCGCTGTCTTTTTTGCAAGACGTGACTCATCAAATCGTTCTTCATCATAACCGCAGGAATCGGACATCTTTGCATCTGACATTGCCAGTACATAGGAAGAATCCACCCCACTTGACAGGAAAGATTCTACGGTTTCGTCCTCTGTCTTTACTTCCGGCATGATGGATTTCAGCGTAGAATGGATCTCATCTGCCCAGTCTTCCAGAGATTTGTTCTCGTCCGGCTGAAACTTTGGAGTCCAGTATCTGTGAATTTCCACTTTTCCATCCTTCCAGATCAGATAACGTCCCGGCAGAAGCTTTTTCAGACCTTTGAAAAAGGTATCCTCACCGGCACCATAGGTCAGGCTCATATAGATCTGGAGCATCTCTTCATTCAGCTCTTTTTTAAATCCCGGCTGTCCGATGATGTCACGGATCATGGTGCCGTACAGAAGTTCACCGTCTTCTGTCTGGTAATAATAGAACGGTTTTGTTCCAAACTGATCTCTTAAGCAGAACAGCTTTTTCTCCTCTTCATCCCACAGGGCAAAAGCAAACATACCATAGATATGGTCTGCCATCTCGCCTCCCCATTTCTGGTATGCTTTTACCAGAATTTCCTGCTCTTTTTCTTCTCTTGGCAGTGCCGGATCAATCTCCAGCTCTGCACAGAGTTCCTTCCAGTTGCGAATATGTCCTCGATAAGTTTTTACAGTGATCATTTGTACTTCCTCTCTTCTATGATTCATTGAAATTTTCCTGTTTTCGACATTTTTTATCATAATTCTTTCACATTTTATCACACTGGATGGGTGGTTGTAAATTTTTATTTAATCAAATCAAGTAAGTCCCCTGCTTCAATTGCGAAAAGTAATAACCACGCTCATTTTACTATCCATTCTGACACCGCAATATTACTGTTCCAGAGTTATATCTTCTGGCAGCTCTGTAAGTCTTCTGGCTTCTTTCTTGTCAAATCCTTCCCTGCGCAGATTTTTATATACCAGTATTTTTCCTTCTATTTTTCCTTCCATTTGTCCCTTCTCCCATCCCATTTTTTCTAATCTTTCTGCTACATCACACATACTGTGCACTCCTTCCTTCTTTTTGCCAAAAATTCTTTTATACCTTGCATCTCCGGTCATGACCTGCAAAAGTTTCAGCACTTCATCTACATGCTGTATTTCTGTCGGATCATCCGGTATATAGTTCTTGTTTTTTCTTTTGTTTACAAAAAAGTTTGCCACAATCCGAAAATCACTTCGAAATCGACGGATCTGCTCTTCACTCAGCCAGGCGACTTCGAATACTTTTATCTGATAATCACTCACAAATTCATCTAATCCTGTCGGTATTTCCATCAGAGATTTGATATTTTTTCCGTAATGTCTTTTTCTCCCATAGGCTTCGCTCCTTTTCTTCTGTTTTTGGCACGAAGCTGCTATGGTTGCATGATTCCTGTTTCTGCCGCTTCGTGCAGGTCTCTTTTCTGGATTTTCCTGCCGAACGGCAATGAATTTAGATTTGTTTCAGAACCTTTATGTATTTATGATAACTCTCTGTGTGATGTTTGTCAACGTTTTTGTTTCTTCTGCCCTGGCGGCATTTCCGTTCCTCCTGCATCAATCGGCAATCTGAAAAATTGCCGTTTTTTTATGATAACGACAAAACACCTCCAGGCAACCTTTTTCTCTCAATCAATATCTGCGAATTGAAAAAGCCCGCCGCATACTCTGCGACAGGCTTTTCTTTCACCTTATTTTTACTTATCTTTTCTTTCAATCCATCCCCAGAGTTTATACATGAAGAATCCCCAGATCAGGAACAGTGCAATGAGCACCCACATGGAAATCGGTGATGTGTAGCCGGATCCATCTACATATTTTGCAAACTGAGGAATATCCGCATAATAATATGCCCCTGCCCCAAAGTCCAGGCTGTCGATCAGTCCCAGACCATTTGCCATGATATAAACGGCTGCAATGACCGTCAGCACCAGAACGGTATAATTTACGACAGAAAACAGATTTTTCTTTTTTCCTGTTTTTTTCTTCATAGTCTGCATCTCCTTATAATGCCAGATTTGGCAGCGGGAAGAATTTTCCGCTCAGCAGCAGATATACTGCCGCAAAAGTCAGAACAATGTTAAACAACTGTCCAACCACATAAAGTGTCAGTGGTTTTCCGCCTTGGAACTGTTCTTTGATCTCACGGAAATTTGTTTCCAGCCCGATGCTTGTAAATGCCAGAACAAATGCCCAGTTTTTATACTGATCCAGTACGCTGTTGATGGATGAAACGCTCTCTTTTCCGAATGCCGGAACTGCTATAAAAGATGCGATTAAGGAAGCGGCAAAAAATCCAAGGATAAATTTCGGAAGTCTGTACCAGATTTCGGATACCCCGATTTTTCTGCTGTTTTCTCCGCTATTTTCAACTTTTGTTGCAAAAAATACTGCAACTGCAAATGCGATAAATCCGATCAGGATATTCTGGATGGATTTTACAAGGACTGCAGCCGTCTGTGCTGTTTCACCAAGTGCAGTACCTGCTACGGTTACTGCTCCGGTTGAATCGACAGTACCACCGATCAGGGCACCGCCTATCAGCTCTCCAAGACCAGTTACACGGATCAGCACCGGCTCAAATACCATCATCAGTACTGTAAAAATGATTGATATAGATACAGTAAGTGAAAGGTCATTTTTCTTTGCTTTACTTGCTGCTCCGACTGCGATCGCTGCGGACGTTCCGCACACAGAGGTTGCGGTTGCCAGGGTAATGACAAACGGTTTATTGTCAATTTTTAAAACCCTGGTTCCGAACCACCACATGAAAAGAATGACAATCGGTGTTACGATCCATGCAATCCCCAGTCCGTAAAGTCCAAAATTAACAATATTGGAAAACAGTACGGAAAATCCCATGATCACCAGTCCGACTTTGATATAGAATTCTGTCTGGATCGCCGGCTTCAGCCATGTTGGAACTCCAACGGTGTTGGATACCAGAATTCCGATCAGGATTGCAAAAAATGCCCATTCCAGATAACGGTTCAATGTATACTCGGCACTGATAAATCTTACCAGAACTGCCAGAAGAAACAGTCCCATAAATGCCGGAAGGTATTTTTTAACGGATAATCCCTTCAGGTGGTTTCCAACAGTAAACAGTACTCCAAGTACCGCCACTGTCAGAATCAGTTTTCCGAAAAATCCTGCGTTTACCTGTTCAAAAAAACTTGTTCCATGACCCCAGGTGCTGAATTTTGCGGCATTAAAATCAAATGCTCCTGTAAGTACTGCAACTGCACCGATCGCGATAATGATAAATCCGATCCATACTGCCAGCCAATCCTCTTTTTTCCAAAGATCACTCAGACTGGATGTCTCTGTTGTTACGATATTCTCTGATGCCACAGCTTCTGCCTTTCTTTGACTACTCATAATGATCTCCTCCTTCAAACAACTTGGGATCATTATATTCGTTCTCCTACTTTTCTTCTATGGAATATATGTTTTATTTTTTCCATAGGAATTTTTACTGACATTTTTCCATAACTGTGACTTTCACATCAGATGACATATTTCCGGTAGATCTGTATACTATGCCTATTTGATCTTTAACTTCTTAGGCTTTGAGTCATAGCTGTAAGCTTTGTACTTGGCATTGTTGTAAGTCTTAACCTTGAAGCTTGCTGTTCTGCCCTTTAAGCTTACCGGTGCATCCCAATTAAAATTCGCTGTGAAGGTGTTCTTTTTTCCTTTAATTGTCTTATATGAGGAAATTCCCTGAACAGTTGTTGTCAACTGAATACCCTTGGCACCTTTTGGCTTCTTGCCAAGAGTTACGGTAACTGTGAACTTTGTCTTATATTTATATCTCCACTCGCTGTAATTGAAATACTTTGTTACCTTTACATTTGAAACTTTTATGGACTTGATTACCGGTTTTACTGCAGGTCCCATTTCAACATTTTTGAATACCGCCGGATTTCCCTCAACAGTTATACCGTCAGGTGCATCAAGAGCAGGATTATCTACTTTTAGTTTTCCATAGAACTTGAAAGTGTATTTCTTTTTAGGTTTCATTCCTTTTGCTTTAATGCACTTGCCATCATTCCAGCCATTTATAATTGTTGCAAAATTTTTGTTTACTCCAACTACTTCCAGACGAGAAGTTCTTCCGCTGTCTGCAGCACTTACATTTATTGAGTTGATATTGAATTTGTTAGGATACGTAGTAATCTTCATATCAACTGGACGAGCTGCGAAATCGCTGAGAAATGCAACTTCTATCATTTCATCTTTATCTGGAGTTTCTACATAAACTTTCAGCTTAAAGGTTCCTGTGTACAGGCCGCCTCTTGCACTTGTTAATCCAATCATTCCGTATGAAACGTTCCCATTGGTCACCCACTTCTGTTCGATTTCTCCTGGATATCTGTCTCTTAGGTGCGTGTAATCTACGAAAGCTTTACCACTTTTAATGATTTCGTTAGAGACACTAAATTCTTTATAGTTTGCACCATCTGGCAGCTCTATTCTGCAAAAAACGCTGTCGTCAACAACCTTCTTGCCAAAAACATCTGTTGTAAAGGATATCTTCACACCGTTGTCGTATGTCTTGGAATACTTATAATCTGCATCATTTTTGTTAACTGTCGCTGCACTTGCAACCACTGCTGTTGCAGCGATCATAATAGTTGTCACTGCCAGAATAAACATCAGTCTCAATATTCTACCCTTTTTCATCTTCTTTTCCTCCTTTTGAAAATCAACTGCACTAAAAAGTATAATTATAATCTTTCTGCTTTTTTCAGAATCCTGTCAGTCTGAAAAACATCAGTTCATTTGCTGATCCGTCCTCTCGCTGCTGTGTCAGCAGGATCAAAAGAGAGCCATCATCTAAAAGCTGCATATCTTCCAGCCATGGATAACTGACGCCAAATATATCATCTGTAGAAATGGCACCCACATGGGTTCCGTCTTTTGCCCAGAATTGTATTTTCCGCATATTTCCGTCTGCCGCTA